>Ga0209100_1001803_pt1 | contig 14028 bp, 9 predicted proteins | sample lystaG_FD_185480 | JGI IMG/M metagenome (GOLD analysis project Ga0209100, IMG submission 185480) | Glacier valley bacterial and archeal communities from Borup Fiord, Nunavut, Canada, to study Microbial Dark Matter (Phase II) -... | ecosystem: Environmental > Aquatic > Freshwater > Ice > Glacier ...
TCAAGTGCAGCCGGCGTACTCGCACAGCGTCTCGCCGCCGCAAAGTCCGTTTCAGGCGGGTCCGGGCGTCGGACCGATCACCCAAGACGTTGCCGGTGCGACAACCTCGCTTTCGGGCCTGACGCGGGGCGGCCAGCAGTTCAGTGTTTCCGCTTCAGCTCAAGACCTGCGCACGAATAGTACCTCGTCGGGTTTCGATCCCGCCTATCCGACGGCACTCTCGTTCAATCTCTCGCAGCCGCTCTTCCGCGGACGTGAAATCAACAGCGCACGACGTCAACTGCTCCTCGCGCAATCGAGCGCTCTTGCAACGAGCGACCTCGCGCTCGTTCAAGCCTCGAGTACGGTGACGAACGTTTCAAACGCGTACTGGGATCTGGTCTCCGCGTGGCGCACGGTCGCAATTCAGGAAGAAGGGCTGAAGCAAGCGCAGGCACAGGCCGCCAGTAACGCGCGGCTCGTAAATCGCGGAGCGGCCGCGCCCGTCGATATCGTCGAGTCGAACACGCAAGTCAACGTGTTCCAAGATAACGTCTTCGCCGCGCTGCAAAACGTCCATCGTCTCCAAACGCAGATCAAGTCGCTCGTTCTTGCCAACCCCGGCGATCCGCTTTGGATGGCGAATCTCGTCCCGACCTCGAACGTGCGCGAACTTCCGGTCGAGCCGACGCTCGACGATCTCATCGTGCAGGCCTTGCGCAATCGTCCGGAGATCTCGCAACTGCGCGATGCACGTCGCTCGGCCGATATCAACGCGCGCTTCGCAAAAGACCAAATCAAACCGCAGTTCGATCTCAATCTCGGCTATACGACGAATGGCTTTGCGGGCAATCCGACCGACCCACGTAACAATCCGATTTTCGGCGCGTTCGGTCCGCAGTTCGCTGCGGTGAACGCGCTCATCGCGCGCGCCAACCTCGGCCTTCCGCCAAGCCAGCAGATCCCGACCGTCAACACGGCGTTGCCGATCACACCCGCGTATCTGAACGGGAAGTTTGGCCAGTCGGGAAAGAATTTGCTCGACAATCGTTTCCCGGCGTACAACATCGGGTTTACGTATACGTTGCCGCTGGGCAATCGCACGGCGAAAGCCGAGTACGACATCGCTCGCGAGCAGCAAGCACAGATTCAAGTCGAGGAAATCTCCCTCGTACAGCGCGTCAAGTCGGAAGCATCGAATGCGATCCAAACCATACGCGAAACGCGGTATCGCTTGATCGCGGCACACAATGCACGCCTGGCCTCCGAGCAAGTCTACGCCTCGGAGCAACGCCGGTTTGCGGCCGGCACGTCGACGACGTTCCTCGTCTTGCAACGATCGCTCGACGTTGCAAACCAGCGCGGCCGCGAATTGCAGGCGCAGACCGACCTCAATAAGGCGGCGGTCGAATTGCAGCGCGTTTCCGGCACGATCTTCGTACACAATAAGATCGACGTCAACGCGATCGGGAGCGGAAGCGCGAATCTGGCGAAACCCACCGAATCCGTGCTCCCTTCGCCTGGACCGTAGCGCTCGTTACAACGATTTGATTCGTGCCGGTATGTCGGCGCCCGCACCGAAAAAGACCGGCTTGGTCGTGACGAGCCCGGCCGCTTCGAGGACCGTCTTCCCGTTCGTTCCCATGAAGAAGGTAATGAAGTCGATCGCACCCGCCGGATTCGCCGCTTGCTTTGGGATCGTTATTGCGTAATAGATCGGCGCACCGGTGCGCACGATACCCTCGATGCGAACCGATGCCGTTGCATACTCCGCGGCAAACGCCGGATTGCCGAGATTGATTTGCGGTGGCAATTCGATCGCGGGAAGCTTGCGCGATATCGCCTCGACGGCGTAGGCGAAGATGCCGTCGATTTCGCCGCTCTCGAGCCGAACGAGCGCCGTTTCTTCCGGATAGATTTGGTCGGGATTTCTCGGCTCGCCAAAGGCGCGTTGCACGAACCCGGGAAGGCGCTCGCGCTTTTCGGCTAACTGCGCTACTTGCAAGACGCGGTAGCCTTTCGGATCGAGCGCGGGATCCGTGCGTGCGATGCGCAGGCGCGGAATCGCAAAGAGTGACGTCCAGCTGCGTTCGCCACGCGCCACCGCTTCGAAATCGCCGCGAAAACGTGAGGCGCGCGAGTAAGCGATGGTCATCCGCGTCGTCGCAAACGTCGCGTACCACGAAACCGTGGGCATGGAGTCGACGCGCAGCGATTCGATGACCGCGGGATCGGCGCTGACGAAAACGTCGGGGATGCGCAGGCCCTGGCGAATCAGATTGGCAAGCGCGAGGCTGCCTTTGCCCTCGCCCGCAAACGTGCCGCCGGCCGCCGCGAACGCCGGGGAAATCAGGTGTTCCATTACCGTGGCAAGCGAACCGGCATACGCCACACGAACGGGCGTTGCTGCGAGAGTCGCGTGCGGTACGATGACGGTCGACCCGAGCGTTGCCAAAAATAGCTGCCGCTTCATGGTTACCCCGACGTTGCGATCGTCGTTCTCAAATGTGCGACCGCCGCGCGATCGACGATCCAGAGCAGTTCGCCGTCGGTCGGCGCGACGAGCTGGATCGGATACCGGCTCGGTTCGTGCGGGCCTTCGAGTACGGCAGCCAAGGCATCCGCCTTAGCGGCGCCGCCGGTTTCGATCGTCACGCTGCGTGCGTTGTTGATCACGCGCGGCGTGATGGTCACGCGAAACGTCGAGAACTTTTCGACCCACGGTGCTGCGGTGAGTTTCGTATCGTCGATCTGATCGAGCGTGCCGGGAAAGATCGAGGCGGTATGGCCGTCGGGTCCCATCCCGAGGTGCACGAGGTCGAAGCGCGGGCGCTGACCCATCTCCCGCACGAGCAGCGCTGAATATGCCGCCGCCGCGGCCTTAGGATCGTCTTCGCCGCGAATGCGAAAGATTTGACTCTCTTCAATTCGTACGGGCGCGAAGAGCGATTCGTTCGTCATACGAAAGTTGGAATCGTCGTGATCGGGCGGCACGCAACGCTCGTCACCGAAGAAAAAGCGCACCGATTCCCAGTGGACGCGATCTTTGCGGGGGGAGATGGCGAGCAGCGCGTTCATCGCCTTTGGCGTCGAGCCGCCGGCGAGTGCGACATCGAACGTGCCGCGTTCCATGATCGCGGCGCGAGCCTTTTCGACAAAATGATCCGCGGCGCGCTCGGCAAGCTCGCGCTCACCGGCGACGATGACGAGATTGTGCACGGGGCCCTTCTAGGTGAGTATTGCGCCGACCATGCGCAGTGCGGTCTCGAAAATGGTATCGGATTGACGTTCGAGGATCGCGCGTTCGATGAGCGAGGCGTTGTCGATTGCCTGTAGCGGCGCGAGACGCTCGGGTCGACTCTTTTTCCCATCGACGAAGAGGCGTACGACGCCGGGATCGCTCGTCACTTCTGCTGTGTAGGTCGAGCTCGTCGTCGTGATCGCAACGCTTTGCACGCGACGCATCGCACCATCGCGAACGAGCGAGAACGTCACCGGCGTGCCGTCGCGGTCGCAAAATTCATACTTGCCGCAGGCACGCCAGCCGAGTCGACTCCCGAGCCAGCCGGCTAAGTAAAGTGCCTCGGCGCTCGAACCCGACACGATTTTCAATGAGCGAATGCAAAAAAGTTCTTCCCGTAGCGCGGCATCATCGAAAAATTGTGCCACCATGTCGTGCCATGGGCTCAGGCGCATCCAGGCGAGATCGCGCAGCGTCAGGCGGCGACGCGTGCGTTCTAAAAATGCGGCAAGGCCCGTGATCGCATCATTGTCGCGCGTGGAACCCGACGAATCGACGACGACATCCGCCGCGATTTCGATCAGCGAATCGAAGTGCGGATTGCCCGCAGTTTCTTGCGGCGTCCACCAGAGCACCGTCGGCAGATCGGGGATCGTAAGCGCGTGCGTGAGCGCGCGCAGTGCGGCCGGTTCGATGTTGCGGCAAGGAATGGAGATCCGTTCGCTCGTGATCGTGCCGTGACCGTCACCGGAAAACGTCTCGACGGTGGCGCCGTCGTCGGTCGAGGAGCAGTCGAGCACGAGCATGCGTGAGGGATGTTTGTCGGCGATCATCGTCGCGCGTTCCATCACCCAGTCGCGCCGCTCCGCATCGTCGATAAAGACGACGAAGTTGATCGTGGTCGCACTGACCGTCGTCGCCTCGCGTTTGATTCGCGCAAGCTCTGCACGGATCGCATCGGTGTCGAGCGAGATGTGCTGCGCGTTCATATGGTCCTCCACTCGCGATTATCGTCTTCGAGCATCGCATCGGACGAGATCGGACCCTGGCCGCCGGACGCGTAATTCGGGAAACTGTCGTCTTTGAGCTGAGACCAGCGATCGAGCACCGGCGTGACGGCCGCCCACGCCGCCTCGACGGCATCCCAACGCGTGAAGAGCGTCGCATCGCCGCGCATCGCATCACCGATCAGTCGTTCGTATGCGGGCGCGGAGACGACGCCGAAGCCCGTGCCGTAGTTGAAGTCCATGCTCACCGATCGAATATGCATCTTTGGCCCCGGCACTTTTGCCGAGAACCGCAGCGAGACGCCTTCTTCGGGTTGAATCTTCATAACGAGCACGTTGTTGTCGATCGAATCGCCCGCCTCGCCGAAGAGCCTGTGCGGGATACCTTTGAAGCGGACCGCAATCTCGGAGTACTTGCGTGCGAGACGTTTGCCGGAACGCAGATAAAACGGCACCTCGGCCCAGCGCCAGTTGTCGATGTAAAACTTGACCGCGGCGTACGTTTCGATGTTCGACTTCGGGTTGACGTCAGGTTCGTCGCGATACCCCTGCACCGGTTTGCCGTCGATCATGCCGGCGGCATACTGACCGCGCGCGGCATCGTACATCACGCGGTCGGGATCGATCGGCCGCAGGGCCGAGAGTACTTTGAATTTTTCATCGCGGATATTGTCGGCGTTCGGCGAGACCGGCGGCTCCATCGCCACGAGCGCGAGCAGATTGATGACGTGATTCTGAATCATGTCACGCAGCGCGCCCGCATTGTCGTAGTACCCGCCGCGGAGTTCCACGCCGACGGTCTCGGATGCCGTGATCTGCACGCAGTCGACGTAGCGCCGGTTCCACAGCGGTTCGAAGATCACGTTGGCAAAGCGCAGCGCCATGATATCTTGCACCGGTTCTTTGCCGAGATAGTGATCGATGCGATAGACCTGCTTTTCGTCGAAGACGCGACCGACGTCGGTTTGCAGCGCGCGCGCCGAGGCGAGATCCGTTCCGAACGGCTTCTCGATGATGATGCGCGTCCAGCCTTTGGGATTGTCTTTGGGCCCCAGACCCGCTTGCGCGAGCATGTCGACGATCTTGCCGAACACCGTCGGCGGCGTCGAGAGATAGAAGAGTCGATTGCCGTTCGTGCCGAGCTCTTCATCGTTTTTGTCGAGCTGCTTTTTGAGCGCTTTAAACGCGGCGACGTCGTCGAAGGTGCCCGCGACGTAGGAGAGCTTGTTTGCGAAGTCCGACCACAACGGATCGCGCGCGGGACCGGAACGCGAGAATTCGTCGACGCTTTTTTTCATCTCGTCGCGGAATTCTTCGTTCGTGAATTCCGAGCGTGAGAAGCCGATGATGCCGAAGTTCGATGGCATGATGTCGCCGAGGCGCAGGTTGTACATCGCGGGCAGCAACATACGTTTCATGAGGTCGCCCGAAGCGCCGAAGAAAACGATGCTGCACGGATCGCTGATGCGATTGCTTGCAACACCCGCACGCAGCGGATTTTCGTCGAGAGTCGGTCGATCGAGCGTCGTTTGGTCCGCCATGTCTCCCTACTTCTTCGCGGCGGCGCCGTTTGCGGCGGGCTCCGCTTTGATGGCGTGCCCGCCAAACTGATTGCGCAGCGCCGCGATGACTTTGGCCGAGAACGACTCATCTTGGCGTGAGACGAACCGCGAGAGCAGTGACATCGTGATCACGGGAGCGGGGACGCTTTGATCGATCGCGGCCTGGACGGTCCAGCGACCTTCGCCCGAATCATCCACGTAGCCGCGGACGGTCGAGAGCGTGGCGTCTTCTTTGAATGCGAGTTCCGCGAGTTCGAGCAGCCACGAACGGACGACCGAACCATGGAGCCAGAGCTCCGAGAGCTGGTGCAAGTCGTACTTGAACGGCGAGGTCTCCAGAATCTCGAAGCCTTCTCCGTAGGCGGCGAGCATGCCGTACTCGATCCCATTGTGGACCATCTTCGAGTAATGCCCGGCGCCGACCGGACCAACGTGGGCATACCCGTTTTCCGGTGCGAGCGTGAGGAAGACCGGCTCGCAGCGTTTGACCGCAGCGCCGTCGCCGCCGACCATCAAGCAGTAACCGTTGGCTAAGCCCCAGACGCCGCCCGACGTCCCCGCATCGATGAAATCGACGCTTTTGGTTTTGCAGCGTTCCGCGCGGGCGACCGAATCTTTCCAATTGGAGTTGCCGCCGTCGATGAGTACATCGCCCGCGCTCAAGAGCGTCAGCAATTCGTCGATCGTCGATTCCGTCGGCGCACCGGAGGGGACCATGATCCAGACGGCGCGCGGCGCTTTGAGTTTCGCGACGAGGTCGGAGAGGCCAGACGATCCTGTCGCCCCCTCGGATACGGAATGGGCGATCGCGTCGGCCGAGCGATCGTAGACGACAACCTCGTGCTTCCCGCGCAGGAGACGTGTCGTCATGTTCGCGCCCATTCGGCCGAGTCCGATCATTCCCAGTTGCATGTTGAACCGCGCCCCTTATCAGAAGTCGTATACAGTAGGCCGAGGTTTCCAACATCGCCACGGGGCTTCCCGCGCTGGCGCTTGGAAAACCCGACGTCAACCGATCGTTCTTTACGCCTTTGCCGTCACGGCCTCGTCGACGGCAGCAGCCAAAGCCGCAAGGCCCTGCGCGAGGTTTCCGGGGAAGTGAACGCGGGCGCCGCGCCGGTCGCGTTTGTCCAACGACTCGAAATCGCCGAGGGCTTGCGATCGTTCGAGCGTCCGAAATCCGCTCATTCCCGGAATGTCGAGATCGAAGGGAACGTCGGCGGTAATCTGCAGATAGACGCCCGAGGCTGGACCGCCCTTATGCAGTTGACCCGTCGAATGCAAGAAGCGCGGGCCAAAGCCCACGGTCGTTGCAACGCGGAACGCATCGCGGATCTTCGTGCGCATCGCGCGAAAGAAGGCGACGTGTTCGGGCGTCATCGCGACGTAGGCGTTGAGCGCGACGTAGTCACCCGGCCGGATTTGTGCTGCGATCGCGGCAACTGCCGAGTCTAAATCCGCGCCGAGTGCGATCTGCGACGAGCCGACGAGCGGCATGATCGTCGCGTCGCTCGTGGTGAGCTTCGGCAGCGGTTCGCTAAACTTGCCGTTCTGCGTGTATTCGGCGAGCAGACGTTTGGTGTTGTCTTTGGATTCCTGAACGTTTGGTTGATCGAATGCATCGATCCCGATGATCGAACCGGCGGCCGCCGTCGCAATTTCCCACGTGAAGAACTGCTCGCCGATATCGAGCGCGTCGGTCATTTGCAAACGGATGACCGGATGTCCGGCGGCGGCGAGTTCGTCGAGCCGCTTTTCGATCGCGGCGTCGGCGTCGGGCAATCCCATGCCGACGTACACGAACACGCGATCCGTGCCGTAGGCGTCGACCGCACCGAGTGGCTCGCCTTCGATCGGGACGATGCCGGTGCCGGATTTTCCGGTCGACTCGGCGATCAGTTGTTCGGCCCACGCGCCGAACGCCGCGAGCAGCGGATGGGTTACGATCGTGAGTTTGTCTTTGCCGTTCTTGGCAAGACTACCGATCGCCGCTCCAAATCGTATGCCGGGCGCGTCGATGACTTTGATCGAGGCGGCGTTGGCGAACATCGCGCCTTTCGCGCGATCCAGAATCGTCGTGATGTCGTAACCGGCGAGTGCCGCGGGCACCATCCCGAAGTATGAGAGCGCCGAGTAGCGGCCGCCGATATCCGGCGCGTTGACGAACGTGCGCAAGAAGTTGTGGCCTTTCGCCTCGGCTTCCAGTTTCGTGCCGGGATCGGTGATGGCGACGAACTGGTCGCCCGCGGTAGTCGAGCCGACGAGCTTCTGCACTTTGTCATAGTAGTAGCGGAAGAAGGCGTCGGGTTCCGTCGTCGTACCGGATTTCGAGGCGACGAGAAAGAGCGAGGTCTTGATGTCGAGCGCGTCATCGAGCGCCTTGATCTGCACGGGATCGGTCGAGTCGAGCACGTGCAGTTGCGGGAATCCGGCAACCTGGCCGAATGTCGCGCGCAAAACATCGGGCGCAAGCGAACTGCCGCCCATGCCGAGCACGACGACGTGCTTGAAACGCTTCGCGCACGCTTTGGAGAACGCGACAAGATCGCCCGACGCGGCGTGCGTCACCTGCGGGATATTGAGCCAGCCGAGCGCGTTTTTGATGATGGCGACGTGTGCGGGATCGGCCGACCACGGACTGGCATCGTGCTTCCAAAGCTTGTTGAGGAAATCACCCTCACTCAGCTTCGCGAGCGCCGCATGCGCGTCGGCTTTCGCGTTTCCCAGCTGGAGAGACACCCGTTCGTTCGACCCTTCGGCAAGGGCTTTTTGCTTGTACTCGATCGCGGCGAGCAGCGCCGTGAACGAATCCGCGAACGACGCCAGGCCGTCGATGAGCAGTTTTTCGGTGACGTCGAAAAGCGAGATCTGCGCTTTGGCAAGATCGGCGATCGTTGCTTTTGCCGCATCGAGATCGGAGAGCACGGTGTCGGCGACGACCTTGCCGTGATCGAGCAGCGCATCGAGCGTCGGCGGCGGAACGGTATTGACCGTCTCTTTGCCGATGACGGTTTCGACGTACATCAAATCGCTATAGGCGGGGTTCTTCGTTCCGGTCGATGCCCATAGCGGACGCATGACGTGAGCGCCCGCGGCGCGTGCCTTTGCGAATCGTTCGCCGTGAAAGATCGCAAGAAAGCGCTGATACGTCAGTTTGAGATTCGCCGTGCCGGCCTTGCCGAGCAAATTTTCGAATTTGTTGCCTTGCGCGATCTTGGCCTCGAGCTCTTTGTCCATGGCGGTATCGATCCGCGAGACGAACACGCTTGCAACCGATGCGATCGTGCCGACCGGTTCGCCGCGATCGATGCGATCCTCGATGCCGGCGACGTAGGCGAGGGCCGCCGTTTCGTACCGGTCCACGTCGAAGAGCAAGGTGACGTTGACGTTGATCCCGGCGCCGATGACGGCGCGGATCGCGGGCGCACACTCGGGCGTGCCGGGAATCTTGATCATGACGTTGGGTCGATCGACGGCGGCCCACAGCCGCTTCGCCGCGGCAATCGTACCGTCGGAATCGCGCGCGAGCGTCGGCGCGACTTCGAGGCTGACGTAGCCGTCGAGTCCGTGCGTCGAATCGTAGAGCGGCCGGAAGAGATCGCACGCGCTGCGGATATCTTGCACGGCGAGCGCTTCGAAGAGCGTCTGCGGGTCGTGTTCTTTACCGATCAGCGAGGCCAGTTGCTTATCGTAATCGTTGCCACTGCCGATCGCTTTTTCGAAGATCGTGGGATTGGATGTCATCCCGCGCAGACCCGAATCGATTAGTCTCTGCAATTCGCCCGAGGGGAACATGCTGCGGCGGATGTTGTCGAGCCAGATGCTCTGGCCGACGGCGGTGAGTTCTTGAAGTTGCTTGCCCATCGTATCTTTCGTTTCTAGACGCTGGCGAGAAGGCCGGAGGCAACGTCCGCGACGTGCTCGGGGGTGAATCCGTATTCTTTTGCGATTGCGGGCGCGGGGGCTGAGGTGCCGAAGTGATCGAGACCGAACGCGATGCCGCGGTCGCCGACATACTTGTGCCAGCCGAACGTCGAGGCCGCCTCGAGCGAGACGCGTGCACGGATGGCGGCCGGCAAAATCGTTTCGCGATACTCGGCGGGTTGTGCATCGAAGAGTTCCATGCACGGCATGGAGACGACGCGCGCGTGCGTGCCGCGCTCGGCGAGTTTCTTTGCCGACTCGATCGCAAGCGAAACTTCCGAGCCGGTGGCGATGAGGATCAGTTCGACGGCGCCGCTCGGCTCGTGAATGATGTATGCGCCTTTGTCCACGGCGGCCGTGCGATCGCCGAGGTACGGAAGTTTTTGGCGTGAGAGAACGAGCGCCCAGGGGCCCGTCTCCGGTTGCACGGCAAGCTTCCAGGCTGCGAGCGTTTCGAGCGAGTCGGCCGGCCGGACGACGCGGAAGTTCGGCGTCGCACGTAACGTCGCGAGCTGTTCGATCGGCTGGTGCGTCGGACCGTCCTCACCGAGCCAAACCGAATCGTGCGTCAGCACGTAGATGGAGCGGATTTTGTTGAGCGCGCCGAGCCGCATCGCGGGTTTCATGTAGTCGACGAAGTTGAAGAAGGTCGCGCAGAACGGTAAGAGTCCGCCGTGCAGGGCGATGCCGTTCGTCGCGGCGGCCATCGCGTGCTCGCGCACGCCATAGTGCATGTTGCGACCGTCGTACGTGCCGGGTTCGAAATCGCCGCATCCTTTGAGATACGTCTTGGTGGAGGGATCGAGATCGGCCGAACCGCCGACGAGTTCCGGAAGAGCGCTTGCGATCGCATTCATCACCGTGCCGCCCGCTTCACGCGTCGCGACCGATCCGTTCTCGGCGGTGAATGTGGGCCAGGGAATCTCGCTTGGCAGTATGCCGTCACGCGCGCGTTCGAATTGCGCGGCGAGCGTGCCGTTTGCGCTCTTCCACTTCGTATATTGGGCGTTCCAATCGGCTTCGAGCTTCGCGCCCGTAGCGGCGCGCTCGCGCCAGAACGCGGCGACCTCATCGGGTACGAGGAAGGCGGGCTCCGCCGGCCAGTTCAGCGCGGCCTTGGTTTTGGCGACGTTTTCGACGCCGAGCGGTTCACCGTGCGCGCTGAACGTGCCGGCGCGCGGCGATCCGTAACCGATCGTCGTACGGACGACGATGATCGAGGGTTTGTCTTTGACGCCTTTGGCTGCGACGATCGCGGCGTCGACGGCGTCGACGTCTTCGCCGGCCTCGACGTGCTGGACGTGCCAGCCGAAGGCCGCGTAGCGTGCGCCGACGTCTTCATTGAACGAGACGTCGGTCGGGCCCGCGAGCGTCACCTTATTGTCATCGTAGAACAAAATAAGTTTGCCGAGTCCGAGGTGGCCTGCAAGCGAGGATGCCTCGCCGGAGAGGCCTTCCATCATATCGCCGTCGCCGGCCATGACGTAGGTGTAATGATCGAGCAACTCCTCAGAGCCGCGATTGTACACGGAGGCCAGGTGGGCTTCGGCCATCGCCATGCCCACGGCATTGCCGACGCCCTGGCCGAGTGGTCCCGTCGTAACTTCGACGCCTGCGGTGTGATGGTACTCGGGGTGCCCCGGTGTCTTACTGCCGAGCTGGCGGAACGATTTGAGATCGTCGATCGTGAGATCGTAGCCGGCAAGATGCAAGAGTGCGTAGAGCAGCGCCGATGCGTGTCCCGCGCTCAAAACGAAGCGGTCGCGGTTGAACCAGTGCGAATTGGCCGGGTTATAACGAAGGTGACGAGCCCAGAGGGTGTAGGCTGTGGTCGCCGCGCCGAGCGGCATGCCGGGGTGTCCCGAATTGGCTTTCTGAACCGCATCGACGGCGAGAAATCGAATGGTATTGATTCGTTGTTCGTCGACGGTGGAATTCGGCACAAACACCTCTCTTGGTCCAGGGGGATGGCGAAGTTCGCCGCCGCTACGGACGTTCATGCAGAATCTTAACGGGTGCGTACGGCACCCGTGCGTAAGCCCGCTCGCGATGAAGATAGCCGAATGGGAGACCCAAATCGATACGCTGGCCGCCGATCCCGCCGACGTGCGCGGCAAGGCGGGGAAAGTCGTCGACAAGGTGATCGCGGCGCTCGATGATGGTCGTTTACGCGTTTGCGAACCCGAGGGAACGGGCTGGGTGACGCACGCCTGGATCAAGCGCGCGATCCTGCTCTATTTCGCGCGGCTCGATAGCGTCATCGTCGGAACGCCCGGCGCGTCGCGCGGTCATTCCGCAAACGCTCTGCGCGACGTGGTGCCTTCCTATTATGACAAGCTGCCGACAAAACGGAACTATGCGGAGCTCGGCGTGCGCTGCGTGCCGCCCGGCGTCGCACGCTACGGATCGTTCTTAGCCAAAGGCGTCATCCTGATGCCGGGCTACGTGAATATCGGCGCGTATGTCGACGAAGGCTCGATGGTCGATACGTGGGCCACGGTCGGTTCGTGCGCGCAGATCGGCAAAGGCGTTCATCTCTCGGGCGGCGTCGGTATCGGCGGTGTCCTCGAGCCCGCGCAAGCGCAGCCCGTCGTGATCGAAGACGGCGCGTTCATCGGTTCGCGCTGCATCGTGGTCGAAGGCGTTCGCGTCGGTGCCGAGGCCGTGCTCGGCGCCGGTGTCGTGCTTACGGCCAGCACGCCGATCGTGGATGTGCGCGGGTCGTCGCCCGTCACGACCAAAGGCAGCATACCCGCGCGCTGCGTCGTCATTCCGGGAATGCTTCCCAAGAAATTTCCGGCCGGCGAATTCCACGTTCCGTGCGCGCTGATCATCGGTGAGCGCACGCAGGACACCGACCGCAAAACCTCGCTCACCGCCGCCCTGCGCGACTTCGAGGTGGCGGTATGAACCCGCGCCTGCTCTCGATTCAACCCTCGGTCATCCGTGCGCTTGCCGCGAAGAAAACGCCCGGGTCGATCGATCTTGGGCTCGGCGAGCCGACGCTTCGCCCGCAGCAGCGCTTCTTCGAGGCGGCAACGCGCTGGGTCGCGGAAAACGGAACGAAGTACACGACGAATGCGGGCGACTTTGCAACGCGCGAACGTATCGCCCAGCACTACGGCTATCCCGGCATGTCCGAGGCGCGCAACGGCTGGGTCGCGGAAAACGGAACGAAGTACACGACGAATGCGGGCGACTTTGCAACGCGCGAACGTATCGCCCAGCACTACGGCTATCCCGGCATGTCCGAGGCGCGTAACGTCTGCATGACGACCGGTTCGCAAGAGGCCGTGTTCGTTACGATCAAGACGATGCTCGATGCGGACGTCGACGAATTGCTCGTCGTCGAACCCGCGTTCCCTGCCTATGCGAAGATGGCGCAGCTCGAAGGTATCGCAACCCGCAAAATCGCGATGCGCGCCGAGGACGACTTCGCCTACGATGTCGATGCGATTCTTGGGGCAATCGGACCGAACACGCGCATGATCGCGATCGGTTCCCCCGCGAATCCGACCGGGACGGTGCTGCGGCGTGCCGATGCGAAGCGCTTGGCCGATGCGTTACTCGCGCGCGCGGGCGAACCGATTTGGGTGTTGTTCGATGAGATCTATCGCGAGTTGACGTTCATCGATGACCCCGGCTACCTGCCCGCGTTCTATCCCTACACGATCGTGGCAAACTCGCTCTCGAAATCAAACGCGCTCACCGGCATGCGCATCGGCTGGGTCATGGCACCCGCACCGGCGATCGATTCGATCGTGCAGACGCATGCATGGGTGACCGCAACGGCAAGCGCGTTCGGACAGCGCATCGCATTTGAAATATTCGGCGAATCCGGGGCACTCGCCGAGCAAGCGCAGTGGTATCGCACGCAGCGCACGGCCGTCATCGCCGCGCTTCGTGCGAGCGGCATGCGCTTCATCGAACCCGACGGTGCGTTTTATGCCTGCGTGAAATTACCGGATGGTTTGGATTGTCTCGATGCGGCAACGGAACTCGTCGAGCGACGCGGCGTGGTTGCCATTCCCGGCAAAATATTCGGTGCGACGCTCGCGAACTGGCTGCGATTGAGTTGGGTCGCGCCGATCGAATCGTTTACCGAGGGTCTGGACCGGATTGCGGCGCTTGCGTCCGCGCCGGTTCGGGGATAAGCTCCAGCGCAGTTCGCGGGCGTATTTTCACGCCAAGGAGCGAGGTTGCGTTTGCAACGGAGGATGCACACAGTCGCGTGGCCGCAGCCTCCGCCGAAATCACCGACGAATTATCGATCCAGGCGTTCACAAAAGCGATCTGCGCCGCGGCAATCGTTGCG
>Ga0209100_1001805_pt1 | contig 14018 bp, 13 predicted proteins | sample lystaG_FD_185480 | JGI IMG/M metagenome (GOLD analysis project Ga0209100, IMG submission 185480) | Glacier valley bacterial and archeal communities from Borup Fiord, Nunavut, Canada, to study Microbial Dark Matter (Phase II) -... | ecosystem: Environmental > Aquatic > Freshwater > Ice > Glacier ...
ACAGCCCTGAAAGGGCTGAATATAAGTCTCATAAGAAGTTCAACCCTTTCAGGGTTGTAACCCCAGTTGTCTTATCTTCCGTGGGTTTTCACCCACGGTTATTCAGATTTGACCCCTTTGGGGTTTTCAGTCCACTTTTCGGAGTGGACTCAATCTTAGTAACCTGGCAAAGACCCTGAGAGCCCAATCTTATTTAGATACGAATTTCACGAATTAAAACGAATTGGACGAAGGTACGAATTGGACGTCCCGATAAATCGGGAACATTAAACTACAAATTTCACGAATTAAAAACAAATTACACTCCCGAGTACTCGGGACGAATTACACGAATTAAAACGAATTACACGAATTAGATCCCAGGTCCTAGTTGGGTTCTCATTTTCTCAGCTTCTCACCTTTTCACGTTCGTAAGGAACGCTTGCTTTTTTTAATTCCAATTCCAAAGCTTCAGCATATACACTTTCAAGGAATCCTGGCCCCAGTTTTTTATGAACTTCCATACATGCTCCGATAATCAGGTAACACTCTGCTTTAAAGGGCATCTCTAAAAACTAAATGTTGATATAAACAGCTGTTTGTTAATAACTTAATTGACGTAATATCAAATTAATAGCTTAATTTTACAGTATTAAAATAAGCAACTATGAAAAACATAAATCCACTTGGCCTTTTTGATGATCATTTTTTAATGGAGAAACTCACTAAACTAGGTGATCCACTTCAAAAACTAAACGATTACATTGACTGGAACATATTCAAAACGCCACTGCATTAAGCTTTTAATGAAGAAGCAAAAGACAAAGCTAAAGGCGGGCGACCATCGTTTGATAAATTATTGATGTTTAAAGCTCTGATTATGCAGAGCTTATATAATTTGTCAGACGATCAGCTTGAGTATCAAATAGTAGACAGGTCAAGTTTTAAGCGATTTTTGGGATTGAAAAAGAGTGACAAAGTCCCTGATAGTAAGACATTCTGGGTTTTTCGTGAGCAACTTATAGAAAATGACGTAATTATTACCTTGTTCAAGACATTCAATGAAATACTTGATTCAGCCGGGGTATTTGCAAATGAAGGGAAAATGGTTGATGCAAGTTTTGTAGAAGCACCCCGACAACGTAACAACAGAGAAGAAAACAAGTATATAAAAGAGACTGGCACCGCATGAAGGACAACCGCTTTATGCAGATAGCGCTTATACAGGAGAAAAACAGGAAAATATTTACAAAAACAAAAAAGTAATAAATATGGTACATGAAAAGGGGTACAAAGGCAAGCCCCTGACTGATGAACAAAAAGCTGACAACAGGGAAAAATCAAGGATCCGCGTAAGCGTAGAACATGTATTTGGTTTTGTTGAAAACAGCATGAATGGTTCAATTGTCCGCACTGTAGGGATCGTAAGGGCAAAAGCCAAGATAGGTATGATGAACTTAACCTACAACATTAGCCGTTGCGTACAGCTAAAAATCAATGTTTCAATGGGATAGGTATGTCGAACAATAATTAAAAGAATATGCGAAAGAGTATAAAAAATTCATCTTAAACTTTAATTGCTAATGGATTTTTTAATTTATACCACTCAATAAACTCTCCAATTCCCTTTTTAAGCGTTATCCTGGGTTTATATCCAAAATCTTCTTCCAATTTACTTGTATCTGCATATGTTTGATATACATCCCCCTCCTGCATTGGCATCATTATTTTATTTGCTTTATTGCCCAATGCATCTTCCATTGTTTGGATAAAATCCATTAATTTCACAGGAGCGGAACAACCAATATTATATATTTTATAGTTGTCTTCTTCATTCGGTTTACGCTCAATCACCCGAATAACCCCTTCCACAATATCGTTTATATAGGTAAAGTCACGGCTTAAATCTCCATTGTTAAAAACCTTTATCTGTGTACCTTCAGTGATAGCTTTTGCAAATAACATAGGCGCCATATCAGGTCGCCCCCAAGGACCGTAAACGGTAAAGAAACGAAGACCTGTAGTAGGTAAATGATACAAATGGCTATAAGTATGCGCCATCAGTTCATTTGCCTTCTTAGTGGCTGCATAAAGGCTTATTGGGCTATCTACCTTGTCGTCTTCAGAGAAGGGTACTTTGGTATTCAAACCATATACACTGCTGGAACTGGCGTAGACCAAATGTTTGATGGAATTGTGCCTGCAACACTCTAAAATATTCATAAACCCCACGATATTACTATCAATATAGGCATAAGGGTTTTCAATGGAATAGCGAACTCCAGCTTGTGCGGCCAGATTGCATACTATATCAAATTTCTCTTCGGCAAAAAGCTTTTGTATATTTTCTCTATCCTCTAAGTTGATTTTTATAAAACGATAGCCGGGAAAGGTGGTACTATTAACAAGTTTGCCGTATTCAATTTCATTTTCAACAATACCTGTTTCAGCCAATCGTCCATATTTTAAGCGAACATCGTAATAATCGTTTATATTATCTAACCCAACAACTTCATTCCCTCTCTCTAACAGTTTTTTGGCTACATGAAAGCCTATAAACCCTGCTGTGCCTGTTACTAATATCCTCATTAAAGTACGAATTTTACGAATTAATCCCGATAGCTATGGGGAGAATTACACTAAGGTTCGCTATTTTTTGATCAGTTCATTCAAAACCAATATTTCGATTTCCTTTACAGCTTTTAACCTGATATCGTTGGTGAAAAAGAAATCTGCTGAGGCATCAACAGCGGATGCAATTTGTATAGAATCCGGTGTTTTTAATCCGTATTTTGCCCGAAAAGCCGCTGCCTTTTTAGCGATTTCAATATTTAGATCGAAAATGTCGATGGTTGATGTGTTGCAAAGTATGTTTTGGTATTGTTCGACTAATTGAATTTCATTCATACGCATGGGTAAAACTAAAACTTCAAGTAAGGTAATGACTGAAGTTTGAAACTGAAATACACCATTCCTATTTTCTAAAAAAAGTTTATTTAAAATTGTTGAATATTGAGAGTTTTCCTCAATATAATAAATCAAAGGAGCTGTATCTAGAAATACTTTTTTGTTTTTCAGCTTTTGAATTAGTCCCATGATTCACGTTCTTCTTCGATATAAGATGCAATGTCAGTTTTGCGCCATATATTTTTTCCCAAACCTTTTAATTGGGTGATTGAATAGGACTGATTGGATTTTTCTTCACGTTTAAGCAAGTTGACGATTCTGGACATGACATTAATTTTATCATTGTAGTCCAATTTTTCTATATCGTTAACTATTTGATTAATATTTATAGTTTGATCCATAACAGATGATATTTAATACAAAGTTATGCAATAAATAGCGAAATTCAAACTTAAAAGAAGTACATTAAATTACACTAAATTACGAATTACACGAATTAATCCCGATAGCTATCGGGAGAATTGAACGAATTGGTCTGAACCGTTGATTTCCAGAGTACTTTCCCGAGGGATTCCCGATCCCGAGTACTCGGGAGGGACAGGCAGGGATGATTTAAATGATTAAAATGATCTTGAAAAACTCACCACTTTTCCGCTTTTTCATTTCTCATTTTCTCCAAATCACACCGTGCCTAAACCCCAATATTTAATAGTTCTTTTCCTAAGCGGTGCAAACCATCTTCAATGCGCTTGCGTTGGATTGGGCGAGGCTTTCTCATTCCAGAGGCATAATGCCATAATTGACGTTGGTTTATTCCAGTAATGTGACAATGCAGCTTTTGTAAATACATCGCTATAGGCGTTTAATAGTGCCTCGATTGACAATTTAAACTCAAGTTCATATTCCATAAGAAATACTTCAGACCCTTTTACTATTAAACTGTTTAAATTATCAACCATTCAACCTTCTCATATTCCACGACTGTTGTCATACCAGATGTAACCGGAGTCATTTTTTCTGGATCTTTCTATATTAAACCACCATGAAAGTCCAAAAGACAACTGGGTGTAAAAGTTGATGTGGTTGGAAAAGAATAGCTTAGGGAAATAAAGTATTTTTTCGACACCATTGGTGGTATTGTTGAAATCCAGGGACCCCGTCAGACTAAAATGGTCATTAAGCTGGTAGTTTACACCGCCCCCCAATCCATAGACAAATGCTTGTGGTTGTGCGCTTTTTTGAATAAAGGTACCGGTTGGAGCATCTTCTGCTTTCACAGGGTTATTTTTCAAAAAAGTACCTCCCAGTTTAAAGTATAAAAAGTAATTGAAGGGAGGTTTAATTTTGTAGTTATTTTTAAAATTGTATTGCATCTGGAAGGTGTGGACATAAAACTGTGACAATACTATAAGTTTGTAACCTTCTGCGTTTTTGGAATTACCCTGTATACCTAAATAATCGAACTGGTAACCCATTTCAATATGTGAGGTAAAACCTTTTTTAAGTGATAGAGTAACCATTGGACCAAGCTCCCCAACGGGGACGTTCAGATCATTGGTATTGAACAGGTACTTTTCAGGCACTGGGGATAACATTATCACGGCTCCTGTTTTTATTTCCATTTTCCAATTTTTGCGCCATGAGAACTCTTTAGGAATCGGATTCTGAGCGATGGTTGATATAGCGATGAAAATGGTAAGAATGAGTATTGAAAGAAACTTTTTCAGAATAAAATTTTAAGGTAAATAAAAAGATTGCGCCGATTTGATTATACAAATTGGTTTTCATGGATTTAAAACGATGCACTAGTAAAAAGATTGCATGTATTTATAGGATTAATCCTCAATGGCATGATTTGATAGAATCCATTGAATAATAGTGATTTTTTGTTTCGTTGTTAATGTGGGATTGCTTCGTTCCTACCAATGACAGATTTGCGTAATATTCTGAATATTAAATGAATGCGATTATTTGTTTAACGCATTCATTATGCGGGGATATGATCTGATCTATAAATATTGTAGACATTAAAAATTGCTTCTGATTTGCAAAGACCTTCATCTGGGGCGACAATCCCGAAGGGATTGAATGTTATTCACCCCCAATGAAATTGGGGAGAAAAGGAACTGGGATAACCAGAAACCCCGAAGGGGTTTAATGTTTATAGTGTTGTAGTTGAACCCTTTCAGGGTTCCTGGAGCAACGATTGTATGATCAACCCCCAATTTCATTGGGGGTGAATAACATTCAATCCCTTCGGGATTGCCATGAAAGGTATATTCACTCCCTGTCATAAGCACATTGTGCCCAATAAATTGGGTGGTGCCTACCAATGACAGATTTTATAAATAACTGTAAATGAAGGAGGTGAAAATTTTATATTATTGTTTATGAAGGATTTTCTTCTGTTAATATTTATATCCTGAACAACTAAAAATAGAACGCGGATTTAATCCGCTAAACCCGATTAAATCCGCGTTCTATTTTTTCATTCTGTCATTACCACATTGTGGCTATTTGAAAAATAGCTTGCCACTCGCAATGACGATTTGCGTAATATTCTGAATATTAAATGAATGCGATTATTTGTTTAACGCATTCATTATGCGGGGATATGATCTGATCTATAAATATTGTAGACATTAAAAATTGCTTCTGATTTGCAAAGACCTTCATCTGGGGCGACAATCCCGAAGGGATTGAATGTTATTCACCCCCAATGAAATTGGGGAGAAAAGGAACTGGGATAACCAGAAACCCCGAAGGGGTTTAATGTTTATAGTGTTGTAGTTGAACCCTTTCAGGGTTCCTGGAGCAACGATTGTATGATCAACCCCCAATTTCATTGGGGGTGAATAACATTCAATCCCTTCGGGATTGCCGGGAAAGGTATATTCACTCCCTGTCATAAGCACATTGTGGCTATTAAAAATAGCTTTCCACTCGCAATGACGATTTGCGTAATATTCTGAATATTAAATGAATGCGATTATTTGTTTAACGCATTCATTATGCGGGGATATGATCTGATCTATAAATAATGTAGACATTAAAAATTGCTTCTGATTTGCAAAGACCTTCATCTGGGGCGACAATCCCTACGGGATTGCCGGGAAAGGTATATTCACTCCCTGTCATATTCACATTGTGGCTATTAAAAATAGCTTTCCACTCGCAATGACGATTTGATGGATATGCGACTAAATAAGCTAAACTATCCTATTGATTACTTTTTCCACCATGATTTGGAAGTTGTATAGGGTGTTTTATCTTCTTCGGGGCAGATGAGCAGAAAGATTTCACCCCAGGGATGCATTCCACCAAGGTTACGGTCGTCGATATAGATATCGGCCAGTATTTTGCGGCTATCCAATTCGTTCCATTCCTCTTCGGGATAGTTTTTATTCACTGCATAAAATTCAACGCCCTGTGAACGACAAAATTCAACAGCTTCCTCAAGTTCCTTGCCTGAGCGGTGACTCCAGAGTATCAGCCGATGCTTTTTGGCCTGAAGAGCTTTAAGAGTCTCGAAAGCAAAAGGAATGATGCGACCTATTGCGGGGTAGCGATGTTCAACGAGAGTACCGTCAAAGTCGATGGCTATTATCATAGAATTACGAATTGAACGAATTTAAGAAACTACGAATTGAACGAATTTAAGAAATTACGAATTGAACGAATTTAAGAAACTACGAATTGGACGAATTGGATTACACGGATTTGGACCGATTACACGGATTGGAGTCATTGGTTAAAAGGCGATTAACGATTTGGCCATTTAACGATTAACCATCCAACCCTTCACCCATCCGACCCTTCAACTATACCTTGCTCTTTTTCTTCCTGTGATTTTTCAATCCATTGTCTTCATCATTATTATAGTAGGAGTTCTGGTAGGTTTCGTACTGATAATATTTATAATAAGTATGCCCGAATGAATTGGTTTTAATGTCATTGACAATAATGCCAAGATGTTTAACCATCTTTTTATCTTCCATCTGGTTGATCATCTCCAACTGATGTTTGTGTGAAACGCCATATCGAAGGATAAAAATGTTAAGATCAGACAACTGACTCACAATAATTCCATCGGTCACCAATGCCACAGGGGCATTGTCCAAAATGATATAATCAAAACTGTTGCGTACTGTTTCAATCAGTGTTTTCATCTCAGGTTTGCCAAGTATTTCGGCTGGGTTAGGTGGAATGGGGCCAGAGGGCATAATTGAGAGGTTTTGAACATCGGTAGTGAAAATTACCTGATCGATGGTATTGTAACCAATCAGGTAAGTGCTTAATCCAATGTCATTGTTGCAGTTGAATATTTTATGCAGTCGAGGCTTGCGCATGTCTACCCCGATCAGTAGTACCTTTTTATTGTCCATTGCCAGAATGGTGGCCAGATTGATGGCGTTATACGATTTACCCTCGCCTGGATTGGTTGAATGAATGGAGATCACTTTCCCGTTAGGGTCGGTGAGCATAAACTGTAAATTGGTGCGTAAGGCCCTGAATGATTCGGCGATATTTGATTTAGGCTTTTCCAACACAGCCAGGTCCGAATAGGTCGGATTGTGCATGATGCTTCCAAGAATGGGGAGGTCGGTATTGTCTTCAACATCTTCCTGTGTATGTATGCGATCGTCAAAGAAATTCTTGAACATGATAAATAAAGCAGGAATTGCCAGACCGAAGAAAAATCCAATCATAAGTATCATCCTTGATGAAAGGCCTATTGGAGTGGCCGTTTCCTGGCGGGCAATGTCGATGATTTGTACATCGGGGATGCTTGAAGCCAAAGCAATATTGGTTTCAGCACGTTTCTGAAGCAGGAAAGTGTAAATTTCATTGGTCAGGGTAAACTGTCGCTGTATATTGATCATTTGTTGTTCTTTTTTTGGCAGTTTATTCAGTTGAGAGCTGATTGATTCTTGCCTCTGTTTCATGCTGCTGATTGATTTGGTGGCATTTTCAATCAGGTTTCGAAGGTTCTCATTTAGACGGCTTCGCGTTTCAGTCACTTCCTTATCAATCATCACCAAAGTAGGGTTATTTTCCCTGGCAGTGAAAGAAAGAACCTGACGACGGTTGTATAATTCGTTTAACTTAAGCACATACATGTTGAGTGAAGGATCCTCAATACCTACCACTGAAGGGGAGATCAGTTTGGTAAGGTCGCCGGGCTTACTAAGATAGGAAAGAAGGTTGTTGAAATAGTCGAGCTGCAATTGGCTCTTGGCTCCCTCAGTTTCTAGTTCCTTGAGGTTGGTCATGACAAGAGTTCCTTCAGTACCTAAGTCGATGATTTTATTTTTGGAACGGAACTCGGTAAATTTTGTTCCTACATTGTTGAGTGAATCGGATATGCCCGTAAGTTGACTGTTGATGAAATCGAGTGAAAGTCGCTGAGCTTCATTTTGAAAGTTCAATTTACCTTCGATGTAAACTTTAACCAGTTCATTGAGAAATTCACCTTCTTTAAATGGTTCTTCACCTTCAATGGTACACAGGATGATATCCCCTTTTTTTTCCTTCAAAATTGACTTTAGTTTAGCCTGGTAGGAGAGGGTTAAAAGATTCAGGTTGTTAAACTGAAAAAAGTAATGTTCATCTGAATTATCCAGACTAATGCTTTTATTAAGAAGGGTAAAATCGAAGTACTTGTTTTTAAAAGGTTGATTGAATGTTCCTTTAGCCTCGAAATTTACAGGGGTGACCAGATGGTTTTGAGTAATTGCACCATCAGCCGAAATCTTATATTCCTGGCTGGAAAGGGGAGTAATGTATATATTTACACCTGCCGGATTGTTGGATCCCACAGTTTCCAGCACGTCAAAAGGTTCTTGTTTGTAAATACCATAAGAGGTAAAGATGTTTTTCTTGCTCCAACTGGTACGCCAATTCAGATTTTTCAGGGTCTGATTAATGGTGAAATAGGATTTAATAATTTCGATCTGATTATATATCTTATTGTTGTTCTGATCAAGAACTCCTTCAAATAAGTTTTTCATATCCAATCCACTGGATTTTTCGGGGACCAGAATGGTTGTGTTCACAGAATAAAGTGGTTTTGTAAATTTGTTATAAATATAGGCAGAACTGACGCCTACGACTCCACATAACAAAAACCAATACCATTGCCTGAAAACAATGTAAAGTATTTTTTTGATGTCAACAGGCTTTTCCTGTATGATCTCTTCTCCGAAACTATCTGTATTCCTGATCATATTGTATTATGTGATTGAATGAGTATTTGGTTTAATGTTAGGCAATTTTTAACAAACAAAAGATGTCTACGAATTAATAAAGAGTTTTTTATTTAAAGAAAAAAAATGTTACACAGAGTTTTTTATTTAAATAAAAAAATGTTACACAGAGTTTCACAGAGTAAACCACAGAGTTTCACAGAGTTCTAAAAAAGAGTTTAAAAAGAGTTTTTTATTTAAAGAAAAAAAATGTTACACAGAGTTTTTTATTTAAATAAAAAATGTTACACAGAGTTTCACAGAGTAAACCACAGAGTTTCACAGAGTTCTAAAAAAGAGTTTAAAAAGAGTTTTTTATTTAAAGAAAAAAAATGTTACACAGAGTTTTATTAAAAAAAAATGTTACACAGAGTTTCACAGAGTAAACCACAGAGTTTCACAGAGTTCTAAAAAAGAGTTTAAACAGAGTTTTTTATTTAAAGAAAAAAAATGTTACACAGAGTTTTATTTAAAAAAAAATGTTACACAGAGTCACACAGAGTAAAGACACAGAGTCACACAACTTGTCCCGATTTGTCGGGAGAGTTCTAAAACAGAGTTTAAAAAGAGTAGAATGAGTTTAAAAAACTCTCCCGACAAATCGGGACAAGTTGTGTGACTCTGTGAAACTCTGTGTAAATTTTTAACTAGTCTATTCTTACGCGGATTGCACCAAAGGTGAATAAAAAGAGATCACCTAATTTTATTAATAAATTGATTAAAGGTTAGAATAGGAATGCCTTCGATTTCTTCCAAGCTCAATAAATCATCATCCCCTGTAACCAGAAAGTCGGCATTCCCGTCAACAACAAGATTGAGGAGAAAATTATCTTTAAAGTCACGGCAAATATTTAAAGTAGAGCTTGTTTTGATTAAAATACCATAGTTATCGAAAGTTGACACTAGCTTACAAATGTCCTCTTTTGAAAAATATTTATTGAATTTTGGTCTTGAGGCTACATTAATGAATTCTTCCATTAATTCTGTGGAGAATAATAACACTATTTTCCGTTGGAGAATTAATTCATGTATGAAATCAAGCTTCTTTGATATGAGGAAGCTAATCCATAAATTGGTGTCGATAACAGCTTTTTTATTGGCCATATCTTTCTCCCCTGACGGCTTCTACTTCTTTGGTAATTTCCTCAAGGGATAAGGGTGGTTCTGTATTTTTCCGCAGTTTCTTAAGCAATTCAGAAAACTCATTAGTGGTCTTGGATTTTTGTATTCTAATTAAGTTCAGATTTGCCAAGCCTTTTAAAATGCTTTTTGCCTTCGGGTTTAATATTTCAATATTGAAAGTTTCCATATTTTCTGTTTTTACCTTTACAAGACAAATTTCACGAATTAAAATGAAATATACAAATAGATTTCACGGATTTTAAAAAATACGAATTCCACGAATTGGGTACATAGAGTTAAACGGTTAAAAGGTACACAACTTGTCCTGATTTGTCAGCGATTAATTTAGGGGTATTAATTTTAGTTTTATAATATGTAATCCATTGAATATTAGATATATAAATTAATTATTTATCCAATTAAATCTTGCTGTCCCAGGACCCCGAGTACTCGGGGCTAAGGTTGGGTGCCGGGGTTTACTCTGGTTACTAAGGTTACTAAGGTTTGGGGACTGTAGGTAATGACACTGGTTATTAAGATGATGGGTCTGAAATCATAGACTGAACTTTAACCTTAATCCCGATGCATCGGGAGTAACCAGAATTCAACCCCTAGCCCCAAACCTTAGTAACCTTAAGACACCGCACTATTTAATTTCAGTAAATTATTTCATCCCGAGTACTCGGGATTGTATATCAATACTAATATTAAAGCATATATAAAATGAACTATATTAAGAAAAACGCTGATTTGTCGGGACAAGTTATGTGACTCTGTGTTCTTTACTCTGTGAACTCTCCCGTCAAATCGGGATTGAAATCCGAGCAATCTATTTCAATACAAAGCCCAAGACAGCAAGGAGGATCGACAGTGAGGAAAACATAAGCGAGTAGGCCTGGCTGTTTAACTGGAAATTCTTGTGTTTATCGGGTTGAACAATGACATAATCGTTGGGACGCAAGTAAAAGGCTTCGGATAAATATACTTCTTTAGACGTCAAATCAAGCATATAGGTCTTATTGCCTCCCACAGTACTCCTAACCACCATTACTTTTTTGATGGCCGCAAAGTCGGTATTTCCACTTGCCAATGCGATTGCCTGGATAACAGTAATGGAATTGTTGTAGTTATAATACTGGCCGGGACTTCTGACTTCTCCCAAAACAGTCACTTTAAAATTCAATAGTTTGACTTTTACAATTGCATCCTTGAGTAATTCATCTGTTCTTTTTTGAACAATAGATTCAGCTACGGATATTGTAGACTGTGAAATTTTGATTTTGCCCAACATTGGAAGGAGAATGGTTCCATCATCAGCAATTTCATAGCCATACAAATAGGCACCGCTTGGTGTAAGATACTTTTGATAGCCTTGTCCCATGCTGGTTTCCATATTCGCTTCGGGATTAAACAGCACATTGACTTCAGGATTGATTGATTTGATGCTGATATAAAGAATATCACCTGTAGTAAGAATATGTTCAGTCGATTCGCTGGGTAATCCTTTAATGAGTTCATTGTTCACTGCATCATGCAGATATATCAACTCCTGACTGCTTCGGCATGAGACCATCAATGCCAGGGTTAGTAAAAAGAATAGTTTTAAAAGGTTATTCATATTTAAATTTAGGTAATTATTTAAAGATATACTAAGTATTGAATATTAGTTATTTACGCATTTTTTCACGTAGAAGTAGTTTCTCTATAGGGATTTCTTCTGATTTCCATATCAGTAAAACCGGATTATTAATTTTGAATAGTTTCAGTTCATCTTTTGTCATGATGCAGTAATTAATCTTACGGCCAATGATTCTTTCGACTTTCATACTGAGTAGTTTGATTAATGTTTGGTCTAGATGTTCTCCAACCAATGCCAGGTTGACAATCTTTGATTCATTGCCATAAACAAATTCTCCGGTTAAATAAGCAGTACGCAAGCCTCCTACCTGAATGATCAACTGATCAATGATCTGATCAATTCCAATGTATTTTTTTAAAATTCTGTTGATGTCGTCAAATAACGGATGTTTGACATTGGCGAAGAATAATTTTTTATTGCCTTGAAGAGATGTGGCAAGCAGTCCATACTTTTCCAAATGATTTAGCTCCAACCTTATGGCATTGCTTGAACCTTCAAATTCGCTTTCTAAACTTCTTAGGTAGCTTTTTGTCTGACTGTTTAAGAAAAATTTAAGCAGGAGTTTAATGCGGGTTTTAGATGTTATTAAACTTTCAAGCATTTTTTGTGAACTGAAGGTAGAAATGAACGGTTGGGAGAAGGGAAGTAATTGTTTTTTTTATATATTGAATAACAGTATTTTAACAAAGTAAGGAGCGATGCAATTTTCACAGCTTCGCCTCCTCAGTCACAGACAGTGAGTGAGTTGTGCGATTGAAAAATGTTCTAAATTCTATTCTGTTTGATTTAAATCAAACAATACTTCATCATATATCAACATAAATGTATAACCATTTTTATTGAGTATGAAAAGTGCGCAAATTTAGGTAAATATTGCAATTGCAATGCATAAAAGGCATTAAATATAAAAAACAATAACTCTTTCAGAGGTTCCTGAGCTGGTGACTTTTTTTTTCACCTGCTCAGTATCCTCCTTTGCGATGAAAAATGCGTAAACCCGAAAAAAAGGAGGGTAGGTTTTTTTTACTGAGCAGGTGACTGAAAATAGTCACCAGCTCAGGGGTGACTGAGCTGGTGACTTTTTTTTTTCACCTGCTCAGTATCCTCCTTTGCGATGAAAAATGCGTAAACCCGTAAAAAAGGAGGGGTAGGTTTTTTTTACTGAGCAGGTGACTGAAAATAGTCACCAGCTCAGGGACACCAGCTTAGGTTTTTTCATGGTTTTTTAAAATGGAAAGAAAAAAGAAATGAATTGAATAGTTTAAGAACAATATTAGAACACTTTCCTACCATTAAGTTGAAATGATTCTAATCTACTAAAGCAATTCCTAAAATACACCTTAAAAAAACATACAAACAACACTTTGTATTACAGCAAGATGCAGAGGCCTACTTTCCTAAATGCAGTCAAATCGCAAATTTTTTGGTCATGGATATTGATGTATTTAACTTTGATATTGACAAGGATAAAAATGGGATAATTGAAGAATTAACGAATAACTATTAACGATTAACAATTGAGAACTGAAGAAAAATAAGTGTGAAAAAATCACTTGCAATGCTCTGAATATCAATATGATACAACGACATGCCTGACCAAATGCGTCCTTTTGGCTAATTTTTTGGTGATGAATATGAAGGTATCTACCTTTGATATGTAAAGTAAGAAGTAAGAAGTAAGAAGTAAGAATTGAAAAGTAAGAAGTAAGGAGTAAGAAGTATTATCAAATAAGGAAATGAGTTTCGATGCGCTATTGTAAAAGTGTCAATCCGTGTAATTCGTTTATAACTAATGAATAAAGAAATATATTTAAGAACATCAACTATTATTAACCTGCGAATTAATTCGTGTAATTCGATTTAATTCGTGCAATACGTACTTTAATGAAACAGAAAATCAATGCCCAGGAAAAGTTACAAACAAAAGTAACAAGTAGTAAAAAAGTAACAAGTAGTAAAAAAGTAATAAGTAGTAAAAAGTCAATCAAACTTTCAGTGGTGAAAGGACCTGAACTGTTGGATGATGGGACGTCATCTCCCATTAAGATGGTCGCTCACCCACAAGCTTCGAAAACCACCAAACGTACAGGGTTAAAAAAGCCAACCAGTTTTAAAGAATGCAAGAG
>Ga0209100_1001807_pt1 | contig 14013 bp, 10 predicted proteins | sample lystaG_FD_185480 | JGI IMG/M metagenome (GOLD analysis project Ga0209100, IMG submission 185480) | Glacier valley bacterial and archeal communities from Borup Fiord, Nunavut, Canada, to study Microbial Dark Matter (Phase II) -... | ecosystem: Environmental > Aquatic > Freshwater > Ice > Glacier ...
CACCGATCTATTCAAAGAAACCGAATTTGCGGTCTTTGCGAATGCCTTATCATTACCTGACGGAAGTTTAAAAGCACTTGTCGTAGCCGATGGGGCTCACTTCACCCGTAAGGAAACCGATGCACTCACGGAAGTCGCGAAGAAAAACGGAACCAAAGGGTTGGTCGTTTTGAAAGTCACCGACGGGAAATTAGAAGGGGGAGCTGTCAAGTTCTTCTCTGAATCCCAACAGGAAGCGCTGATCAGCCGTCTGAACGCACAAAACCACAGTTTGATACTTGTGACAGCCGATCGATGGGAAAGCGCTTGTAACGCATTGGGTGCTGTTCGAACAGCTCTGCGTGATAAACTTCAATTAGTCAGCAAGGATGATTTTGCGTTCCTTTGGGTCGTCGATTTCCCATTACTCGAATACAATTACGAAGACGAACGTTTCTATGCGCGTCATCATCCGTTTACCCGACCGAAAGAAGAACAACTCCATTTATTGGATACCGATCCGGGTAAAGTGTTGGCCAGTGCGTATGACCTTGTGCTCAACGGTTTCGAAGTCGCCGGCGGAAGTCTGCGTATCTATGACCAAAAAGTTCAAGAAAAAATGTTTGAGATCATCGGCTTCACCCAAGAACAGATCCGCGAACGTTTTGGTTTCTTTGTTGATGCCTTCAAATACGGAACTCCGCCGCACGGCGGTATCGCATTCGGTCTCGACCGTTTTGCGATGGTGCTGACGGCTTCGGATTCGATCCGCGACGTAATCGCTTTCCCGAAAAATGCCTCAGCCCGTTGCCCACTCACCGAAGCTCCGGCCAAGGTCGATCAGAAACAATTGGACGAACTTCATATCGCAATTGTCAAGTAGTGTCTTTTAAAATACTTATGATATAATAGAGATACCCAAGAGGATACTTATTTCCGACATATTGATATACGGGAGTTCGGATGTTGTCTATTGGTGTTGAAAACCTTGCTTGCAAGGAATCCTAAAACTAGGCACAGAGCACCCACCTGAATGACAGGGAATATATCAAGCCTTTTGGGCTCATCTTCTGCATGAAAAACACCTTTAAACAAGGTGTTTTTTTAATTCACGGTTTTTAATCGTACCAAATTCGTACCATTTTTCTCAAATTTATCAAGTTTATTAGCTATTTTTTTTGAGTATTTGGCATAAATGAATGTAACAGCATCCATAGCTTTGGTAGTATTTCATGGTCATTATGAGAATTGATAAACAATAATGCCAAGACTTGGATAGGCTAAACTAAACTAGTTAGAATAGGAACATACGATATTTTAGCGAGGTAATAGATATCCAAATGTGATTGCATCAACTCGATAAATTTCACTTTTAAATACTCATTTCTTTATCTCTATTTCAAATCCATATTCGCGCAATACAAAATCGTCAATTCTTTCTTCGTAGATACCATCAACCTGTTGAAATCCATTTTTTAAATATAAATTTATCGCAGGTTTATTTATATCCACGACAAGCAGCCTCAAATATTCAGCGTTCTTCTGTTTTGCAAGTGATATCGCATTTTTGAGCATTTGCTCGCCTAATCCGAGCCTTGAATAATTTACATTAACACCGAAACGGTCTATATATAGTGCTTTGGCTTTTGGATTGTTCCATATTAAATGACCTTCACCATCATTGGATTCGCTTAAAGCAAATGCGGCTGCTATGTCGTCATCAACCAATAGATAAAGGCGCTGGTAATCAATATCATTCTGAAAAAACTCACAAGGGTAAACCTCGTCCCAAATCTGAATGTTGTTTCTATTCATATTGTCTATTATCTCTTTGTACATCGTTTTAAGCAGTGGTAAGTCATTCTTTTCCGCTAACCTAAAAATCATAGTAACTCACTCCTTTATCGTTCGAATCAAAGGTTTAATCAACCTTAAAATTTTGATTTGTCGAGTTGATTCTACCATGTAGATAGTCACCTGACAAATCGTGCTACATAATTATAATAAATATGGTTGAACAGCAACCATAATTTGGCTATATCAAACTGAGACATATTGCATTTTTCACAATTCAATGAATATATCAGACCTTTTGGGCTTACTTTTAAATCCTTGATCAAACAAGGTTTTTTATATATCATGTTAAAAAAATGCCCATATACAATGGAGTAGTCGGCGGATATCGGCTATAATATTAAACGGAGTGTGTTATTATGATCAAAAAATTCATTACTTACTATTCACCTTACAAAAAATTGTTTTTTCTCGATATTTCGGCGGCAGTCTTGATCGCCTTGTTGGATCTTGTCACGCCGCGTTTTTCGAATTACTTGATTTCATCGTTGATCCCCAGTCAGAATGTATCATTGTTGCTGAAATGGTCGCTGATCATCGCAGTGGTCTTCAGTGTGCGCGTATCGCTTCAATATGTGGTCGAATACTGGGGTCATGTATTGGGTGTCAAAATGGAATATGACATGCGAAAAGAAATGTTTGCGCATATTCAAACTTTACCAATCTCCTTTTTCGATAATACCAAAGTCGGCAAATTGATGTCTCGTTTGGTCAATGATCTCAATGACATCTCGGAAGTCGCTCATCACGGTCCGGAAGACCTGCTGATCTCAGCTGTACTATTAGTCGGCAGCTTCATCATGATGTACATGACCAGTTGGCAGTTGGCTGTCGTCATGACGATACTGGTACCGTTGATGATCTATGTCGGGGTCAGACAAAATCTTAAATTCAGACGCGCTTTCAGAGTCATGCGTGAAAAATTATCCGAGATCAATGCGCAGGCAGAAGATAATTTCTCCGGTATCAGAGTCGTCAAAGCGTTCAATGCCGAAGAACGTGAAGAAGAATTATTTTCGGTCGGAAATGAAAATTTTGCGATCTCACGCAAAAGTGCTTTACGTGTCATGGCCAGTTTCGGTGTGACGGTAAAATTCTTTATCTCGCTGATCCAATTAACCGTGTTTTTGATCGGCGGTTATCTGGTCATCAAAGGTCATATGACATTGGGTGGATTGGTTGAATTTTTATTGTATGTTCAACTTTTTCAACAGCCGATCACTCGTATTTCATCCTTTATCATGCAATATAATCAAGCGATGGCCGGTTTTGAACGTTTCTTGGGTGTGATGGATATCGACTCGCAAAAAGATGCGATCGATGCACTTAACCTTACTGAAGTGAAAGGGAAAATCGAATTTCGCGATGTCTCCTTTCAATACGGCGATCAAAACGGCAATCATGTGTTGAATAATATCAATTTTACCGTACAACCGGGAACGACAGTGGCGTTTGTCGGTCCGAGCGGTTCCGGAAAAACGACGCTGTGCAGTTTGATCCCACGCTTTTATGAAGTGGAACACGGTCAGATCTTGTTGGATGATACGAATGTAAGTAAAATCAATCTGAAGAATCTGCGCAGTCATGTCGGTATCGTTCAGCAGGATGTCTTTATTTTCGCGGGTACCATTGCTCAGAATATTCAATACGGACGACCCGATGCAACGCCGGCTGAAATCATCACGGCAGCGAAACAAGCGAATGCGTGGGAATTCATCTCTATCTTGCCGGATGGAATGGATACGTATATCGGTGAACGAGGCGTTAAATTATCCGGCGGTCAGAAACAACGCTTATCGCTGGCACGTATCTTTCTGAAGAACCCCAAGATTCTTTTATTGGATGAAGCGACCAGTGCGCTGGACAATACCACCGAGAAACAGATCCAAGTGACGTTGGATGAACTCTCGGCGAATCGGACGACATTCGTGATTGCCCACCGTCTTTCTACCATTACCCATGCAGATGAGATTTTCGTTTTGACTAAAAAAGGAATCGTCGAACGCGGAACCCATAGTGAACTGTTGCGTAAAGAAGGCGTCTATTACAGCCTTTACCATACCGAAGACAGTGAATAGAAAGAGGATTTATGCAGTACCAACAGAATTTGAGCAGAATCGGGATCCTCATCGGTCATGAACGGAAGAAGTTCTTACGTATTACAGGGAATCCGTCTTATGCCCAAAAATGGTTTCTGCTTACGTCATTCAAGCATGAATTTTTTGATGTGTCGGCAGGGAATGCGGTTTGCAGTCGCTCAACTTTAGCACGACTTGAGAACGGACAACTGATCTATGAAGAGGAACTGTATCGTTTCTTTTTAGGAAAATGCGGATTGACGTATTTTTACGATTTTGAGTTCGAATTATATTATCCTATTCTGCTTGAAAAAATCTTGACACAGATTGCTTTGTCAGAAATCGAACAACTTCGTTCCACTTATATCGAGTGGAAACGGCTGGTCGCAACGGTCAATGAAAATGTGCTGTATCATAGTTTCGATGAAGCGATTTCAACGATAGTTTTATTTTTCACAGACGGTCGATTTCCTGAACCGAAATGGATGGATCGAATGATCGAACTCTATGAAATCTATCCGGCACGACTGGGATCATATCTGCTGTTGATGAACGAAATCTATGTCTCTGCGTATCCATTGCATGATTGTTGTGCTGATTTCGGAAATCGGATGGAGCATCAATTGACGGATGATCCTATTTGTTGTCTGGCATTTGCGCTCAATCGGTTCAGAAACAATAAATCCATCAGCAGTTTGAATTACTTACGTAAAATCAATTCAGCCTTTGACTCTTCCTATTTTTTAACGACGCTCAACCTGCATGCTGAGATGAATACCCGAATCCTCGGTGAAGACTCGGAAATGATCAACCAAGCGGAAATGATTTTAGCGCGATATTCGTATTGTCCAATGGGAATTTGCTCTTATCTCAAAAGTGAGGTTCACATGAGTGTAGCACTGTATTTCATTGAAGAGACTCAATTGACGAGGGCCGAAGATATTCTTCGAAATTTAGTCTCATCTTCAATTTTTCATTCTGTATCGGCACTTATATTACTGGACATGATCGATTCCGACAAGAATATCGGATTTATCACCAAAAGTATCGATACACGTATCGCAATCGGTGATTTATATGATGACGGTTATCGTCGGATGGCTGAGTATCTGATGTTAAAGATCAAACAGGTCGAAAAGTCGATTTTACTGGCGTTTATTGTCGATGAGATAGCACCGTTGATGGGCTTGCGGCTTTATCCGGATTATTTTAACGGATACTTTGCGAAAGAAACTTGTCGTTTGGCAAAGGATACAGCCATGTATAAATATTCGTTTCTTTTCTTGAAACATGAACATGATTGTTGAACATAATTGCGAAAACATGATATAAAACAAGATAAATTGCGTTTGTCTGAGAGTTGAGTGAAATTGCATATCTTACGTTATGATTGTTTCGGAAGGGGTGAACAAGCGCTTGAAGCATTGTGTGCCAACAATGTTTCTTCACGGATTTGACTGTAACGTGCGAAAAGAAGAAGACCTAGGTCGGTTTTCTTCTTTTTCTAACTTAGAGTAAGAAGATCGGTAATTGTAAAAACTGATCCAATTTTAGTGATTTTTTCCTTTGACTTCTTTTACTTGAAATATAACTTAAAAATGGTAAAATGTTTAAGTAAAGGGATGGTGAAGACATGGAATTCTGGACATCATTATTGAGTTTAGTCGTAGGTATAGCGATCGGTGGCGGTTTAGGCTTTTATTTCACCCGCAAAGCTTTCATGAAACAGTTGAAAGACAATCCGCCGATCAACGAAAAAATGATTCGCGCAATGTTCCTGCAGATGGGAAGAAAACCTTCCGAATCACAGATCAAGCAGATTATGAAATCGATGGAGCAATACAAGTAGAAACACAGTTTAGCTGTGTTTTCTTTTACCCGAAACGGAGGTTTTTATGGCAAATGTAAGATTGGGAATCATCGGTCCTGGCAAGATAACGACACGTTTTTTAAAGGGATGTGGGTTATCTTCCGGAATCGAAGTGGTCGCTGTAGCTTCACGCGATCTTGATAAAGCAGTCAAGTTTTGTGCGGAACACGGCATCGAACATGCATTCGGAAACTATGAAGAAATGTGTGCCAGTGGTTTGATCGATGCGGTTTATATCGCAACTCCGCCATTTACGCATTATGAATTGGTTAAAATGTGTTTAAATCATAATGTACATGTTTTGTGTGAAAAACCATTTCTGACTGATAGTAAACAGATCGAAGAAGTATTCGAATTGGCACGATCCAAAGGTAAACTTTTGATGGAAGCCATGAAAGCCGTGTATACGCCGACTACGTTGCAAGTCAAAAAATGGTTGGCAGACAAAGTGATCGGCGAATTGGTTTATGCGGAAGCATCCGACAGTTATAAATCACCGTATGAACATGATCATTGGGTCTTTTATAAAGGCAGAATGGGCGGTGGGATCTTGGATGTCGGTGTTTATCCGATCGCTTATTTATTGTTTTTAATTGACAGTCCGATCATTTCAAGCACCAATATGAAGGTGTTGGGTGAAACCGGTGTCGATGAAGTGATGCAGATCTTGATCAACTTTGAAAACGGTATTATGGGAAGTGTCCGTGCCGGTCTAATGGTCAACATGCAGAACAAGGCTATTTTCTATGGCACAAAGGGATATATCGAAGTCAGTGATTTCTGGAAGTGCACAGAAGCTAAATTGAAATTAGAAGGGCAAAAGGAAATCATTTGGAAGAGTGATTTTGAAAGTGATTTCCAGTTTGAAATCCAACACTTCATCGATTGTATAAAAAAAGGAGCTCTTGAGAGCCCCGTCATGTCCAAACAGTTCAGCATGAAGATGATCGATCTGATCAACAGTAATCTTTAAAGCCAATGAACTTTGTTTTCGGTATGAGTGCGCAACCGTTCGATATTTGAACGGTGACGATAAACGACTAATACTGCGATCAACAGTGCACAGATCGAAACTTGAAGGTTTGATTGAACGAAGAATGAGATGATCGCCGCCAATGAGACGGCAATGATCGACGACAGTGAGACGAATTTAGTCAGTTTCAGGATCACAAAGAAAGTGATCAACGGTATCAGAAACATGGATACAACGGTATGCGAGATAAACAAGCTTACACCTAAAAGATAACCGAAGGCGGTAGAAACAGCTTTACCGCCTTTAAATTGCGCAAAAATCGGATAACAGTGTCCGACCGCAGCCATAAAACCGGCAATGACGGCAGCACTTGGATTGAACATCATGACAATGGCGATCACAAAGAAACCTTTGAGTCCGTCAAGAATTGCGACAGCGACACCGGCTTTACCGCCTAATACCCGACCGGCATTGGTACCGCCGAGATTACCGCTTCCGAATCCGCGAATATCAGTGTTGTAAAAGATTTTACCGACAACCAGTGCGAACGGTATTGATCCGAATAAATAACCGAAGATACATTCAAGCAGCATATTCTCACCTCGCTTCCGACTCTATTATACCAAATCTTTAGAAACTGTCATGTTTTAATTCATTCGATTCTTGTGTATAATAAACACGTGAGAGGGGTTTTTTAGATGGCAGTTCAAAAAAAATATGATGAATCCAGTATTCAGATCCTGGAAGGACTGGAAGCTGTAAGAAAACGTCCTGGTATGTATATCGGTTCCACGGACAGTCGCGGTTTGCATCACCTTGTGTGGGAAATCGTGGATAATGCGATCGATGAAGCATTAAACGGATTCGGCAAGACGATCCGCATCACGATCGAGAAGAACAATGTGATCCGCGTTGAAGATGAAGGAAGAGGCATGCCGGTCGGCATGCATCAATCCGGCGTATCGACATTGCAGGTAATTTTCAGTGTGCTTCATGCCGGGGGAAAATTTTCTTCCGACGGCGGCTACAAGACGGCCGGCGGTCTTCACGGCGTCGGAGCTTCCGTCGTCAATGCGTTGAGCAGTTGGTTGGAAGTCACGGTTGCCTATGACGGAAATCTGTATCAGATGAAATTCAGTAACGGCGGAAAAGAAGTTTCCAGTTTACAGAATCTCGGAAAAACAACGAAAACCGGCAGTACGATTCGATTCTTGGCCGATAAGACAATTTTTACTACGATCGAATACAATGCCGGTCAAATTTGCGAACGAGCCCGCGAGAGCGCATTCTTACTCAAAGGCATCACGATGTTCGTCAATGACGAACGTACCGGTAAACTTGAGAAGTTTGTTTACGATCACGGCTTGATCGCGTTTTTGGATTATTTGAATGAGGATCGGACAGTGTTACACAGCGGTATCGCTTTCAGCGGAAGTTCGAACGATATCGGTATCGAGTTTGCGTTGCAATACACCGATGATTACCAGGAAAATACGTTTTCGTTTGTGAATCTGGTTCGTACGTCGGATGGCGGAACGCATGAGATCGGCTATAAATCGGCGCTTACTAAAGTGATGAATGATTTCGCTCGAAAAATCGGAATTCTCAAAGATAAAGACAAAAATTTCGAAGGTAATGACATTCGCGAAGGATGTACTTCCGTTATTTCGGTTTCGATCCCCGAGAATATCCTGCAGTTTGAAGGACAGACCAAAGGTAAACTGGGAACACCGGATGCCAAAGCGGCCGTTGAAAATTTCGTTGTTGAGAAAATGACCTTTTATTTGGAAGAAAATCGTGATTTTGCGACGCTCATTCTGAAGAAGATCCAAAAAGCAGCGACCGTTCGCGATGCGGCCCGCAAAGCTCGCGAAGATGCCCGTAAAGGCAAAAAGAACGGGAAGAGCGAGCGCATATTATCCGGTAAATTGGCCCCGGCTCAGTCGAAGGACAGCCGGCGCAATGAATTGTTTCTGGTCGAAGGAGATTCCGCCGGCGGCAGTGCCAAGCAGGGAAGAGATTCCAAATATCAAGCAATTTTACCGTTACGCGGAAAAGTATTGAATACCGAAAAAGCAAGTATTGCCGATATCGAAAAAAATGAAGAATTGAATACACTGATCCATGCATTGGGAGCCGGTGTCGGAAGTGATTTCGATGTGACTGACTGCAATTACGGTAAAGTCATCATCATGACCGATGCGGATACCGACGGTGCTCACATTCAGTGTTTACTGTTGACTTTCTTTTATCGCTACATGCGCGAACTGATCGAGAACGGGAAAGTGTTTATTGCCCAACCGCCGCTTTTTAAGGTGACCAAAGGCAAGAATATCGCCTATGCATTCGATGAGATCGAACTCGCTGCCGTTCAGTTGAAGATGGGAAAATCCGAATTGCAACGTTACAAAGGATTAGGTGAGATGAATGCGGATCAACTTTGGGAAACAACCATGGATCCGAGTACTCGTACATTGATTCAGATATCCATCGATGATGCGATCACTGCCCAGCGCATGGTCAGCGTTTTGATGGGTGATAAAGCCAATCTCAGACGGGATTGGATCGAAGATAATGTTGCTTTCACATTGGAAGATCATTTCGATAAGGAGGCGCACTGATGGCTCAGGAGAAAAAAGAAATCAAAGAATCAAGTTTTTTAGTGACGCCGCTTGAATCACTTATGCAGGATCGTTTCGGACGGTATTCCAAATATATCATTCAGGAAAGAGCGCTTCCTGACGTTCGTGATGGGTTGAAACCGGTTCAACGCCGCATTCTTTATGCGATGTTTGAAGACGGAAACACATTTGACAAAGGCTATCGCAAATCAGCCAAGACTGTTGGTTTAGTCATCGGTAATTATCATCCGCACGGAGATTCGAGTGTTTATGAAGCGATGGTCCGGATGTCTCAATACTGGAAGATGAATGTCGAATTGGTGGATATGCAGGGAAACAACGGTTCGATCGATGATGATCCGGCAGCGGCCATGCGTTATACCGAAGCCCGTTTATCGGCGTACTGTACCTTGCTTTTGCAGGATATTCGAGAGAATACCGTTAATTTCTCCAGTAACTTTGATGATACATCGCTTGAACCGGTCGTGTTACCGGCTCGCTTACCGAATTTATTGATCAACGGAACGACCGGCATCGCAGCCGGATACGCTACCAATATTCCACCGCACAATATGAACGAAGTCGTCGAATCGACGATCTATCGTTTGAATTATCCGGAATGTACACTTGAAGAACTTGAAGAGATCATGCTGGGTCCGGACTTTCCGACCGGTGGCATCGTACAAGGAAGAGATGGGATCCACGAAGCTTTCTTGACCGGTAAGGGTCGAATCGTGTTGCGTGGTAAAGCCGAGATCATCGAAGGACGAACCGTCAATCAGATCGTTATTACCGAAATTCCTTATGAAGTCATCAAAGTAAATATGGTCAAAAAGATGGATGATATCCGCTTGAACAAGTCACTTGAATCGATCTTGGATGTGCGAGACGAATCGGATCGTAACGGATTGAGAATAGTCGTTGATTTTAAAAAGGAATCCGACGGTCAATTGATCCTCAATTATTTATATAAGAATACCGACTTGCAGGTGTACTTCAATTACAACATGGTTTCCATCGTTCGTCAGCGGCCTGAACAGTTGGGACTGATTCCGATGTTGGATGCGTTTATCGATCACCGCAAGGAAGTCGTATTGCGTCGGAGTAAGTTTCAATATGACGATTTAGAGCGTCGTTGTCATATATTGGAAGGTTTGATGAAGGCGGTTTCGGTCTTGGATGAAGTCATTACCATTATCCGTTCTTCCAAAGATAAAACCAACGCGAAAGAGAATTTGATCGCCCGGTTTAAATTCAGCGAAGCACAAGCCGAAGCGATCGTCGTCTTACGTTTATATCGTTTGACTTCGACGGATATCTACGAACTGCGCGAAGAGTTTGCGCAATTGGTCAATCAAATGGAATACCTGAACAGTATTCTGCAGAGCGAAGAAATGTTGAAAAGCGTATTGGTCAAAGAACTCAAGGAGATCCGCGATAAGTTCCCGCGTAAGCGCAGAACGATGATCGAAGATCAAGTTCAAGAGATCATCATCGATAAGATGAGCATGATTCCCAATGACCGTGTCGTAGTGACGGTCAGCCGTGACGGCTATGTGAAACGTGTTTCGATGCGATCCTTCACTGCCAGTGAAAACAATGATACCGGACTCAAAGAACTGGATGAGTGTATCGGAACGATCGAAGCGGATACGTACGATACTTTACTGATGTTTACCGATCGCGGTAATTATGCATATTTGCCGATCTATTCGTTGGAAGATGCCAAATGGAAAGAAATCGGAAATCATCTGGGTCATTATATGAAAGCCGACGGCGGTGAGAAGATCATTGCCGCTATGACGGTGAAAAATTTCATGACCTATGCTTGGATCGTCAGTGTAAGTGCCCGCGGCATGATGAAAAAAACAGCCGTACAGGAGTTTGTCGTTCAGCGCAACAATAAAACCTATGATGCGATGGTCCTGCAGAAGGATGATCGGATCGTCAGTTGTTTTGTTTTATATGAAAATGAAGATATTCTGTTGATCAGTAAACAGGGTTACGGTGTACGTTATGACAGTAATTCCATCTCGGAAATCGGTACCAAGGCGAAAGGCGTTAAAGCCATGAACTTAAGTGCCGGTGACGAGATCGGCTACGGTTGCGCACTTAAAGAAGCTGCCAATGCACTTTTGATTCGTACGCTCAGCGGTAGTTTGAAACGAATCCGCATCAATGAGATCGATCGGATGGCACGTCCTGCCAAAGGTGAACTCATCGCTAAAAAAGTCAAATCGAATCCGCAAATCGTCTTCTTTGCATCCGCAGTCAACTCCTATTCGATGTTGAAACTGACACAGGATAAAAAGAATTGGGTTCTTGTGAAGGATATTCCGATCATGGCAAAAGACGCCACCTATTCGACGGTTGCCGGCAGTGAAGCACATTATATACTCAAAGAAATCGAAGAGATCAAGATCATCGATCTTCCGCCGCGCGTGGAAAAACCGCAGGCAGAACATGAAGATGTTGAATTTATGCAGTTGGAATTATAAAAAAAAGAGGTTATGTCAACGGATCCTTCATAAAATGAAGTATTCGATCGATATAATCTCTTTTTATGCGATGACGGAAGTTTCTTTCAGATAGTCGATGACATCGCTGATCTTACGGAAATAGCCGATACAGAATTTCTCGATCGATTCGTCGACAATACGTGTCGTTTCGACATAGATCGGTTTCGTATTGGCTAAGTATGCGGATTGAATGCCATACAAACTGTCTTCGATCACAAAGGTATGCGAAGGTCTGGCGTGAACCATGGCGCACACTTTCAAATAGATGGCCGGATCCGGTTTACCGACAAAAACCTCGTCGCCACTGACGGTTGCAGCGAACGAATATTCGGAAAAATGATCGTGGATCATTTCGTCCATGTGACTTCGATTGCGACTGCTGACAAGGGCGATCGGGATGTTGTTGCGACTTAAATAATCCAGTAAAAGCAAGCCGTCTTCAATTAAAAGGTCAGTACCTGATTCACGATGGGATTTCCAATACGCTGCCGCATTGGTGGTTGCTTCATCGTGATGTTCGGTCAGCCAATAAAATTCTCGTAATAATTTCTCTTTTTGTTCGCTTCCGACATCTTGAATTCCGTAGAAGAAGTTTGTGGGAAGGTTGAGATCATATCGATCGGCGATTTCTTGCCAAGCTTTGCGGCCTGACTCTTCGCTGTTGATCAATAATCCGTCGATGTCGAATACTACCAGTTCTGTTTTCATAGAATCACCTGTTTAGTTGTACCACAATTATTCATCTTTATCTACCCTCGTGACTAAACAACCTGTTTCCGTTTTCAATTGTGGATAAGTTTGTTATAATACCGTATGTGGAGGGCTTTCAATGAAACTGTTTTTGCCCAATCGTCAAGTTGCTTCGTTGGAACAGCTTGATCCGCATACTCTTTTTGAAGAGGGAATCAGATTGATCGTGATCGATGCGGACAATACGTTGTTGGCACCGCATGAAAAAACATGTCGTAAAGAAAAAGAAGATTGGATTCAGGCAATCAAAAAGGCAGACATCAGAATCGTACTGATTTCAAATAATATTCCTTCGCGATTGAGCAGCGTGGATAAACAATTGGAAATCGAAGCGATTTCTTTAGCCTTTAAACCCTTACCGTTTAAAATCAGCCGCTACATGAAACTTCATGGTTTTGGCTCGCAAGAGACTTGTCTGGCGGGCGATCAGCTGTTTACCGATATCACCGCCGGCAATCTGCTTGGATTGACGACGATACTGGTAGAACCGATCGTATCAAATGAATACATCTATACGCGATGGATTCGCGTTTTGGAAAAAGCGGCATTGTCCGCAAAAAGAAAGCAGGGATGAGTTCATGAGTGAATCAACGATTAAATATTGTTACGGCTGCGGAGTCAAATTGCAAAATACCGATCCGGAGAAGACCGGGTATGTCGTCAAACCCGAACAAACGCTGTGTCAGCGTTGTTATCGACTGACTCATTACGGAGATACCACACGCTTAAAGACCGAAGAGGCTGACAGTGATGAAGTATTGCGGGAGATCGCTTCGATCGACGCTTTATATCTGTATGTGGCTGATCTGACGGATTTCGAAGGAAGCATGATCCCGGGAATCAACCGTCATCTGGCCAATAAAGACTTGTTGTTGGTCGCCACCAAGCGCGATCTGTTACCGGTGACGATGTCCAACAGTAAACTGTTGCGCTTTGTTCAAAGCCGGATGAAAGCGTACGGATGTGAAGTCAAAGGCATCGTTGTGATCGGTGACTTTGCGAAAGATGGGATCGACGAAGTCGAACACGGTCTGCGCTTGTTCCGTAAAGGACGTGCCGTTGTCGCATTAGGAATGGCCAATGCCGGTAAAAGTACATTGTTGAATCAATTGGTCAAACCGGAAAAGACCTTAACTGTTTCACCGTATCCGCATACGACACTTCGTTTGAATGCCATCCGTTGCGGTGATTATACTGTGTATGACAGTCCCGGCATCCGAGTTGAAAATAGTTTGTGGAATCGTTTGAGTCCTGTCGATATTCGCAAGATCACGCTTGATCGGCCGTATGCGCCGCGCAGTTTCCAACTTCGCGATGATCAGACGATCATTGCAGGCGGTCTGTGTGCCATAAGTATCTATGGATGTAA
>Ga0209100_1001810_pt1 | contig 14006 bp, 9 predicted proteins | sample lystaG_FD_185480 | JGI IMG/M metagenome (GOLD analysis project Ga0209100, IMG submission 185480) | Glacier valley bacterial and archeal communities from Borup Fiord, Nunavut, Canada, to study Microbial Dark Matter (Phase II) -... | ecosystem: Environmental > Aquatic > Freshwater > Ice > Glacier ...
GGTGAAGCCTTTTTCGAAGTTACCAGGGATACGGCACATCCTTTTATTATTGAGACAGACAATGCATCGGTTGAAGTGCTTGGAACCTCGTTTAACGTCTCTGCTTATCCCGAGGCTGGATTGGTAGAGGTGAATGTTGAAACAGGAAAAGTGAAGCTCACGCAGCATCCAATTGGAAGCTCCGTCCGTAAATCGGTCCTGTTACCTGCCGGTGAAAGCGGCTGGTTGACAATTGATGGCAAGTTAGGTCATGAAATGAAGCTTGCATCCAATTATTCTTCATGGATCACCAAAGAGATGATTTTTCAACGGACACCGCTTGCCGAGGCTTTCACTGTCCTCGAAAATACTTACCACGTAAAGATCAAAATGGAAAACCCGGAGATTGGTAAAATACCCTACACTGCTAATTTTGCAAATTTGAAACTTGATTATATCGTTGAAGTAATGGCCCGAACGCATAGACTTAAAGTGATGAGGAATGGTGAGGAAATTGTATTTGCCAAAATTGCGAATTAAACGGGCGATTGAATAATTGGATGTTGAAAGTCTATCGTAGTTTTAGTTTAAGCACGTTTTTTTTATTTGGTTAACCCCGGTTGAAGGCCGGGGTTAAATTTATAAATAATCAGTTTTTTGACAATATTTTTGTCTGTTGATATGCTCAAAACTGATATTTATATGATAATTTCGTCGGGAAGTATTATTTTCGTATTCATGCAGAATAATCACTAACTCATGCCTCGTTTCAAGTCAGGTATTATACTCTCGCTTTTCCTTTTGCTTTGCTTTAAAATGGCGGCTCAGGAAAGTATGTCGCTGCTCGAACGCCGCATTAATTGCCAGATTGATTCGGCTTCGGTGGAGCAAATTCTTGAAAAAATTGTCAACGACAACGATCTGTTTTTCTCCTATAATCCCGATATACTTCCCAAAGAGATTAATTCTGTCCATTTGGTTAATATAACGCTGGGCGATTTGCTGAAAAAGATCCTTCCATCCGATGAGTATAAAATAGAAATAATAGATAACCAAGTAATTATAACGTTAAAGGATGTCAGTCCCATTAAATTGTCGGGAATGATTGTCGAAGGGAAAGATGATGAACCAATTCCTTATGCCTCGCTGACGATTGCAGGTGAAACTGTCGGAACGATGACCAACATTGACGGTCGCTACGATTTTATAATTCCATGGCGGTTTCGGGATAAATTGGTTTCTGTTCGTTGTATAGGCTTTAAAACGATTGAGTTGACACAAAATGAACTGAAGGCAAATCTGATAATTAAGTTGGAACCTATAACGATTCATTTGCGTGAGATCCAGGTAAAACCGGTTGATGTTGCTGAAGTATTACGAAATTTCAGAAACAATATTGATAAGAATTATGAATTGTCAACTCAGCTGATGATCACTTTCTATCGCGAAACGATCAAACGTGACGATCAGTATATTGGCGTTTGGGAAGCGATCATGGAGATGATGAAAAGTCCTTACACCTCAATTAGTAGCGACAAGGTGAGATTTCTGAAAGGAAGGAAGAGCAATTTCGGCAAAACATTTAAGGATATCAGTCTGAAAATGCAGGGAGGACCATGGTATATTACCTCTTTGGACATCGTCCGAAATCTTGAGACATTTCTTGATCCTCAGTTTGAAAATATCTATCGCTATCGGTTTGAACAACCTGAAATGTATAATGGGCGGGTGACCTGGGTGATCAAGTTCTCGCGGAAGGAAGATGTTGATTTTCCGTGCTATTATGGTAAGATTTTAATCGATGCTGATAGTTATGCCCTGGTGAACGCTGAGTTTGGATTTGACAAAAAGAGTCTTAAAATGAATGGTGATACTTTTATAAAAAAGGAACCTCACGGATATACTACCCGACCCGAAGGGGCCGAATATTCGGTGAACTACAGAATGGTCGATGGGCGGTGGCAATTTTATTCAGCCCGCACCGATGTGATATTCAAAGTAAAGCAGAATAAAGATAATTTAAAAACTGAATATCGGAGCGTATCGGACATCCTGGTAACACAGCAATATCCATTTCCCCGCAAAGCAAGGTTTGGTCCGGAAGGGCTTTTCAGGGCGGATGATATTTTTGCAGATATTATTGGTTCATACGATCCTGCGTTTTGGGGTAATTACAACGTGATCAAACCCGATGATGATTTAAGTAAAGCACTGCGTGAAATTGAAACAACAGAGAAGGATGTGAATAATAGTGACTCAAAAATTGAAAAATAAACTAATAGCTATTTATATGAAAACTAATTTTAAAAGATTGATTTTTGCGATTCTTCTGATTTCTTCATCCAATTTTACTTTTTGTCAGGAGAATGATTTTATTTCGACACTTAAGACAAAACTGCTTTTGTATCGTACGCAAAAAGTGGATCAGTCAATTGTATTGCAGACGGATAAAACGCTTTATCGTCCGGGTGAAACCATCTGGATGAAAGGTTATGTCACAGATGTAATGACACACCTACTGTCGTTAAATAGTCTTGAATTATTTGTTCAACTTACAGATAATAAGGGTTTAAATATTGTTGAAGGTAAATATGCGCTTAAAAACGGGGTGGCCGACTTCAGTTTTTCAATTCCCGCCGATCTCGAAAGCGATATTTATCATTTGATTGCCTATACACCGGAGATGGAGAATATTGGGATACAAGCAGTTTTCAAAAAAGAGATCTTCATTGCAAGGCTTGAGCATCTTGATATGATTCCGCATCTTGATTATACAAAACCTTTTTTTGCACCTGAACAAAAGGAAACAGGTACCCTTAGTTTAAAGGATTTTAACGGCAAACTATTGTCGGGTAAAAAGTTCGAATATCAGATTATCAAAGAGGATCGGGAGTTATTGTCGGGGAAAGGGAAGACCGGCGTAAATGGGGCAGGTGAATTTGTTTTTTTAACACCCTCCCTGCAAAACGGAAGTCCTGTGCTGGTTTCACTTGATATTCCTTCGGGGAATGACCGGCTCAACCTGGTCGGTAAGATTCCTTTGGCATCCGAGCGAATCAATATCAGTTTCTTTCCCGATGGCGGCAAATTTGTACCCGGAATCCCGCAAATGGTCGTCTTTGAAGCCTGCGATCAGCTTGGAAACCCGGTTAGTCTTAGTGGTAATCTTACTGATGATCAGGGGAATTTAATTGCTGTGACAGCTACTATCCAACCAGGTCTGGGCGTTTTCAGTTTGCTTAATAGTGAGAATAAAAAACTGAAATTTAAAATTACAAGTGATATCGGGAATAATCAGGAAACACTCTTGCCATCACCATCACCGGGAAGCATGAGCATCACGGTGAAAAAGAATGACGGGAAAAACCTCTCAATTTTACTTGGCAGAGCACCAAAATCGGAACTGGCAAAGTTTGTGATTGTGGCTGTTAGCAATGGAGAGATGATATGGGCGAGCGATTTTGAACTTGAGCAAGCGGGTGTACTCAATATGCCGCTCGAAAATTTCCGATCCGAAATTTCAGGTATCGCTGTATTCAATGAAACGGGTGCTCTGGTTGGCCAACGGTTAGTCTATACAGGGAACAGCCAACTTCCTAATATCACCTTAACACCGAATAAAGCAAGCTATAAAAAAGGTGAGGAGGGGCAGATCAATGTGAAAGTTACAGGATCGGATGGAAAGCCAGTAAAAGTTGAACTTGCTGTAAGTCTGTCAGATCAATTCGCTTTCCCATCAGCATTTTTAGGTGTGACATCATTGAACCATGGACTTGATAAACCATTGCTTTTTAACGAACCGCTGGATAAAGTGAACCGGGTTTTGATGGACTACACTTTGGCAAAAAATAGTTTTAAAGGGTTTGACTGGAGCCAGGTATCAGCAATTGATCCGGCTAAAAATCAGAATATGAGGATGAATGCGATGCGTGTTTCCGGAACGGTTGTCGACACGAAAGATTTGCCGGTACCTAATGCACTCGTTAGCCTTAACAGTTCATCACTTCAGCAATTTAATGCACGTAGCGACCAACACGGTGAGTTTGTCATTAATTTGCCTGTTTCCGTTGAAAAGAAAAACCTGTCGGCTTCGGCTACTGATGCATCGGGCAGAGGCAATTATCATGTAATATTGAATAAAAGCTTCAAGGATGAGCTTGCGAACTGCCTTAATAATGTCTCTGTAAATGATTGGCAAATACTTGAAAAATTGTATTCGTCAAATTATTTCAAGGAGAATCCCGATTTTTTTAAGGCGATTCCTGTATCAAAAATTAAAAGTGTTGACAAAAAACCAAGGGAGCCATATTGGAAAAAGAATCTTAATAATGCAACTAATCTTTTGGATATTTTGAAAACAATCAGACCGTTTGAACTTGTGGGTGGCTCTAAAATCGTTTTCAGAGGTCCGAACTCATTAAATTTTCAGGATGGAGCGATGATTGTTATTGACAATCAAAAGATGGGTACTGACGCATCAATACTCACATCGGTTAACATCCATGATGTCGAAGATATGGAGGTCTATGTTAATCCCGTAGATATGTCAAGGTATACGTCTTTAAATTCGGTAGGCGTTATTGTTATTAAAACTAAGCGAGGTGACTCTAATATGGAGACTGTTGTGGCTGATGACAGCCCCAATGAGCTTTCACAGAAACAATTTAAACCTGATTATATCGGAAACGAAAAATATGATTTGAAAACTACTTTGCAATGGATTCCGGTTCTTTTTACCGACGAAAAAGGTGAGGCAGTTATTCCGTTTAAAGCTGGTGGTATTAAATCGACTTTTATCCTCGAAATTGCCGGATTTACGGACCAGGGACAATGGATCGGGAACCAAACTGAAATTAAGGTGGAATAGAGCAGACCCTATTTCACATCTTCTTTTTTGAATCTTAGTGGAAGTAAATTGTCAATGCCATTGAGAATTAATATCCGGTCGGTACTGTCGAGTATTATTTGAATGGGCTTACCGGCTATATCCTCATATTCTGCCATTACCTGCCGGCAGGCACCACACGGTTTTGCAATATCGGATGGTGTGGCGGTACGGTTGATGGTACTAATTGCAATTGCAACAACCTGAACTTTTGGATATTGGGCAGAAGCATAGAACAATGCCGTCCTTTCGGCACACAGTCCTGAAGGATAAGCCGCATTTTCCTGATTGTTTCCAGTGACAATAATGCCATTTTCGAGTAAAACAGCCGCTCCGACACGAAAACCGGAATAAGGGGCGTATGCGTTCCTGGCGGATTCTCTGGCCATCATTATCAGATGATTATCTTTCTCTGGCAATTGAGCTAAAGCCTCGTATTCTGCGAATTTTACCTGAAGGGTTATCTCTTTCATGAATTGTTGTTTAACTGACTTCAAATGTACAATATATTTCAATTGTTTATTTTTTGATGTCAATCAGCACGATTTTTTTAATTTTGAGGCTGAATTGAATTTTATTAATTGCTTATGCATCGTTACAGATCAAAAATATTCCTTCTATTCGTTTTGAATATTTGTTTTGCTATTTTGACATTTGGTCAGGATTTACGGCGGAATTCGCGTCAGGATTACATCGATATTTATGCGAAATTAGCAATACAGGAGATGAATGAATACCACGTTCCTGCAAGTATTACTATGGCACAAGCTTGTCTTGAATCGGGTGATGGCAACTCAATCCTTGCCCGTGACGGGAATAACCATTTTGGAATAAAATGCAATAGTTCATGGTCTGGGCCTTCAATACGGAAGGACGATGAAACGCGAAATGAATGTTTCCGGAAATATGCTACTGCGATTGAGTCTTTCAGGGATCATTCGAAATTTTTAACCGGAGGAATGCGCTATCAGTTTCTATTTGATTATAATATAAAGGATTACAGGAAGTGGGCTTATGGATTGAAGAAAGCAGGTTATGCGACAGACCCACAGTATCCCGAAAGGCTTATCAAAATCATAGAGGAGTTTCAGCTTCATAAATTGGATGAATATTTCAATAGTTCAGCGAGTTATGTGCGGCCTGAAAGATTGAGCGCAGGGAAAAAATCGGCAGTCAGGCACAAAACAGGTGTTGGAATTGATGACTTTTCGATTAATCCGTATGCGAACAGAAATATTGAAAGGCGGAACAATGTCAAAGCATTTGTTGCCAAAGAGGGAGATACTTACGAACAGATTGCGGCCGAGTTTTCGATGAAAGAATGGGAAATCTACAAATACAACGATGTTGAACCGGGAGCCAGGCTTGAGGCTGGTTCAATCGTCTATATTCAAACCAAACGGGGAAGTGCCCCGCGTGGAAACGATTTTCATATTATGAAACAAGGAGAATCATTGTGGTCAGTAGCACAATGGTATGGCGTTCGTCTGAATGCACTCTACCGTAAAAATCGAGTGAGTCAGGATGATGTTGTTAAACCGGGTCAGCAAATTTCATTACGGAAAAAGGTGAGCAGGTAATGAACAATGAAAAGTTTACAATGAACAGTGAACAGTGAAAAACGTGTTATGGCCTTAAATTGGTTTTGTGTAAAAGTAAATGCTGTTTACACTCAACGGATTGGCTCAACGATTGAGATTTATTTTGCGTAGTATTTGACAGCGTTCGAAAAACCACGCAGAAACTCCTCAATTCCCATACGTTTCTTGCCGGCAAGCTGCAAATCAATGATATGCAGAAACCCATCTGCACATGCGATCTTGAGGTATTTTTTATTGTCACTTTGAATCTCTCCCGGTTTGCATTGGTGAATTGCTTGTTCAAAAGTTGCTTTAAAGATTTTTACACCAGTCTCGGTTCCTGAATTTTGGAAATTGGTCCATGCAGCAGGATAGGGACTTAAGCCCCTGATAAGATTGTTGATACTGATTCCCTGTTTGCCCCAGTCAATCATACAATTTTCCTTGTAAATTTTAGGTGCATGTAATCTTTCCTGATCAATGGCCATAATGTCCTGAGATAGCGGAGAGATATTGCCTTCAGCTAACGCTTCAATCGTTTTAATGACAAGATTAGCTCCAATTTCCATTAATGCGTCATGAAGTTCACCTATGGTTTCATCTGGTCTGATCTGTACTTTTTCCTGGAACAAAATATTACCGGTATCAATCTCTTGTTTTAAAAGAAATGTGGTTACGCCGGTTTCATGATCACCGTTGATAATGGCCCAGTTGAGTGGCGCCGCGCCGCGATAGTGGGGTAGTAACGAACCGTGCAAATTAAATGTTCCCATGGGTGGCATTTTCCAAACCACTTCAGGAAGCATGCGGAATGCCACGATTATTTGTAGATCGTGATTCAGTGATTTTAATGCTTCGAGAAAGTTTTCATTTTTTAATTTTTCGGGTTGAAGTACTGGTAATCCACAACTTACTGCATATTGCTTGACATCCGACTGGTGCAATTTCTGTCCGCGACCCGACGGGCGGTCTGGAGCTGTTACAACGCCAACAATGTTATAGCCATTTTCAATCAGGGCTTTTAAACTCGCAACTGCAAATTCAGGAGTTCCCATAAAAACAATACGCAGATCTTTTCCAGTCATTGGTGGAGGATTTGTTTCTTTAAAATTTCAGTTACTTAACTCAGGATATTTAGCGCAGGTTTGTGTTGCCTTTGTTTGCCTTTGGAAAGTAGGGGCAGTTTTTACAGCCATTTCCACAACAATACCCCCTGTTTTTCAGGAAGCTTGCTGTCATGATTCTATAACCATCTTTCGTCGTATGGAAATCAACGCCTTCCTTTAACTCACTATTATACTCAATATTATCATACATATGCAAATCTTAAAATTGATTTTTATTCGCTTGAATTATTTTACCGGGGCATTATGTCACAGTGAAACTTAACTGATTCAATAACAAACCAATCTGAGAAAGGTTTTATGCGTTTATCAATGACCGCTTTTATACTTTACAAATTTAAATTCAGTTTAAAAGATAAAGCCGGCTTTGAACAACCGGCTATATCATATCGATGTCAGATATTTTTTATTTGAATTCAACAATGAAACAGTGGGTTATAACGAATGACCCATCCTGTCGCGCTTTGTCCTCATGTAAACCTCGTTGAAGGGATTTGATTTGATCACAATGGGGATTGATTCTACTACTTTCAATCCATAACCTTCCAATCCTACTCTTTTCACCGGGTTATTGGTTAAAAGCCGCATTTTTCGAATGCCAAGACTGCAAAGTATTTGTGCTCCCACACCATAGTCACGCTCGTCGGGGTCGAATCCAAGATGGATATTTGCATCAACGGTATCGATGCCCTGTTCCTGAAGTTTGTAGGCTTTTATCTTGTTCATCAGGCCAATACCCCGACCTTCCTGTTGGATATATACAATAACTCCTTTGCCTTCTTTTTCGATCAGGTCCATTGCTTTGTGAAGTTGATCGCCACACTCGCAACGCAATGATCCGAAGATATCGCCCGTTGCACACGAAGAGTGAACCCTCACGAGTACTGTTTCTTCGGGTTCCCATTCTCCTTTGATCAGCGCAATATGTTCCACGCCGTTCGATTTCTGAAGAAATGGAATTAAGCGGAAACTTCCATGTGCAGTTGGCAACTGGACTTCTTCGCCTCTTTCGATCAGACTCTCTTTATTTAATTTGTAGGCAATCAGATCCGCAATTGAAACTAGTTTTAAACCAAATTTCTGCGCAATTTGAAACAGCTCAGGTAGTCGGGCCATTGTGCCATCCTGATTCATAATCTCAACCAGAACGCCAGCCGGTTCTAATCCTGCCAAACGGGCAAGGTCAACTGCAGCTTCGGTATGTCCGGCTCTGCGCAGAACGCCTCTGCTACGGGCACGCAATGGAAAAATATGTCCCGGGCGGCCAAGTTCATTCGGCTGTGTGGTGGGATTGGCAAGTCGTTGAATTGTAACGGCCCGATCGTGCGCTGAAATACCCGTAGAAACACCTTCACCAACCGCATCAACCGATACAGTAAAAGGGGTCTCATGAAGGGAGGTGTTTGTGCCTACCATCATTCCAAGGTCGAGTTCTTCGCAGCGCTCTTCGGTAAGTGGAACACAGATCAATCCACGTCCTTCAGTTACCATAAAGTTGACCATCTCTGGTGTTATCTTCTCGGCAGCTGCAATAAAATCACCCTCATTTTCACGGTCTTCGTCGTCAACTACAATTATTAATTTCCCATTGCGCAGATCTTCAACAGCTTCGTCAATGGTATTCAGTTTAATATCGTTCATTCTTATATTATTGTATCAGTTTATCTTGCTTTTCTATTTCTTTTTCTTTTTTCGATTTGAAAATTTTCTTAAAGAAATCTGCCCAGGCACCTACATTAAATACTACCGAGTCGTTTGCTGCTTTGTAAGTAAGAAAAATTCCGGCAGGAAGGAAAATAAATGTAGAGAACCAAACACCCTGCCAAAGTGATGCAACACTTTCGCGTGAAAATTTTTCACCTGTAGTGGTAATAATCCAGTAAAATATAAACAGTAATACCGAAATTACCAAAGGCATTCCAAGTCCACCTTTTCTGATAAGGGCCCCTAAAGGAGCGCCGATAAACAAAAATACAAGGCACGCCACTGCAAATGTATATTTTTTGTGCCACTCTATTCCGAAGCGGTTCAGGCTGCGAACACTGGTTACGATCATCTCGTCCGACTGCTGAATAGCCCGGGCATTGTTCCGGGCAGAATTAAGTGCCGCGTTAATTATATTTGTTCTTTCTGATGCGGTTGATTTCTTCATAATCGAATCTACATCAGAATACTGAACCAGTTTCATTTCCGGAGTTTTGATCGTATCTTTTCGGGCAAGTTTAAAAATGCCGGTATTTAGCGGGGATATGTAGCTAAGCATTAGTGCATTTGTGACTCTTTGCCTTTCGAGTTCTCTCCCAAGCGAATCAACAAAATAGACAATCTGTGAATTGTTAAGGGCCCTGTTTTGGTTTCGGAAAACACTTTCATCTTTACGTTCAAGTTCCATCCCTTGTAAAACGGTGAAAATAGATTCTTCTTTGAATTTATCCGTCCTGGAAGGATATGTCATTTTTCGGCGGTCGGGGGGTTGCATTTCGGAATACCTCTGGCCGGAATACAGATTCAAAATCATGTATTTCTTATCCTTCGTGATTTTCATCGTTCCTGAATCCGCAATAGTAACGTTTGTATTCCCTTTGTCTTCAGTATGATCGTAAATCATGATGTCATATAGCATATTCCCGCTATCAGATTTTTTGCCTACTTTTATGGAATAGTTATCGATATCGTTTGAAAATACGCCCTCCTTTACAATGATTTCAGGGCGCAATTGCCGTATACTCGACATCAGCGCAATCAGCTTTTTGTAGGATACCGGGATCACATTGTTGTAGAAGTAGAACGACCCGATACTTAGGAATATACTGAGAACAATTACTGGTTTCATGATCCGGTAAAGGGATATTCCGGCAGCTTTCATCGCCAGTAATTCGTTGTTTTCACCAAGGTCGCCAAAAGTCATTATCGATGCCAAAAGCATTGCCAGCGGCAGGGCATTTGTCATCAACATGGCCATTGTGTAAACAATGAACTCTAATATGACACTAAACTCCAATCCTTTACCGACCAGCTCATCAAGGTAGACCCACAAAAACTGCATTAACAGTACAAACAGGGAGATGACGAGTGTAACAAAAAACGGACCGATAAAACTCTTAATAATATACAGATGTAGACGCTTCATGCAATGGTTTTCTGAAACGAACGCAAAGTTAAACCTTTTTTGGAATTTGGGATATTTATTCTACGAGCCGATCATTTGTTTCAATTTCAGTACCTGTGAACTCCAAAGATTCTGTGTGTCTTCAACATCGTCATCGTCGATATTGTCGGTAACGATCAACGCCACATCTCCTGTGAGTTCATCTTTTAAAATTTTGAACCCGAATTCATAACCAGGCTCCATATCCAACCATCGGAAGGTGATAGATTCATTGGGAGTCATTGTCAGAATTACAGCTTTCTGTTCGGAGCTTCCCCAGATAAATGTAAAGATTTTCCCTGACTCTCTTACATTATCCGCAAACCATTCTGCAAGTCCGGTGGGCGTGCTGATCCGGCTGAACAAAACAGCAGGTGAAGTTTTTAGGAAAAACTCTAATCTAATCTCTTTCATAAGTAACGCAACTTTATTCAGTAAAATGATGGTTGTTTTTATAAACAGTTGCAAAATAGCTATTTATTTAGGATTTGCAAAATATTGCCCGTTGGGTGGAAACAAAAATCAAAAAAATAAACATAGGGGTTGCCTTAAACCAGAAACATATTATCTTTGCAGCCTCAAAGAACGGAAATTTTGGGTCGTCCTTAATTGTCGGAATTAGAGTAATGGAAATAATGGCGAGGTAGCTCAGTTGGTTAGAGCGCGCGATTCATAATCGCGAGGTCGAGGGATCATGCCCCTCTCTCGCTACTGTTATAAAAGAGGTTTACAAGCAATTGTGAATCTCTTTTTAAATTTAATATATTAAAAATTAATCTATTGTATCGCTACAATAGATGAAATTGTCAATTTCGAGTTGGTTATTTCCTGCCCGAATAACCACCCACCTGCAATGCCTGCAGAAGTTTACTTCAATATTATTTTATAGTTTTTTGCTGTATTTCGGTCAATATTAATGATATAAATCCCCGGTGTATTTCCACTGAGATTAATTTGCTCTTCATTTTTGTTCGTATATGAATCAAAAATCGTTTTTCCGGCAAGATTAAAAACAGTAATCCGTGTGTCTGTTTTCGGAGTTTTGTTAAATTTCAAATGAACGATTCCAGTTGTCGGATTTGGATAGATCTGAACATCTTCATTGTCAATAAGCGCACCGATCCCGGTTGGAAGTTTAACTTCAACTTTAAATTTAGACTGGACATCCTTTCCATTGGAAGTTGCAGTAATCACAACCTCCGCTGTTCCGGTGTTTGTGGTTGAAAAGTTTAATGTCAGAACCAAATTATTAAGTGTTGCAATCACTATCTGGCTGTTTGAGTTTGAGGTAACGGCACAGCTAATCACGTCGGTGATATCACTATCCGTATAGACAGTTTTCAAATCGATCAACTGACTGGCAGCACCTTTCTCAACAGAAATATCTTGTATTGCGCTCTTTACGTAGGGCGCATGGTCGACATTCTTAACAGTAATTGCAACCTGGTCGGCCGGTGAGTCAAACGATCCGTTATTAACAACCAGTGAGATTGTATAAACCTTATCGGCAGTGACTTCGGGTACTGTAAACGTTGGCTTTGCAACAGTTGTTGAACTAAGCGTAATACCATCCGGTGCACTCCATTTATATTTCAGTGTATTTCCATCAGCGTCTTTGGATGAAGAACCATCCAATGTTACCGTTGCTGCTTCGTTAACCGATTGATCCGCTCCGGCATTGGCAACAGGTACTGTTGAAGCAGCGAGTTTCACAATGGCGGATTCATTTGCCGAATAGACAGGAACCGTTGCCGGAAGTCCGTTATTACGATCAATATATTCAGCTTTTATTCCGGATCGTTCCTTGCCTGCACTTTTATCCCAGAATTTGTAAATAATGGGGTTTCCGACCGTAAATCCGTTTGAAGAGCCGGCATCTTTTCTTGAAGTAACTATTGCAGCGGAAGTATTGAAATCATTGTAAATAATTGATTGTGAAAGAACGATTTTCCCGGTACATATTGTTCCATCAAACGCTGCAATTTCATCTCCTGCTTCAAGAGGTACACCGTCGATCATCGCGGTAACGGCATTAATGGTCATTTGATCCTGTCCGTAACCCGAAAAGGCAACAACAAAATGGCCTTGCGAATTGGCAACAACAGCTATCACAACATGATCTGTGGGTGAATCTGCTGTTCCATTGTTCACTACCAGGGAAAAAGTATAGTCCGTTCTCGTGGAGACTTCCGGAGCTGTGAAGGTCGGTTTTACCGCTGTAGTTGAACTCAACGTAATCCCCTCGGGAGATGTCCATTTGTAGGACAACGTCTTTCCGTCAGGATCAGAGGATGCCGAGCCATCCAAAGTAACAGATACACCTTTATTCACAGCTTGATTTGCTCCGGCATTCGCTACCAGTGCATTTTTTACTGTTATCACCACCTGGTCTGCAAGTGAATTTACGATTCCGTCGTTGACCAAAAGAGAAAAAATGTAATTTGTGTTTACTGAAACTTCTGGTGCAGTAAACGTTGGTTTTAAAGAAGTTTTTGAATCGAGTGTTATCCCGGCCGGAACTGTCCATTTATAAGTCAGCTGATTACCGTCAGCATCAGTTGAAGCGGAACCGTCCAGGGTAATCTTTGTTCCTTCATTGGCCGACTGGTCAGCCCCGGCACTTGCAACAGGCAGATGATTGACTGCTGCTGAAACCGATAGCTTCACAATGGCAGATTCATTTGCCGAATAGGTTAATGCTGATGTTGGAAGTGTTGTAATACGATCAAGATATTCAGCAGATACTCCGGATCGTTCCCTGCCTTCACTTTTATCCCAGAACTTGTAATTAATGGGGTTTCCGACAGTAAATCCGTTCGAAAGACCGGCATCTTTTCTTGACGTAACGATTGCAGCAGATGTATGGTTGTCATTTAAATTAATTGATTGTGAAAGAATGATTTTCCCGGTGCATATCGTCCCATCGAACGCTGCGATTTCATCTCCTGCCTCAAGGGGTACACCATCGACCGTCGCGGTAACGGCGTTAATGGTCATTTGATCCTGGCCAAAACCCGAAAAGGCAACAACAAAATGACCTTGCGAATTGGCAACAACAGCTATCACAACCTGATCTGCCGGAGAATCCACTGTCCCATTGTTTACCACCAGCGAAAAGGAAAAGTCAGTATTCATGGAGACTTCCGGTGCTGTGAAGGTGGGTTTTGCCGCCGTAGTTGAACTCATCGTAATCCCTGCCGGAGAGATCCATTTGTAGGACAACGTCTTGCCGTCAGGATCAGACGAAGCCGAACCATCCAAAGTGACAATTGCAGCCTTGTTCACTGTTT
>Ga0209100_1001811_pt1 | contig 14005 bp, 15 predicted proteins | sample lystaG_FD_185480 | JGI IMG/M metagenome (GOLD analysis project Ga0209100, IMG submission 185480) | Glacier valley bacterial and archeal communities from Borup Fiord, Nunavut, Canada, to study Microbial Dark Matter (Phase II) -... | ecosystem: Environmental > Aquatic > Freshwater > Ice > Glacier ...
CGATAAATCCTTTGACTCTTTCCAGACCTTCGAGTGTTCTTACTTTCGCATCACTGCGCTCATAGACACCGCGAATCGGAATTCCTTCTTCCGCCAGAATTCTCTTTAGAATTTCAACGATTTGTAGTTTGAAACGATCGATTCCCAACGCCAAAGATTCCACGACCAATACATCGGAAAACTTATCGATGACGATTCCCGGCAGAAAATCAGCTTCACCGAAAATCAGTCGGCAACTATGCATATCAATCGTATGTTTTCGATAATCAACACAGTTTCTGACCCGCATCTCAATGAAAGCGTCATCGATCAACTGATCCGGTTTTCGACTCATCATCCGAACCGTAATTTTTGAGAGTGTATTAATAAATCCTGTCCCAAGTCGATGTTCATTGAAAGCCTGTACACTCACTAAATCACCGTTGGTATATTCACCCTCGATACGATCGATCTCGTTATCGAAGATCCATGCTCCACCGGCACTGATCGTTCGACCTTCACCTTTTTTTAATATTACTTTCGCCATTTCCATGTTGTTTCTCCTTGATGATATTGTTTAATCTGATTCTTCTTTTTAGCATTGTAACTATAGCATAGTTTTCAAACTATTTCACGATAGTCCCACTAAAAAAGGAACGGCAGTGTTTCCGATCCTTCTTTAAATTCGATGATTATTCAGATCGATATGCTTTCTGTAATTCAGCAATATCGATTTTATTCATGGTAAGCATCGCTTCCATCACGTTTTGTGCTTTCACCGGATCCTCATCACCCAATAGTTCACCTAAAACAGTTGGAATGATCTGCCATGAAATCCCGTATTTATCCTTCAGCCAACCGCATTGTTGCTGTTCACCGCCGTCGGAAAGCTGATTCCACAATCGATCCACCTCCACTTGATCTTCACAATTGACGAAGAACGAAATTGCGGGTGAGAAAGTGAAAACAGGTCCGCCGTTGAGTGCGTTGAACTCCTGACCGTCAAGAATAAACGAAACTGACATCACTTGATCCGATCCTTCTTCATTGGTAAAGCGAGAGACATTTTCAATCGATGAGTTTTTAAAAACGGAAACATAGAAATGAGCTGCGTCTCCGGCTTGCGTATCAAACCATAAAAATGGAACGATTTTTTGCATAATTCTCCTTCTCAGAAACATCCGTTCTGATAATCACTGCATCAATTCTCGATATGACTAGGATCCATATAGAAATATTCCCATATATGGTGATCGAGGTCTTGGAAACTGCGTGAATACATAAAACCCATATCCATTGGATCAGAGGAGAAAGTCGCTCCGAGAGCTAATGCTCTTTCAGTAAGTTCATCGACTTTTTCTTTGGATTCGCAAGATAACGAAATGATAACTTCTGATGTTTCAACTGTATCGCTGATTTTTTTATGAGTGAAATCCTGAAAATATTTTTCCATCAACAGCATGACAAAATTGCTTTCACTGATGACCATGCACGTAGCATTTTCATTCGTGAATTGAGGATTAAATGTAAAACCGAGATCAGAAAAGAAAGTTATCGAATCTTCAAGATTTTTAACATGTAAGTTTACAAACAACTGAGTGTTCATTGAATTACCCTCTTTCTTTGGTAATTAAAGATTATCATATTCTTTTTTAAATTAAACGCAATTTGCTCAAAAGCAAGCAGCCGAAACACCCCCAAGTTGATATATTTTACTTTTAATTTATATTTTTCACATCTTTTTGAAGTCGAAAATAAAACCACATACGCCTATGTAGTTTTGACTATTCAACCAATTTTCAAACTAAACTTCTAACTACGGTACATTACTGCTCATGTTCTTTTTGTTACTTGTTGTCAGAAGTACTGATTTTATATTTATAAAGGCTTTCATTTTCTTCTTCGTCAAAAACGGTTCCTACTAATTTACCATTATTCTTTATAATGATTTTTTTCGAAAATTCATTACCCGTGTTGCAAGTAACCATAACTTCTTTTATATTCATCTTCTTTGCTTCAACCAAAGCTAATTTCAGAATTTGATAACCATAACCTTTATTTCGTTGATTGGGTGATATATCATAGCCGATATGCCCGTCTGTACTTGCATCCTGATGTCTAACTCGCACTACTCCGACAACCTCATTGCTATCAATTAACCAGAATGTTGAAGTTGTAACCCATCCATCAGGTAATTCGATTCCTTTGGAATAGTTATCCAAATCATCCAAATATCCACTGAAGTTATCAATTCCTTTTTTATATTTATTAAAATAATAACTGTTATTTGCACTTTTATAGGCAGCAACATACTCTTCAAAACTCTTTTTGTATTTATTGCTTGGAACAGTTAAAAATGAATTATCCATATAGTTCACTTCCTTTCAACGACTGGAACTCAATTATATTCGCATACCGACACATTCATCGCTTTCAAAAAGAATAATTTACATATTTAAAGCAGACTATGTAGTTTTTAGTGTTTTGAGTTAACCCAAAGCAACATCCAGAAACATCATGACTGCAAAGCCAAGCATCGTTCCCATCGTTGCAATATCCGAGTTTCCCGATGTTTGAGCTTCGGGAATCAGTTCTTCAACAACTACGTAGATCATTGCTCCGGCTGCAAATGACAAAGCATAAGGCAGTAGCGGTCGCATCGCCAATACCGCATAAGCACCGAAGACGCCGGCAATGGGCTCTACGATTCCGGATAATTGACCGTACCAGAAACTCTTAAATCTCGACAATCCTTCTCTTCTCAGTGGTATCGAAACGGCTGCTCCTTCAGGAAAATTCTGTAATCCGATACCGATCGCCAAAGCGATTGCACCGGCCATTGTTGCCGAAGGAAGTCCTGCTGCCACGGCACCGAACGCCACACCGACTGCCAGTCCTTCGGGGATATTATGCAAGGTAATCGCCGTAACCAGTAATACACTGCGTTGCCAATGTGTCTTTATTCCTTCTGCTTTTTCAACGGGTTGCCCCATATGCAAATGCGGAAGCAGCGAATCCGTCAATTTAAGAAAGATCCCACCGGCCAAAAATCCGATCAAAGGAGCCAACCAAGGCAATTCACCGGCTGCTTCTGACATGGCGATTGCCGGCGCCAACAGTGACCAAAAACTGGCTGCAATCATGACTCCAGCTGCAAACCCCAACATTGAATCCAGTACTTTCCGGTTGATGGTTTTAAAGAAAAAAACCAAACCCGCTCCCAGTGCCGTTACAAACCAAGTAAATAAAGTCGCAACCAATGCTTGCGCTACAGGATCCAACCTTAATAAAGTATCCATAAATTTCCTCCGTTCTGTATCTGTTTCACGAATGTGTGAAAATTCGTGTTTATATCTGATTCAATTATATCTAAGTTGATCGTTGACGTAAACGGTTATACATTCATCAATCAACTTATACTCAACCAGTGACTGACCAATCAAAAAATCCGAAAACTATTTCGATTTTTTTCCTGTTTTGAGTTGTTCTTCTTGAGTATTGGCTTTTACGTTGAACAATACAATCTCCTTGATCAGATCAATTGGTAACGGTTTAGATAACGGAAATTGAACAGTGCCTTTTGAGTTCTTATATTCCGAAATTCGTTCTTTAAATGCAACGATCGCATCGACACCCGGGTAAAGACCGATATGGTGTTTAAAACAAGCAAAATGGATCAAATTTCCATGCAACACAAACGTCGGCATGTCCCAACTGATCTTTTCCGTTGCTTCCGGCGCAGTCTCTTTGATCACTTCGCGCAGTTTCAGTAAAACAACCTGAATATCCTCAGGAAACTGTTGAATATATTCATCGATCGTCTCGGTTTTATTCATAGTACCTCTTTAACGCGTCCTACGATGCCGTTTTCCAACATCACTTTGATTCCATGAGGATGCGTTTGTGAGTTTGTGAGTAACCGAGCAACGATTCCTTCCGTCAGTTTGCCGGACTGTTGATCTTGTTTCTGCACAACTTTTACTTTAGCTCCGATCTTAACATTTGAGCGATTATTGCCATCCATTAAAATACCTTCTTTCTTTTTAGATTTATTGTTCGACTTTAATTTCCTCAACCTTAATGATAGATTCGATATGGATTGAGGTCGAAAGTGAACATATAGTGCGAGACTATTTAAAATGGTGAATCGTTTGGACAAGTTTTTTATAATCGTCCCTTTAAAGCCACCGTATACGCATAAGGATGCACTTCACCCTTCAAATAACATCTTATAAGGATTGCCGCGATAGCTGCGTAACAAGTACCGTTTCCGCCGTAGCCAAGAGCAATGTACTGGTTTTCCTCAATCTTTCGTTTGTCAATGAAGGGTAGCCCGTCCTTAGATATTCCAAATACCGATTGCCACATGGTATATGGCTTCGAACTAAATGCCGGGAAATAGACTTTGATTCTAGCCAAGATTTTCTCATTCTGAATGTCTATCTCCTCTAGTGAATTGAATTTTACTCCTTCTTTATCTCTTCCTCCTGCGATCACTCGACCATCATCGGTGCTATGGAAATAGAGGTAAGGTTCGGCAGTGTCCCAAACTAAAGCTCGCTCTCCCCAGAAAACATCCATTTTTTCAGTGACAACAGAGAAAGTGGAGTTTCTTTCCACTAATGGTTCTACTTCTGGAATTATATTCTCAGCATAACCAATCGCATAGATCACAAACTTGGTAGTCACTCGGAGACCATTTTTTGTTTGGACGATAGAACGTCCCTGGTCATCGGAAATCACATCAATAGCCTCGATATTCTTATACACCCGAGCACCCTGTGCAAGATTACTTCTGTGAACTGCCTGAATCCATTTGAACGGATTCAACTCCAAATCAAGCGGGGTCTTCATCGCACCAAAAGCGTGAAGACTATATTCTTGCATTAATTCTTCCCGAGTAATCATTTCAGCAGGAAAACCATATTTATTTAAAGTTGCATATATCTTCTGAAGTTTCGGTTTATGTTCTTCTTTAGCGCATAGATAGAGGCTGTTCTTCGGGGCATACCCGACATCTTCTTTCAGTTCATTGGCAATCTGATGGAGCAATTTTATTCCTTCAATGGACATCCGGTAAAAGTCAACAGCTCTTTGTTCACCATGTTCTTCAATCATTTCATTCAGCGAGTTATCGGAGTTATATTGGATAATTCCCGTATTGCCATCCGAGGAGCCATAACCTGGTACGCCCTTATCCAAAAGCACAACGTCATAATGATCCTTCAAAAGTTCGTAGGCGATCAGTGCACCTGTCATACCTGCACCGATGATAACTACCTCTGCTTGTTCGTCCTTGATCATAGTCAGATAATCTGCTTCTTTACCGGTCTGGTGCCAAAATGTCTCACCTTTGTGTAAGTCCATAGCTATTTCTCCTTGTATCTAGTTAATCAAGCGATGATATTTCTGAAGGAATGATCTTTGAGAATAGTGATTTGAACTACTTTATCATTACTTAACTCCTTAGTCATTAATCAAATTATTTTATATTTATCAAGTTACTTTATGAGCAAAAAATCGCAGAGGAACATAAGATAGAACTTCTAAATATAGTCTTCTACTATTTCTTTTTCAATTAGTTGATTCATCTCTTATTTGTAAATATACATAATAAAATTTTCTAGAATTTAGTAACTATTTTTCCCGATATTTTCAAAATTGATTGAATCAAAGTACTTCCAATACCACGATGTTTTCGATATGTACAGTTTGCGGAAACATATCGATCGGCTGAATCAAAGTAGCTGCATAGAATTTCTTCATTGCTTTGATGTCTCTGACTTGTGTGTACGGATCGCATGATATATAGACGATACGTCGAGGACGAAGTTGAACCAAGGCACTGATAAAAGAGGCATCGCATCCTTCACGCGGCGGATCGATAATGACGACATCAGCGCGCAACCCTTTGATCGATTGTTCCTTCATCCATTGTGCCGCATCAGCTGCGACATATGTCACATTCTTCACCTGATTCATTTTACCGTTCTCACGGGCATCTTTTACCGCATCCGTGTTACTTTCCACACAGATGACTTGACGCACCTTAGGACTGGCGAGAATCCCAATCGTTGAAACACCGCTGTACGCATCGATGACGACATCGGTCTCAGTAAGCTCTGCTGCATCCAAGGCTGTTTGATACAACACTTCCATCTGCTCGCTGTGGACCTGATAGAATGATCGCGGAGAGATCTTAAATATACTTTCATTGATCTTATCCAAAATAAATCCTTTTCCGAATAAGACTCGTTCATCATTTCCCAGAACGATACTGGTTCTGCGCGGATTGAAATTTTCGATAATGGTCGTTATTTCAGGTTGAGATTTCTTCAGTGCACTGACAAAGTTATTGCGACCTTTGAAATCAGTCGTACCTACTACCAGGACAACCATCACTTCGTTGAAATGATGGGAGACACGGACAAGCACGTGGCGCAGAAGCCCCGTTCGCTTGTCTTCGTCGTAAGGTTCAAGATGCTGTTGTTTCAAAATGATGCGAATACTGGCCATGATCTTATCGGCGATCGGATGCTGTACCAGACAACTCTCGACATCGATCAACTTATGCGATTTAGCCGCATAATAACCGGCAATGATCTGACGATTATTCCCCTTTTGAAATGTATAGATATTTTTCGAACGGTAAAACAGATCTGTCTTAGCGCCGAGACACTCATTCACCGGTACTTTACTGATCGGTGAAAAAAGCTGTCTGACTTGATCGGTCTTCCAGCTCAACTGTGCAGCATAGTTCATATGCAGAAATTGACAGCCGCCGCATTGCTCGAAGACCGGACATTCCGTTTTGATGCGATCCGGTGATCGTTTGATCAATTTGAGAATACGTTTCGCGTCCGCATCAATGATCGCTTCTTCACCCGGCAGTAAACCTTCGATTGCGAGGTTATTGAAAATACCGGCTCCCGAATCGTTAAGTGCCGAACATTTGCCTGTAAGTTGCCGCATCAGAAAAGTTCGATACTGACCGGACAGTGATCACTGCCCATCATATCGTCATGAATAAAAGCTCCGTGCAACTCTTCATAAATACGAGCTGAAATAACGAAATAATCGATGCGCCACCCGACATTTTTTTCTCTTGCACGCATACGATAACTCCACCATGTATAACCGATGGTTTCCGGGTACATTGCTCGATACGTATCGACAAATCCAGCTCCCAATAAATCAGTAAACTTGCCGCGTTCTTCATCTGAGAAACCGGCGTTACGCCGATTCGTTGAAGGATTCTTGAGATCGATTTCGCTATGGGCGACATTCAGATCTCCGCAAACAATAATCGGTTTCTTCTCATCCAATTTCAACAGATAGGATCTGAACGCATCTTCCCATTCCATGCGATAGGGGAGTCGACGCAGTTCTTCCTGTGAATTGGGTGTATAGACTGTGATCAGATAGAAATTCTCATACTCGAGTGTAATGACTCGTCCTTCTTGATCATGATTCTCTTCATTGATGCCGTATGCGACCGAGAGCGGAATATGACGTGTATAGATCGCCGTTCCCGAATATCCTTTTTTAACGGCTGAATTAAAATACGATACATATCCTTCCGGACTGAATTCCAATTGGCCGATCTGCATTTTGGTTTCCTGCAGGCAAAAGAAATCCGCATCCATCTCTTTGAATATATCCGCAAATCCTTTCGTGAAAATAGCTCTGAATCCATTAACGTTCCATGATACAAATTTCATAAAGTTCACTCCTTACATATATTAAGTATAAACAAGATGGAAGAGTTTGTCATCTATGATAAAATAGACAGGAAGGTGATCCCATGTTAATTTGTCCGAAATGTAAAAAAAAGCTGATCAGATCCGAATCCGGCTGGAATTGTTCAGCCCATCATCACTATGACGAAGCCTCCAGCGGTTATGTCAATCTGTTGCTCCAAAACAGTGCCAAAGCCCATGGAGACAATTCCGAAATGATTTTGGCAAGGCGTCGGTTTCTCGCTGCCGGTCATTATAAGCCGTTACTCGATAAAATTATTGAGGTTTTAAAAGAAGAATCGTTTAGCACAGCCGTCGATTGCGGATGCGGTGAAGGATACTATACAAATGCGTTAAGCAAAGAATTCCACAAGGCACAGTGGTTGGGACTTGACCTTTCAAAAAGTGCGATCAATCTAGCCTCGAAAACCCGTTCTGAAGTCTTTTATGCGATTGCGAGTACCGCTGAATGTCCGATCCAAAGTGAAAGTGCAGACCTTGTATTAAATATCTTCTCTCCGATTTTCGAGAAAGAACTGTCCCGTATCGTATCTCTCACCGGACGTATAATTCTTGTCAGTCCGGATGAAGATCATCTTCTTGAAATGAAAGAAGTACTTTATCCGACCGTTCATCTCAACCCGTTACCGAAGTTCGATTTCACAAAATTATGCATCGAAAAGACCGAGCATGTTTCATTTATAATGAAAATAAATACCCAAGAAGCATTGAGTGATCTATTGAAAATGACTCCTTATGCGTACCATACACCGATCGAAGGTATCAACAGATATAATGAACTTTCGCATATTGAGGTGCGTGCCTCTTTTCGCATAACGATCCTTCGCAAAAACATTTTGTGAATAATTTAAAAATAGTGAAAAAGAAACTGATTTACTATATAATACGACTAGGGAAATTTTTTCACTGAACATCATCATTGGGAAGGACATTCAAGATGCAAAATATATTAGGCGTAATCTACTCTTTTGTGTACATCGGAGTGATTCTTTTAATTTCTACAAGACTTACCAAGCTTCCCTATGAGATCAGCCGAAAATTCATTCATATCATGGTGGCTAATTGGTGGTTTATTGCCAGTGCGATGTTCCATGATCCCTTTTCGGCTTCGATTGTTCCGTTGGTATTTGTTGTTTTCAACACTGTATCCTACTACTTCAATTTCTTACCCTCGATGAATGTCCAGATCGGTTATAAAGACTACGGAACGATCTATTACGCATTGAGTGTATTGTTTCTGACCTTCATCAGTTTCCAACCGAATTCTTCCTTAGTGACCGGCGGAATCGGATTGCTTACGATGGGATACGGAGACGGGTTTGCGTCATTGATCGGTCGAAAATGGGGCAAGCATCAGTTTAAAATCTTCAACGGTGTTAAGAGCCTAGAAGGTTCGGCTGCGATGTTGATTGTATCATTTGCGGTAGTCTATGCCTATTTGATTTTCGCGACAGGTCATGCCGGTTTCGTTGTATGTCTGACGATCGCGTTCACCGCGACACTCGTTGAAGCGATATCACCTTTCGGACTCGATAATATTCTGGTACCTGTTATTGCGGCTATGGTTTATTTTGTCCAACTGTTGTAATCAAACATACTGATGAAAAGACGGCGCGTGCCGTCTTTTCTTATATTTATTTTCGAATATCCATGGTGATCATACTGTCTTTGATCTCGATGATGCGATCTGTTTTTTCCGAAATCTTCTGATCATGAGTGACGATAATATCGTTTCATCGATCAATTTGATTTTTTGCTGCTGAATTCAGGACATGTCAGTGATTTTGTAGTTCGTAATTTTCGTAAGTCCCCCACGCCTGCATGTACTCTTGAAGCCACTTCATGGCCAATAAACCACATTGTTCTTTATAGGAAATCTGAAACGATACTAGAAATTGATCGAAAAGTTTAAGCTAAAGTCATTACTTTCGCTATAGCCATGATGCGATCAACCATGTTAATGTACAGGCTGTCGCCGTCGCAATTGTTCCCCAAGTCAAATCAATCAGTGTTACTTTCAACGGCCAATCTTGCAAGGTAGCTAAATTTGTTAAATCGTAGGTTGCGTAAGATACGAGTCCGAAGAGCGCACCGGAAGTAAATACCGATGTCCATGACTTATCTTGATTCGGTAATAGTACGAAATAAACACAACCGCCAATGAAAATCAGATAAAAAAGTATCGCTGCAATAAAATTCGTTTTTTTGCTGCGTAAATAACCCAGTTGATCATCATAAAACTTTTTTGCGATGACCACCAGCCAAATTCCGTCCAGTACCAAGAATACCAGAAAAGCTAAGCCATAATAGGTAAATGCCATTGTCTTCTCCTATTTCCGACCGAAGAAAAATTCGGTCTTATCGTTACTCTCATTGAATGCTTTGGCGATATACAAACAGGTAGCGAGATTCCCCATGGTCATCATCAATACAAACCAGATGATACGGGAGACGGTTCCTTTTTCACGAAACCAGATCCAGCCGTAAACAGCCAAAAATCCGACATACAGATCGACCATGCTCATCTGACCCCATGCCATTCCCATCAGTAAGCTTCCTTCACTCATAAATGTATTGGTTGAGAGACTGTAAACTATCATCAGAGCCATGATCAATGCTCCGAGAAGTGCGAGAATTTTGCCTTTTTTCATGATTGTTTCCTTTCGAACCAAGGAACAAACTTATTGGTTCTTTTTGCGTAGGCCTGAAAATCAGCTCGGTCCGCATATTTTTTTTCTAATAAGGGTACACCCGATACATACAGAAGCAGTAAGTTCATCAGTAACGGACTGATCAGAACCCAAAGTAAGTTAGGATTGACTGAAACAATTACGATTGTCAGAGACCACCACATCAGTGCTTCGCCGAAATAATTCGGATGGCGCGTGAAACGCCATAACCCTTCGGTCATCAATTTGCCTCGATGAGCTGTGTCGGCTTTAAATCGTTTCAACTGTGCATCCCCGACCACTTCAAAGAACGCTCCGATCAACCAGAAAATCATCGCTGTGATCGTCAACCAATTGATCTTATCTTTCGGAGCGTCGATAAACGCAATGATCGGTAAACTGACGATATACATGAGCACTCCCTGCATCAGAAATACATTCAGAAATGCTTTCAGTGCCGGAAACGAAGTTCCCCATTGCTTACGCATGTTTTGGTAACGGAAATCTTCTTCTTTACCGTGGTTACGTATCAAAATGTAGTACGAGAGACGCAGACCCCAAAAACTGAGTAATCCCAAAACGATCCAAACGATCGGTGAGTTGACTCCTTTGATCAGGACCGTACACCAAGCACTCACAACGAAACCGCTGCCCCATCCGATATCAACAATCGAATTATTGCGGATTATCTGAGCAACGATGAAAAAGAGCGTGAAATAAACGAATATTGCCAATGCGGCGATCAAATAAGCATTCAAGCGATTACCTCTTTCTGTGTTGCGCGACAGGCGATCGCAATGGTTTTCGGACCGGCGCTCATAGCGACGATCGCTGATACTTCTTGAATCATAACGGGCGGTTTACCTATCAGTTGCGTAAATACTTCCGCAAATCGTTCGGCTCTGGCCAAATCATCTCCGTGAACGATCGAGTAAGAATCGATGACATGTGTATTCATCAGTTTTTTGATATGATCGACAATATGTTTTTCGGTTTGTTTTTTACTGAATGCTTTATCCATTGTGATTCCTTTACCGTTCTCGTCGATCGTAACGATCGGTTTCATATTGATCCATTTAGCGATCCGTCCGAGAACCGGTGAGATTCTTCCCATTTTCACCATATATTTCAATGTCGAAACACTCACAAATATCTTGCTGACTTTAGCCGGATCAGAGAGTCGATCGACGATCTCCGATAATGAAATATTTTTATCAATCAAGTCTGCGGCTTCCATTACCAACAAGCCTTCGGCTCCTGAATTGACTTTGGAATCCAATACAGCGATACGTTGACCTTCAGGGTCAAGTTTGCGGGCTGCACTCAATGCAGCGTTATAGGTTCCGCTCATCTGAGATGAAACACAGACATGCAGAATTTTTTGATAGTTCTTCAACAGATCCGAATATTTATCGATCAATTGTTTTTCATTGGGTTGCGATGAAGACGGATATTCGTTGAGTTGATCGACTTCTTGATAGAAGCGTTCCGCATTCATGGTAAGGCGATCCAAATAACTGCTTTGGTCGAATATAATGGTCATCGGTAATACATGGACTTGATGTTTATCCATCCACTCCTGATTCAGATCGGCAATCGAATCCGTCAATAACGCTGTTTCGCTTTTACGCAGATACAAGGTTTGATTCTGGCGTACCATGTCATCTACTTTTTGAAATATTACTTGACCGTAACGGCGCATTTCGGCAACGACCGTTGCCGGTTGTTGCGTATGCACATGGATTTTGATTTTTTTGCCGTTTTGGATAAATAACACTGAATCTCCCAGTTCTGATAACTTAGCCCGTAATGCGCTTGTCTCTTGGGTGACGTTTCCGATCACGACCTCAGTGCAGTAACGATTGGTCAGATCTTCATGAAAATGAGTTTCATCGTGCACAAGTTCATTACTTTCTTCAAAAATCTCCATCTCTTTCAGATCCTCGTGAAACAGACCGCTGATAAATCCTTCGATGAAATGAAAGAATCCTTTGGCTCCGCTGTCCAAAACTTGATGAACGCGCAAAACTTCCAATAATTTCGGAGTATCCAATAACGCTTGATAGGCCTTCGCTTGTGACTTTTGGATCGCGCTCTTTAAATCGTGGGATTCGTTGAAGAGAACCTCCACTTCTTGCGCCCAGATTCGCATAACGGTAATCATGGTTCCTTCAACCGGAACAGCTAACGCTTTATATACAAAACGGACAGCTTGTTGAAGTGCTGCCACAAATTCCGTATCACTGATAGTATCGTCTTCGAAATGTTGTGTAAATCCGATCGTAAACTGCGCAAAAATAGCTCCCGAATTTCCTCGGGATCCGAGCGTTACTGCATCACTGATCGACTGCATCGTTTCTTTGGATGACGGATATAAATGAGAGTTCGTGAGAATACTCTCCATTGTCGCTGCCATGTTGGTGCCGGTATCTCCGTCCGCCACCGGAAATACATTGATGCGATTCAATTCACGACGTTGTTTGATGACTTCTTGAGCACCTCGCGAAAAAGCTTCATAAAGCTGCTGTGTACGAACTTGTGATGTCATTGAAAATGTTTGTGTCATTTGTATTCCCCCCTGCTGATCTTCTGATAGACAAATTATATTTTTTTATGACCCCATATGCAATTAAAACGCACGGATTTCCCGTGCGTTAGGTAACTATCAAAAAAACTGTTGTTATCTAAACGTTGAAAATACCGATTATCATCTGCTATTTTTTTACCTCGAGAATCGGCTCGATGAGTTTTGTACTCATCAAAATCTCGACCTGATGAACTTGTTTATCGTCAATCAGGTTGATCGAAGATGTCGGGTTCAACTTACCATCCACAGTGACAGCGATATCACCCTGATTGATCATCTCGGGATTCAGTACTCGAATCTCATAAATTGTCTCCATATAACGATAATTTAAGCTGAATTCTTTCCAATTCTTCGGAATGCACGGAGTGAGTGTAAGTGTTGTTCCGAATTTGGAGAATCCCAACACATTTTCGATGCCGGCACGATATACCCAACCGGCCGAGCCTGTGTACCAAGACCATCCGCCCCGTCCGACATGCGGATATTCACTGTAAACATCCGCTGCCATGACATAAGGTTCCGCTTTATAAACTGTATACTCGCGGATGTTGCGCGTATGATTGATTGGATTAATCAAATCAAACATTTCCCAGGCTTTTTCTCCTTCGCCCAATAACGCAAATGCACTGATGACCCATGCTGCCGCATGCGTGTATTGACCGCCGTTTTCACGGACGCCCGGTAAGTAACCTTTTATATAACCCGGTTCGAATTCTCCTTGGTCAAAGGGTGGCGTAAGAAGTTTGATCAGTCCTTTGTCTCGGACGATCAAGTAATCTTCCATCGATTTCATCGCACGTTTCGCGCGATCCAGATCTCCTGTACCGGCGATCACGGCCCATGTTTGAGCCAGTGAATCAATCTTGCATTCGCGGTTGTTTGAGGAGCCAAGTGCTTTTCCGTCATCGAAATAGGCTCTCTTATACCAGTTTCCGTCCCAACCGTTCTTTTCGATATCGAATGTGATCTGCTGGCTGAAGTCTGTATATTTTTTCGCTTGATCAACATCG
>Ga0209100_1001816_pt1 | contig 13987 bp, 17 predicted proteins | sample lystaG_FD_185480 | JGI IMG/M metagenome (GOLD analysis project Ga0209100, IMG submission 185480) | Glacier valley bacterial and archeal communities from Borup Fiord, Nunavut, Canada, to study Microbial Dark Matter (Phase II) -... | ecosystem: Environmental > Aquatic > Freshwater > Ice > Glacier ...
CGGGATTCACGGCTCCCCAGCGTACCGCGGGCCGATCGGTGCCATCGGCGGGCACAATAGGGGCATGCTCGCCGCCTCTCGTCTCGTCTTCGTGCTCGCCGTCGGAGCGGTGCTGGCATTGACAGGATGCCAGCCGACCGGGCCGACCGCCAACGGATTGCCGACCACCGGTCCATCGGACGGCCCGGTCACATCCGCCTCGCCCACCAGTGCACCGCTTCCGACCCCCACGCCCAGCGCGACAGTCGGATTCCCTATCGGCATCGGCTGCAGCACGCTGATCAGTGCGCAGGTCATGTACGACTTCAACCCGAACTTCGGCCTTCTGGCCGACACGCGGCCGGCAGCAGGGTCACTTGCCGCCGAGGCGGTCGCGGCGGGTGGGCTCTTCTGCCAATGGGTCAATCAGACCAGCGGCGACACGATCGACGTGTCGGTAGCCCGGTTGTCTTCGGCCGACTCCGCGGCTCGCCAGGGTACCCTCACCGGCTCGACCGCCGTGTTCGGTGCCCCTGGCTACTTCGCCGCGTCCGGCGGTTCCGGGGTGGCCCAAGCCTTCAGCGGCGAGTACTGGATCGTGGCGGCATCCCCCGCCTTCTCCGAAGCGGCGGATGCCCAACCCCTGATGTCTGCGGCGATCACCAGCCTGGGTTGAGTCGCCGCCTGCCGAATACCGCCCGCGGCGCCTCGGTGACCCCTATGATGTAGCCCGACCCGTGTAATCCTGCCCTGCTTGGAGTCCCTGTGACCAACTGTCTTGCCGCGACCGGATCCGGTCCCAACTTCCCGATCATGATTTTCGCCGCCATGCTGGTGGTTGTCGGAGTCGGCGCCTTGGTTCTGGCGAGGCGCCGAGCTGCCCTTGCAGCGATGGTTCTCGTGCCACTGCTCATCGTGGGCGGACTGCTCGGCTCCGGTGCGCCCGCGGCTCAGGCTGCCGGACCGGTGATGGCTCAGACGCTCAACCCCACCGGCACGGACTGGGTCTACCGCAACGACGACGGGTTCCTCGGGTACTACACAGCGTGGAATCCAGCGGACAAGGCCGCTGTGCAGGCGCTGATCGACGTGTCGGCACCCGCACTTCCCACCGCAACCGTGACAGGCACCGTCAGCGGTGAAGGCCCCCCGGTGCCCTTCACGTTCACCTCCCCAATCACCCAGCTGGGGCAGACTCTATTGGTGAGAGTCGCCACCGACCCGACGCCTTTCACCTATGTATCCAAAGCGCAGATCGACACTGCGGTCGGCAGTTCCCGCTACCTCCTGCTCACACTGTCGGTGGTGATCTCGGTTCCGCAGGCGGATGGGTGCGGCGGTACGGTTATCTCGACGATTACCTTCGATCCGAAGGTCGCGAAGCCGGTTGTCGGTTAGCCGAGCTGCACCAGCTGCGTACCGTCGTCGTGGGGAAACCCGTCAACGATCGCGAGCACACTCAGCTCGTTGAGGGCGAGGTCGGCCCAGTGGTTGGTCAAGAACGCGATGTCGGCGGCATCCCGCCCGGTTGAGATGCGGAGCATGCTCTGGCGAGGGGCCAGGCGCGTCGCATCCACTGCCCACCAGGCGCCGTCGACGTGGGCTTCGGCGACGGCGTGGAAGTCCATCGGCGAAAGCCCCGGCGCGTAGACGGCCACCATGCGGGCGGGAACGTCGAGCGCGCGCAGCAGGGCGATCACGAGGTGGGCGTAGTCGCGGCACACGCCCCGGCGGGCGAGGAGGGTCTGCTCGGCGCCATCGGTCGGCAGGCTCGACCCCGGCACGTAGCGCAGGCGCTCCCAGACCCATAGCGTGACAGCGGCCAGCAGCGGATGCCCGCTGAGCCCCGCGAACTCGGACCGCGCCGTGGGGGTGAGGCTGTCCGATTCGCAATAGCGGCTCGGACGGAGGTAGGTGACGAGGTCGAGGTCATCAACCGGCGCCGGCAAAGCTCTACCGGTGACATCAGCCGAGTAATCGACCACCATCGTGCCGGGCCCCGCCGCCAGGAGGTGCAGGCGAGTGCCGTGCGGGTCGGTGATCTCCATGGCATCCAGCGGTCGGCCGTCTAGGAGGAAGGTGAGGCTCTCGGATGCCACGACCGAGCCCTGCGCGGCTGCGATGCTGAACACCATGTTCGCGCGGCCTTCCAGGGTGAGGCCGAGGTGGGCGGTGACGGTGCGCAGCATCCCTCGATCTTGTCACCCGTGCGGCGCGGTCGTCATGAGCCGGGCTCATCGCGATCGCGTCGCGCCGGATGCCTCGAGCCCACTGTTACCCTTGGAGACAACTCCTGGCCCCCATAGCTCAGGGGATAGAGCACTGCCCTCCGGAGGCAGGGGCGGCAGTTCGAATCTGCCTGGGGGCACTTCGCGACATAGCTGGTCGGATGCTGTACTGAGTCCGCAAAGACAGCCCCAACTGTTGCTCGCGGCAACACTTTGGCAACACCATGGTGAATTGTTCAACTGCTTCCAGCAGCACTGCCGTTTTACGGTTGGCGACATGTCGGATCCGCTTGATAACTCACTTGCGATGAAGCATGGCATCACAGATCGAGCCTCAGGCATAGCGAAAGCCACCGAAGCGCGAGTTCGAATGACGGATCTGGCTGCACGCGTATTCGGCGACAAGCAAGAGCTCGACGTGCCGAAGATGACTCTTATGTCACTGCTAACTCGAGCGCAGGCTTTTCACGATGGCACGCTCAATGCAGCACGCTCAGACAATCCGTTCGCTTCTTTCACCCTTCTACGAAGCTATGCAGAAAACGCTGCCATCCTGATCTGGGTCTCGGAAAAACAGGGCGAAATCAGGCGTCTATATCCAGGAGCTCCGGTCGAACAGAAATTCTCGATCGGAAAGCTCCTCGCGTATGCAGAGAACGGCAGTGGCGGATTCGCGGGTATTTATTCACAACTCAGCGGATTTGCTCATCCGAGTGCTGCGACAGCGCTGTCCGGATGGCGGACCACTGACGAGCATTCGCTAGTGAGCTGGAAATCGACACCCCAGTTCAAAACCGAGGGTGACTTCATGTTGGCGTGTGTCTGGCTAATCGAGCTCGCAGACGCAAATGCTCAACTCTGGGCACTGACTTGGACCAAGTACTTCGGCCCAAACTCCGAATGGGGTGCGCCAAGCTGGCCGGAGGCCGGGCTCAGTAGGTGAAGTGGTCCGGCCGAGACATGCCGCTCCTCAACGGGACCGGCCTGTTCGAAGGATCTGAGAGTCGAGCGCGGCCGACACTGCATCCAAATCGCTGTCGAACAGGTCTGAATAGACGTCGAGCGTGACCGCCGCAGACGCGTGTCCGAGCATCCGCTGGACGGCTTTGACATTCGCCCCGGCAGAAATCGCGAGACTAGCGGCCGTGTGTCTCAGTTCGTGAGGCGTCAGCCCGTCCTGGCCGATCATGCTCGCGGCGTCGTCGAGCCAACCGCGCCGGAAAACGCGGCCGCGCAGCCATCCACCGTGGGCTGCCGCGAAAGCCGGTGAACCGCCTTCCTTGCCCTCCACATGGGATTTCAAGTCGGCGAGGATCGAAGCCGGCACTGGGATGGATCTGGCTTCGTAGTCTTTGGGCTCGGAGTCGAGCTGCACCCCGTCGACCTTGACAATGGTGTGCTGAACCTCGAGCCGGCCGCGTGCGAAGTCGATGTCCTGAACTCGCAGCCCGGATGCCTCGCCCCAGCGGAGCCCGCAATAGGCGAGCACCTTCACCAGGTGTCCGTAGTTGTTTCGCTCACCCCGGTACATCCCCTTGCCGAGCGAATCGACCGCGTCGGCGAGATCCCGGACTCCATCATGGGACAGATATCGTTTGGCCGGCTTGCCGACCTTGGGGAGGTTCAACCCGTGCGCGGGGTTGGCTGGAAGTCGGCCATCCTTCACAGCCATCTGGAGACTGCCGGATAGCACGTTGACGATTTTGCGCACACTCGACGGCGACTGTGTCTTCGAGAGGCCACCAGCCCATGCCTGAACCGCACCATGGGTCAATGAACCGAGAGGGTATCCGCCGAGCGAGGGCTTGATGTGAAGCGCGACAATGCCGCGAGCTCGCTCGCGTGACGTTGGGCGCCAGTCTGCGCGGCCATCCATCCAAGCGTCGAGCCACTCCTCTACCAGCACGCGCGACTTTGAAGGGTCGATGTAGGCACCGCGACTCTTGTCGATCTCGACACTCGCGAGGAACAACTCTGCCTCTCGCTTGGTTTTGAAACCGCGCTTCTGGGTCTGAGCGTGGTCAGGCTTTCGGAACATAGCTCGGTAGCGCTTGCCTGACGTGGTTTGGTACGCGCTGATGCTTCCCATGTTTCGACAGTACGTCGGGGCGCTGACGCTATCTCGGACAAATCAACTCGACGACCGGCAACCCACTCATCGCGTCTCGCCAATTCGACTTCATCCCTCAACTTTTTGCTTATCTGCCGCCACCCCGTTACTTCCCAACCTCCCACTCCAAGAGCTTGCGATGGGAGTGGGAGGTTGGGAAGCGCGCGCAGCGCGGGGGTGGCGGCTGATCAGCAAAAATACAGCGCCAGCTGTTCCTTTGCCTATTCCAGCCCTGGGAATAGGCAAAGGAAGTTTCGGGACCATCTTTCCGCCGCGATTCGGATATGTCATAATTGCTCTGACCACGGAGGTGAAATGACATGGATAGCTTGATGACGAAAGACGCCGCCCGGGCGCTCGGCGTGTCTCAACGCCAAGTCACAGACCTCCTGCGAGCTGGCAAGCTCTCCGGTGAGCAACTCTCCGACGGCACCTGGCTCGTCACACCCCGCTCAATCAGCGAGCGCCGGTCGCTCAACGCAGGGGCGGGGCGCACGTGGTCAGCCGCATCCTCCTGGGCGCTGCTCGGCGAACTTTCTGGCCAATCGTCCACAGGGCTCTCGCAGAGCACGTTGGCGCGAATTCGTCGACGTATCCGAACGAGCACTGCGGAGGAGATCGCTCGCAAAGTCGCTTCCCGAACAGTCGGGCACCGCTACACCGCCGACTCAATTGCCAAGACCGCCAGCGAGCTCGTGCTCACCGGTAGAAGCGCTGCCGACGTGATCGACACCCAACTCACCAGCCAGACCCAAGTCGTCGAGGGATACCTGCGCGACGAGACTCTCGAATTCTTCGTGCGACGGCACCTTCTTTCGTCCGACAACAACGGGGCCGTGACCATCTACGAGCGTCATGACTCACTGAAATTCGAGGGGCTTTACGCGCCGGATGCCGTGATCGCGGCCGACCTCGTGAGAAGCACCTCAACTCGCGAACGATCAGCCGGCCTTGCCGCAGTCGAGGAGATGAGGCAGCGATGGCTGGCGAAACACACACGGTAGACCTCGGCGACGACGATCTGCTGCCTCCCTGGAGCACGGTCTTTGACGTCATCGAGGCGACAGACACAGATGATTGGGTTCTGGTCGGCGGGCTCATGGTTCAGCTCCATGCGCGGCGGGCCGGCATCCCACCTCCACGCGCGACCAAAGACGTCGACCTGGTCGTGGATGTCGCGACCAATCACTCGAGCGTGACAAGCGTCGCCTCGGCATTGAAAAGGATCGGATTCGAGCCCGTCGTTCCCTTCAGCAGGAAGGAGCCGATTTACCGCTTCCAGCGCAATCGAGAGCAGGTCGACATGATGGTCGCCGATCACTTGCCGTCACAGCTGAAGCCACGCTTCATGATGCGACCGGCATTCGCGGTCACTGCGGGCGAGCAATCTTTGCGGCGACGCGACACGTTTGTCGTGAAATCCACGACTCGCACGGTGACTCTCGGAGCGCCGGACGTGCTCGGCGCCCTGATCGGTAAAGGCGCGGCGAGCATCGTGGATTCGCGAGATCCCGGACGCCACCTCGATGACGCTGCGGTGCTCCTCGCAAGCATCGAATCGGTTGGAGCGCTCGATCTCACACATCTCAGCGCGAACGACCGGAAGCGTCTGACCACCATTGCCAGCACCCTCGGCGAGGTAGTCCACCCCGCCTGGCTGAACTTGAACGAGCCCCAGCGCGCGAAGGCGAGAAGGAACCTTGCAGCGATTGTCACTGCTGTTCCTCTTGCTGTCACGAAATACTGACCGCAACTAACTTCCGGTGAATCGACCACGCTCGACAAACACCGCCGCTTGTCTTGGGACTGACAATCGCCGCTCAAGATCCACGCATGGAAGACTTCAGGGCATGTCATACGACCTGACCGTCTTCGGCGAACGATCTCTCTCCCGTGCCGAGCTAATTCAGATCGTCCGGGCAGGCGCAGACATGGATGTCGTTGACAGCGCTGAACAAGGCATCACAGTGGTTCGAGGTAAGCGCGCCAGCTACTGCTTCACCGTCGATGGGCCGTTCGACGTAGAGCCAGAGGATGTGCCAGAGGAACTCGCGCTTGTCGCGATAGGCATCACGGTCATGTACCAAGTTCTGGTCGAAGGGGGTGCGGCAGTGTCAATTCCTCATGCCGTCCGCTTCTCGAAGCGGCTGGCTGCGAGTGTCAACGGCGCGATGCTTGATCAACAATCTGATGCGATCTGGGCGGGAAAAGCAAATAGAACTGTCCCGCGACCCAAGGGCAACGAGCGGATCGATCTCATAGAGATGACTTGGCACTTTCTACCCGGAGTCACCGACCTCGCGTCGCTCTACTTGACCACTGCGCGAAAGTACCTGCCCGAGGCTCTTCCCCGCCGCTTCGGGGAGTTCGAACCCTTGCAGAGCAAGCTCGAAACGGCAGGCGATTCGGGCTTCAGGGGTGCTGCGGACCGTTCGAAGGGACTGCTGTTTTGGAAGGGCACTTTTCCGGTCATCGACGGGAACCTGGCGACCCGCCATTGGGACGGCTCGCTTAGGTCGCTGCCTACCTTTGGTCTTTCCTTGGAGCGGTCGGCGTTCGAAGAACCAAAGTGGCGCAACGCATTACGCGCACTATTTGTCGAGTTCGGACGTGAGGGCCGGGCGTACTTTGCATCGGCCGAGGTGATCCGAAACATCGGGTGGGGCGGTCGCTCGGTGTGGTACGACGGAAAGGAGGAGAACAGCTACGCGCTGATCCGCTATAAGGAAGGGTGGATGGGCCTACCTCCTCATCCGGTTTGGTGGACACTGTTCGGCCGAGAGTACGCGGCCCTTGTCGCGCCACACATCGCGTCGGAGAGTGATTTGCCGGATGATGAAACCATTTTCCATGCTTGGTCCGATGCGCCGCTGGATAGAGACGCGCTCACCGCGATGCTGCCGAAGACCGGCTTCTTCAAACGGGCCCGATCGCCATGGCTGCCCGAGGAACTGACTTCGACGCAGCTGCCGTTTACGCCTGGACACTATCCGAGACCGCTGGCGAAGGCTTCCGTTATTCCGGAATCGATTCGCCGAGCTTCCGCGTCGGATACTTCTGCGTAGGTTAGTGACCTTCGATAGGTGTCGAATTTAATAGTTGAGCTCGCCGGGCTTTCGCCTGATCGATCCATTCCTGAGATACCGGCTCACCCTCCATCCCCATGCTCGCCACAACGCGATCAATGACAACTGACTGGCGTATCCGCAACTTTTCAGCGGGCTCGAGAGCGCGCCATGCCGCAACAATATCTCTAGCTCGTTGGGTCACGACGGCCCCTCTCTGATCTCCAATCTTAGGTTTCGGCACCACCCAAGGCGATTGGTCCATCGGCTCCGTGGCAACAGAATGGCAACAACTGAGGCACACACGGGGTCAGCGAGCGCATCCGTGGTCAGCGTAGAACCCAGCAGATAGGCCGAAGTTAGAGCGCTTTCGACTCCCAGCACGCCTCGCTTTCGCCCTCCGGAGGCAGGGGCGGCAGTTCGAATCTGCCTGGGGGCACTTTATGAAAATAATGGCCAGAGGCTATTTCGCTTTCTCGCAACTCAGCATCGTGCTTCGATGTGAAGCCGAGCTTCTGAGTCGGAGTGTGATCAGACGTGCGATAGATCATCCGATATCGCTTGCCCGCGTTCATCTCGCACCCGTGGTTCGAAACTCCGATTAGATTCCGACGACCGAGCGCATTCTCACCCGCCGGTCGACAGCTTGTTGGCCAATTCTCTATCCCAGAGCGCGAATCCGGTTTCGGTGAGGTCGAACTCTCCTCGAATGACCTTGTCGTACCACGCCACAACATTGGGGTTTGGCAATTTTAAGTCCTGAATTCGATACGAATTGAAGGCATGGATTGTCCTGAACTTCAGAAAATTCAGGCTTATTTGCTGAACGCGTAGGTCATCGCAGACGGCACCTAAGTCGTCGATGGTACGAGCCGAGTCGTTTGCAGGATTCAATTGTCCCTGCGCCACGAGTTTGATCTTTTGCAGCGTTTGGTAGCGAGTATCAACCGGGTCGTCGGACACGGACCAGAGGGAATGCACCAACTCGTTTCGTTTTTCGGCGCTCACCTTAGCTTGACTCAACAGGCCGATGGCGTCAACTTTCATCTCTGCAAGCCGCGAGTCGACTGTATAACGCTCAACGCACAGATCGATCACTTGAGCGATCCCCTTCATCTTCTGCTGGCCAGTTGCGAGGATGAAGTCTTCCTTCAATGCGCGAAGAACGCTGAAGGTCGCGTCTTCGGCCATTGCTGCTTGTCGACTCACCAAGCCAATGACGTAGTTCAATCGCTGCTCTTTATCTAGCCCTGCCGGTAATTTCATGGCCGTGAGCTTAGGCCCGCTATCGACTTTTGCAGGTCCTCGCGCCTTGTCTTCTTGGATTGCTGTCATCCCGTCATTCCCTTGCATCCCACCCGACGTGTCCGCGCAGCCATAACTTGGCTGGCACCAGGAGAGATCGCTACCTGGCGATCCCCGGCAGATCTTCGCAATCGAGGCCCGCATTCGCCCGAAGAGCCGCAATCAGTTCGACCGAGCCGCTGATCCGACTCGCCTGTAGGTCGTAGTCGGTGTAAACGAACCACTTGAGATCGTCTGACCAAAAATTCTGTGGTGACCCGATGGCTGCGGGGTTGTCGAGAAGCGCCAACGCATTGCCGAGCTTCCCGTTGAGAAGGAAAGGTGCATCAATCGGCGACAATGTCCACGGCGTGTAGAAGGCGATGCAGCCGGTCAGCTTGCCATCGCGGGAGTGGTCGGTGAGCACGCGCACTAGTTCCGTCCAGCTCTCCCTGTCGATCGATCCCTCACTCGGCGGCTCCACGTTTTCGGGCCAGCTACCGGCGCCCGCGGGGCTCGGCACAAGCCCGTTGATTCCCGGCCAGTAGCCGTCGCGGAGGATGGGAACGGACATGCGCTCGGCATAGTCCCGCCACCGCAACCGCTGATAAGAACCGCCCGGCGCCGCACGCCACCCCAGACGAACACCGGTTTCCTTGGTCGCGGCCGAGAGGTCAACGTTGTTGACTACAACGGGTGATAGCTGTCGGTCGGCTATTTGCTGCTTCTCACGCTCATCATGGGAGCGCAGCGAATCCGTCTCCCGCTCGTACATTGCGTGAATCAGCCAGGTCGATGCCGGGAAGGTTCGAACGTCGAACCCAGTATTGCTGCTGCCGTCACCTAGCGAAACGCCGAGCTTGTCTAAACGGTGACCCGACGCTGGTCGCCACTTCTTCGAAAACTCTGATTCGCTTGTTCTGCTCATTAGCCGTTATTAGCCGTGTTCCGTTCCGTGGCCACAAAATGGCCACGTTTGAACGACATCGCCTTGATTTCTTTGTTCTCCTATTATTTTTAATGACCTATCAGATTAGATTTTGGCAGACCGCCGCGCCACATCAGGCCACTTTTCACCCTCCGGCGTTAGGAGCGGCAGTTCTCATCTGCGCAAGGGCGCGGCAAAAATCTCAGGTAAACGCGGGGCGCGCTTTGCTCGGTTTGACCGGCCAATCACCTCCAGGCCCCCGCGACCGGCGAGGGACGCTCGCGAGGGCTATTTGACACCTTGTCGCGCTTGTACTGCCTCGTCAACCGCGTTCCCCAGCGGTACAATATCGAGTACCACTAATCGGAGGCGACCATGTCGGCAATCACAGCGACCGAAGCACGTAAGACCCTGTTCGGGCTCATCCAGCAGGTCAATGAAGATCACACCGTTGTCGAGGTCGTGTCTCGGCATGGAAACGCAGTCATCGTGTCCAAAGACGACTACGACGCGATGACCGAGACGGCCTATCTGCTGCGGAATCCCGCAAACGCAAAACGGTTGCTTGGGGCGATCGATCGAGCCCGGCGAGGCGAGTTCCAGCAGCACGGCCTCTTGGACGCGTGACGCGCACGGTCGCCTTCGACCCGAACGGGTGGGAGGACTACGTCCACTGGCAGACCCAAGACCGCAAGACGCTCAAGCGCATCAACCAGCTGATCACCGACTCGCTGCGCGATCCGTTCGCTGGTATCGGCAAACCGGAGCCCCTCAAACACATCCTCTCGGGCGCGTGGTCACGTCGCATCGACGACGCTAACCGCTTGGTCTACTACGTCACCGACGACCACATCGTCATCCTCCAGGCCCGCGAACACTACTGATAGGGAGTCGGCCCTCCTGCCGGGCATTCTCGACCCTGCAACTCGGGGCGGGAGGAGGCGGCAACCCTCAGCGCGAGCCGCGGCCGCCCATCAGCGTCCGGATGAATGGCAGCAGCAGAATGACCCCGCTCACGATCGCCGTGATGCCGCCGAGCTGGCGGATCAGCGCCAGATCGAAGAGCCCGAAGCCGCGGACGAAGGCGTAGGCGGCCACGAGCAGCAGCACGACCGCAACGATCCGGGACTGGTTGAGCGTGACTCCGGGCCACAGGTAGATCGCAAGCACGAGGGCGATAGAGCCGACGAACAGGCCGTCAGCCGTCGCCGAGGTTGCCGACCCGAACACCAGGTAGAGGCCGACGATGATCGCCGCGGCCGAGGCCACGAGCCTGAGCCCGGTGGCGAGGGATGACTCGGCGCGCGAGGCATCCGATCGCTTGGAGTTGGGATGGGTCACGCGGCACCCCTCTTGACTGCGCCGCTCATGAGGAACAACAGCACGAGGTCGAGGATGCCGACGACGATGAGCGTGAACCCGAAGAAGAGCGCGTAGGCGACGGTGACCCCGTCGGCGAACAGGATGACCAGCACGCCGGCGAGCGCGATCAGAATGCCACCCACGATCGAGAGCCCATCACCGTTACCCGCGCCGTATCGACGAGGGTCGCGATGCCCTCGAAGATCCACGCGACGCCAACGAGGAGCACGACAAAGACCGCCGTCTCGAAGGGGTTGCGGATGACGATGACGCCGGCCGCGAAGACCAGCGCACCGATGATGGAGTTGGCTGCTCGGCCCCCTCCGTTCACGTCACGGTCCGCGAACCCCTCGTACACCCGGATCACCCCGAGAATGACGAAATAGACGCCGAGCAGAATGGCGAGCGCACCGGCCGTGGACTGCGGCCGCACCAGTATTAACACACCGATCACGATGGCCGACACCGCCCGGATCGCCCACACCACCCGCCCCCCGCGGAGCGTGTCTGCCAACCTGTTGTCTTTGGTCGTTCGCGCCACGTCATCCAATTCTCAGCCGGTGGGCAGAAGCCGTCGCCTGCCCGTTCGAGGCACGCGATAGTGGATGGCTGGACCAAGCGCAGTGAACACTCGCGACGCATCCCCCAACGTTTCCCGAGACCCCAACGTCTTAGTGAGTATGAGCACCGGTACATTCGACATGTTCGGGCCGGAGGGAGCATCCGGACCCCGCATCTCGACGCAGCGAACAGGAGGTCGTGCGGTGCCACGCGAAGACCCCGCGCACTGGGAGCAGGTGCTCAGCCGCCTGGTCGCCGAGCGCGGCGACGCGCTCACCCGCTACGCCTACCTGATCTGCGGCGACCGGGATGCTTGCGCCGACCTGGTTCAGGATGCCCTCGTGAAGACGTTCGGACGACTTCGCAACGGTTTCTCCGTCGCGAGCGCCGAGGCGTACGTGCGCCGCGTCATCCTCAACAGCTATCTCGATGCCGGCCGCCGCAGCAGCCGATGGCGTCGTATCGCGCACCTGCAGGCCGATCCGGAACTGATCCAGTCGACGGATGCCGCCATCGACGAGCGCTTGGACGTGCAAGCCCAGCTCAGTCGCTTGGCCCCTCGCGAGCGGGCGTGCGTGGTGCTGCGGTACTACGAGGACCTCACCGTGGCGGACATCGCAGCCTGGCTCGGCATCAGCCCCGGAGCCGTCAAACGCTACCTCAGCGACGGCCTCGGCAAAATGGCACTCTCGATGAAAGGGGCAGCGGATGTCTGATTTCCTCGATGATGACGGGTCAGAACTGCCGTCAGCGGTTGGCGAGCACCTGCGACGGCGGCTCGGCGCGGTCGACCCAGGCGTCGCAATCGATGTGGCACACGTCGTCGTCGCCAGTCGCTCCCGCCGACGACCGCGACAGGTGGTGGCAGGGTCGCTCGGCGCACTCGCGCTGGCCGGGGTCGCTATCCTCGCGATTCAGGTGACGGTGCCCGGGCAGAACAGCGTCACCAGTGCGGAGTCCGCGAAAACGGATCAGAGTGTGTCCGGAGCACCGTCGATGGGGGCGGATAGTTCACTGAAACGTGCGCCAGCGAGCCGCGTGAACCTGTGCGGCGGGATGCTCGCGGAGGTGGGGGCAGGGGCATCCGGTCTGAGCGTGACGGTCGGTGTTCCGGTAAGCGCTTCGGCAGACGGGACTCGGGTCTCGACGACCGCAGTAGTCACCAACTCGTCGACAACTCGAGTGACGGGCGCGCTCCTCGCGCTTCCCACCATCGTGCTCTCGCGGGAGGGCATCGTGTTGTGGCACGGACCCGATACCGCGGATGCCGCGCCGCTGCCGATCGACCTTGCACCGGGCGAAAGTGCGAGCTTCGAAACCTCGCTGACACCGGTGCTCTGCACTGCGGACGATGACACGGGCACCGGCATTCCCTCGACTGCACCGGCGCTGCCGGCTGGTTCGTATGCGGTGAACGCCTTCGCGGATTTCGCCCCGGCCGAAGTGTCGAACGGCGCCACCAGCGCTGAGTTGCTGCTCGGCCCCGCATCCACCCTGATGCTGATCGGATAACCGGATCGGGAACATCCGCTGGCGGGCACGGGTTACCACGAACATGACAACTATCGGATTCATCGGTGCAGGAAAAATCGGCAGCCAGGTCGCCCGCAAGGCGATCGAGAACGGATACGAGGTGGTGCTGAGCAATTCGCGCGGTCCCGAGACCCTCGCGGGGCTCATCGAGGAACTGGGCCCGAAGGCACGGGCGGCCACCGCCACCGAGGCTGCGGAGGCAGCGGACATCGCGGTCGTCACCGTCCCACTGAAGAACTACCGCGACGTGCCGGTCGGGCCGCTCGCCGGCAAGATCGTGCTCGACACCAACAACTACTACTTCGAGCGCGACGGTCATTTTGCGGCGCTCGATGAGGGTGTCGAAACGACTTCCGGAATGCTGCAAGAGCACCTGCCGACGAGTCACGTCGTGAAGGCGTTCAATCACATCATGGCCGACGACATCACCACGGACGGAACATCTGCGGGCACGCCCAATCGGCGGGCGCTGGCAATCGCCGGCAATGACGAGGCATCCAAGCAGACCGTCCGCGAGCTTTACAACGCGTTCGGTTTCGACGCTGTCGATGTCGGGTCACTCGATGAGAGCTGGCGCGTCGAGCGGGACCGGCCTGCCTACGTCGTGCGCCAGAACGCCGGGGAACTGACCGCGAACCTGGCCAAGGCGACGCGCTAAAGTTTCACAATGCCCGCCACTTTCGTCGTCGTACCGCAATGGCAGGGATCGGGCTCATCCCGCGCGATGCGACTGGTCGACGGCGCGGAGGCCATTCGCGGGGATTTGCCCGCCGCGGCCACCCGGGTCATCGATGTTCCCCTCGAAGCGGGTGACTCGCAGGGCACGGCGGTGCACCGGCTGACGACGATTGCGACCGTGCGCAACAGTCTGCTCGAGCAGTTGAACCACGTCACCGGGCCGGTGATCACGATCGGCGGCGATTGCGGCGTCGAGCTC
>Ga0209100_1001819_pt1 | contig 13965 bp, 9 predicted proteins | sample lystaG_FD_185480 | JGI IMG/M metagenome (GOLD analysis project Ga0209100, IMG submission 185480) | Glacier valley bacterial and archeal communities from Borup Fiord, Nunavut, Canada, to study Microbial Dark Matter (Phase II) -... | ecosystem: Environmental > Aquatic > Freshwater > Ice > Glacier ...
TGAGGGGGAAAAAACTTTCGGGGGATGTGGGTTCGGGTTAAAGCATTGCGACGAAAATAACCCTTGCCCGCTTCATGGCCAATATGCCCCGATCAGGGATTCGATTAACAACCTTATCTCCGAAAACACGGTTCAAAGCCTGGCCCTGGAATATCAAAACGGAAATGATACCCTGATAAGCAGGTTAAAAAGGTAGCCGGAATATTCCTGTCAGCAAATTATTTGACTTTTCAGAAGGTCATACTATCCAATTACATTCGTCAACTTTCCGGTTGGCTATTGTAGCTTAGGCAATGCCATTTATAGTGTGAGTCAATTCACTTTTCCGAAACCCTATGCTTTGTTTCTAAATGTATATTCCAATTTCCCGTGCCAAACGTCATCGGACCCATGAAAGTGCTTCTCCTGAATTTAAGCTGCTTAGAAACATGTTAAATATATAGTTTAAACGGTTTATTTAGCGTGAAGATTCGTAAACTTGCCTGTCTGAAAAGCTATATTTGCGGATAAATAAAACAAACAAATTATCATTAATATGTTGCTTGCCTAATGAACCTGGTTTTTACGATATATTCCGCTTTTTTTCTTGTCACGGCATTCGTTTCGTTTTTCGTAGCATTCCTTGCCTGGCAACGCCGGTTTGTAAAAGGAGCCCGCGAGATCACCCTGTTGATGACAGCAGCAGGCATAGGTGCATTTTGGTTGATATTCGAGACTGCAGCGCCTACCGTTACAGAGAAAATATTCTGGTCAAAACTCGAATATATCGGAGGGATTCCAACACCTGTGCTGTATCTTATTTTTGTCCTGCGCTTTACCGGTAAAGATAGATTCATCACTCCAAAATATATCTTATTGTTGTTTATTGTCCCGGTAATCACCTTTTTATTCGCAATCACCAACGAATATCATCAACTGGTCTGGACAGGATTTTCGGCAATTTCTGATAAAACGAATCTGATGGAATATTACCATGGGGTTGTATTCTGGGCAGGTTACATCGGCTATACTTATCTGATGCTTTTTGCCGCAACGATCACCCTATTTAATTTTATTATTCGTCAAAAAAAACCATTCCGTTTTCAGGGAGTGATTGTTTTAATCGGAGGTTTATGTCCATGGACTGCAAGCGTGATCTACCTTACCGGGAGTAATCCGGTGGCCGGACTGGATATCACACCAATAAGTATTATCCTCAGCGGTGCACTTGTGGCTTATGCCATTTTAAATATTCGTTTCCTTGATCTGGTACCTATCGCCCGCGAAATGCTTGTTGAAACTTTACCTGATGGCATTCTGGCGCTCGACGGGCAAAACAGGATACAGGATATCAATGGAGCTGCAATGGCATTTCTCGGTATCCCGAATAAATACATTATCGGATTTTCTGCCCTCGATACAGGCGCCAGTGCTGCCTTGTTGCTGGAGGCCGTTATTAATCGTGAAACGATTGATGAAATTGATATCCGGAATAAGGATGAAATTAAAACTTTCCGGATTATTAAGCATGCGATCAAAAACCAACCGGGGAGTCGTCTGATTGTAATACAGGATATTACCGATCTGGTGGCCTCTAACAGAATGATCAGGGCAGGGGAAGAACGTTATTACCAGATGTTTTCCATGTTCCGGCTGATGTCGGATAATATCGATGACTTTCTGTGGGCAAAGGATATGGACAACAAGTATATATTCGTAAATAAAACGATGTGCGACAGGCTCCTGATTGCGAACAATGTTGATGAACCCATCGGAAAAACGTATGAATTCTTTGTCAGGCGTGAACTGGAAGCTCATCCGGAAAATCCCGACTGGCATACATTTGTTACAGATTCTGTGGCTAAGGATATGCTAACTTTCAACGGAAGGAGTTCAAAACAATATGATTTATTCGGAAATGTGCAGGGAAAATTTCTTTTCCTTGATGTTCATAAAGCGCCAATAAGGGATGAGAATGGGAACCAAATAGGTGTTGTTGGAACGGCCCGGGATGTTACACTCACAAAACAGTTTGAAAGTGAGAAGACGGTTGCTTTGGAGCAGTTGCAGAAGAGTGAAGATAACTTACTGAAGATCAATGCCGAAAAAGATAAATTCTTTTCCATCATTGCTCATGACCTGCGAAGCTCTTTTAGTGGTTTTTTAGGATTAACGGAGATAATGGTCGAAGATTTACCAGGTTTGACGATGGAAGAGATTCTGGATCTTTCGTTGAGTATGAAAAATTCTGCCGCTAACCTTTTTAAGTTACTCGAAAACCTGCTTGAATGGGCCAGAATGCGACAGGGATTAATTCCTTTTGATCCGAAATTAATTCCGCTGCTTCCGTTGGTGGATGATAGTGCCAGGACGATTCACGAATCGGCTAAATGCAAGAATATTGAAATCGTTTACAATATTCCGGAAAGTGCTGTTGTTTTTGCTGACAAAAACACACTTCAAACAGTGATCCGTAACCTCGTTTCAAATGCCGTTAAATTTACGCCACAAGGTGGAAAAATAAATATCAACTGCAAAGTCATCCCTGAAAAAGAGGTTGAAATATCAATTAAAGATTCAGGTATCGGGATGAGTTGTACGATGGTTGAAAATTTATTCAGGTTGGATGTTAAGACCAATCGATTAGGTACCGATGGTGAACCAAGTACGGGGTTGGGATTGATGCTATGCAAAGAATTTGTTGAAAAACACGGCGGGAAAATAAGAGTCGAAAGTGAAGTGGGAAATGGATCAACGTTTTATTTTACAATACCCTACTTTTTGAAACAGGGAAAAGCAGTTTCATTCTAAAAAGAGGGATAGGAAGCTAAGAAACGAATATGGAAAATTTATTAGCATCAGTTAGTTTTGCTTACCTTCAAATTTTGTCTGTTTTGTAATAATCTGGGTAGTTTAATATCATTTTATTGATAGTTGAACTTATCTGATCGAAAAGCTATATTTGTAGCATTAATCTGCATACAAGATGACAACTAAACCTGACTTTCAAAATTCATCTATTGATTCAATGCGCAATATTCAATTCAGCGACTTGTTTATTCTTGAGGATATTCAACGTTTACAGGATTTATTTGCTGATGCACATGGTATTGCTTCGATTATTACAACAATTGACGGCCAGCCAATTACCAAGCCAAGCAACTTTACCCGGTTGTGTGGTAATATTATCCGGAAAACCGAAAAGGGGCGTGCGAACTGCTTCAAATCTGATGCGGCAATTGGTAAGAAATGTTCTACCGGCCCAATTATTCAGCCATGTATGAGTTGTGGTTTATGGGATGCCGGTGCAAGTATTACTGTAGCCGGCAAACACATTGCCAACTGGCTAATCGGGCAGGTGCGAAATAAAGAAGTCAGTGAGTCACAAATGATTTTATATGCAGATGAGATTGGAGCAAAACGCGCTGATTTTCTGGAAGCATTTCATGACGTCCCCGCAATGTCAATTGAAAAATTTGAAAAAATTGCCAGACTGTTGTTCGCGTATGCCAACGAACTTTCCGAGAAGGCTTATAATAATTTGCAGTTAAAAATGCAGATTGCAGAGAATGAAAAAGCCGCAAAGTTATTGCAGGAAAGCGAGGAACGTTTTCACACATTGTTTAATAAGGCTCCACTTGGTTATCAGTCGCTTGACTTTGATGGCAATTTTATTGAAGTAAATCACAAATGGTTAGATACGCTGGGCTATACATATCAGGAAGTAATTGGAAAATGGTTTGGTGATTTCCTTTCTCCGTCGTATAAGGAAGGCTTCCGTAAGCGATTTCCGATCTTTAAAGCACAGGGCCATATTCACAGTGAATTTGAAATGGTTCATAAAAACGGGGAGAAATTATTTATTGCTTTCGAAGGTAAGATTGGGTATGATTTAAATGGCAAGTTTCAGCAAACCCATTGTATATTACAGGATATCACTGAGCGCAAAAGGTCTGAAAATGCGCTTATAGAAAGCGAGGAACGATATCGTACGGTGGTTTCCAATGCACCTGTGGTCACTTTCGTAACGGATGATAAAGGCATATTTAGTCTTTCGGAAGGAATGGGATTGGCAAAACTGGGATTAAAACCCGGACAAGTTGTTGGACGGTCTGTTTTTGATGTATACAGAGATTACCCTACAATCTTAGCGGCCATGAGAAAAGCGCTTGGAGGAGACTATCAGCGAAATGAAGTGAAGGTTCAGGATATTGTTTTCGATGTTGTTTATTCTCCTATTTTTGATCTGCATGGTAAAGTTGTAAAAGTTATTGGCGTATCCAACGATGTTACTGAACGCAAAAAAGCAGAGGAAGCGTTGTTGAAAAGTGAGGAGAAGTACCGCAAAATCTTCGAAAATGTGCAGGACGTTTTTTATCAGGTGAACATGGATGGGATATTTCTGGCGGTAAGCCCTTCAATTGAATATTTCTCGGAATTTAGTCAGGAAGAAATAATTGGCACAAACGTTGCGAATTTTTACTATGATCAGGATGATAGAATTCTCGTTAAGGATACCCTCTTGAAAAAGAGGGAACTAAAGGATTATGAAATAAAACTTAAAACACAAAAAAGTGGAATAAAGTACGGATCGATCAATGCCCGCTTAATCTTAGATGCACAAGGGAAGCCGGATTATATAAATGGTGCAATAAGGGATATCACTGAACGAAAGCTGGCAGTATTGGCATTAAAAGAAAGCGAAGAAAGGTATCGAAGTTTTATTTCGCAGGTTTCGGAAGGCGTTTACAGGTTCGAGAGTGATCTTCCGATGGATATAAGTTTACCGGTCGAAGAGCAGGTTGATTATATTTATGACCATCTGTTTATTGCCGAGTGCAACGAAGCATTTTTAAAGACGTATGGAATCACAGATCGAAAAGATGTTATTGGCAAAGGTAATCTTGATTTTCATGGTGGACGTCACAATCCGGTTAACCGCGGTTTATTGCGGAAATTTGTCGAAGACGGTTATACTGTTCAAAACGGAATTACAGAAGAAATCAATTTTGCCGGGCAAGTAATTTATATCAACAATAATTCATTGGGCATCATAGAGAACAATCATCTTGTCAGGGTGTGGTGTACCCAGAATGACATCACTGATAGTGTTCGCTCAGAACGAGTTCAACAAGTCCTCTATTCCATTTCCCTTGCAGCTCTTTCATCAAAAGATATGGATGAACTGACAGAAGTGATTAGTTTGGAACTTGGCAAATTATTGGATACGAACAACTTCTATATTGCTTTTTATGACGAACCAAATGGGATGTTATCCACCCATTTTTTAAATGACCAGAAGGACGAGATTACAACCTGGCCCGCAGGGAAGTCCGCAACAGGTTATGTGATTAAGCATCAGGAATCTTTGCTTGCGAATGAAACGGATATGATTAAATTATTTGAAGCAGGTGAAATCGATATTGTTGGTGTACCTGCGAAGGTTTGGTTGGGTGTTCCGCTTTGGGCAAAGAATAAAGTTATTGGGGCGATTGTTGTGCAGAATTACGATCGTTCGGATGCTTATACCGAAAAAGATCAGCTTATGCTCGAGTTTATTTCCCATCAGATTGGTATTTCCATTGAACGGAAAAAGGCAGAACAGGAATTAAGGCAGGCAATTATAAAAGCTCAGGAATCCGATCGTTTAAAGTCTGCATTTCTTGCCAATATGAGCCATGAAATCAGGACGCCTATGAATGGGATACTCGGTTTTGCCGGATTATTAAAAGAGCCTGATCTCACTAAAGAAGAGCACCAGGAGTATATTGAGATTATTGAGAATTGCGGAGCCCGTATGCTCAATATTATCAATGACATAATGAGCATCTCAAAAGTAGAATCGGGTCAAATGGAAATTACAATTTCGGAGACAAATATAAACGATCAAATGAAATACATTTATACCTTCTTCAGGCCTGAGGTCGAAGGTAAAGGGATGAAGTTTATTATTAAAAACGCCTTACCCGATAATGACACTTTTATAAAAACGGATAAAGAAAAAGTTTATGCGATACTTACGAACCTGGTAAAAAACGCTATAAAATTTACTAAATCAGGCAGTATTGAATTCGGCTATTCCTTGAAATCGGGTATAGATGCAAAAGAACTGGAATTCTATGTGAAAGATACGGGTATGGGTATTCCTGAAGAACAGAAAGGGTTCATCTTTGATCGTTTCAGACAAGGTAGTGAATCGCTGACCCGAAATTATGAAGGAGCTGGATTGGGACTAGCCATTTCGAAAGCTTACGTGGAGATGTTGGGTGGTAGAATTTGGGTAGAAAGTAAGGTGGGAAAAGGTTCCAGGTTTTATTTTACGCTTCCTTTCAGCCATGAAAGAAAAGTTCCGGAAATCGCCAATAATATTAGTTTATCGAATATTAAATCAACTCAGATTGATTCGGAAATTTTTGGATTGAAAGTATTAATAGCTGAAGATGACGAAAGATCTGCTCTGCTCATAGCGATGGCCATCAGAAAATTTAGTAAAACGATTATTAAAGTAAGAACTGGAATTGAAGCTGTCGAAGCATGCCGGAATAATCCGGATATTGATTTAATTCTGATGGACATTAAAATGCCTGGCATGGATGGATTTGAGGCTACGAGACAGATTCGTCAGTTCAACAAGGATGTTATTATTATCGCGCAAACAGCCTATGCACTAACAGGCGATCGGGAAAAGACATTAGCAACCGGATGCAATGATTACATTGCAAAACCCATCCAAAAAGATCAGTTTATGATACTGTTGCGAAAATATTTTAAAAAAGCTGTCAGGTGAATACTTTTCAGGAAAAGAAAAATAGGTTGCTTTAAAAATAAACCGTCTGAAATGTAGATTGTTATAAGAATTTTGCAGCTTATTTTTCGCGAAAGTTAGCACAAACCAGGATTAAGTGATCTTTTGAAAAAAAGATCAACGTCGGCAATGCATTTGTAAAACTTATTATATTTACAGATTGAATGGTTGAATTTCCCGGCCTAAAAAGGAATCATGATTGAAGTTGTAATTGCCTGTCTCAATAACACTGACATTGTATTCGACTAATGGACAATAACGTAAACGATCTAGTCGTATCTTTGTCCGCCAAACAAATTAAACAGTTTGGTGAAATATTAGTTGATGTTGCCAAAATCGAAGTTGATTTTTCCGCTGACCACAAGTTGGAAGTGTCTCCTGCCAATTCTGTCAGCAAAGCTAACCGTAGGAAAAAATCTCTGGCAATCATATCCAGATCATTGTTATGTTATTTGATCATTTTATTGTCTGCATGTTCTTCGGGGAATGATCATCAAGATCCAACTATTTTTAGTCATGAAGTTTTGTCGGTTCGTAAATTTGTTGTTCCAGACGACAGTCTGCCTAAACCAAAAAAGATTCCTGCAGGTACTCCCCGCATGGTACAGGTGATTCCGCCACAGGAATTTCTTAAAAATCATAATATTCATTTGGCGGTTGCTCCTGCAAGTAGGAGGATTCTGATCCCTGTTACCTGTAAAATAGGCGGAGATGGTTTTGAACTACCAAAGAAAGTAAAAGCAATAGAAAATCCATTTTTTTGTAAAGCCCCTGAAGTTGTTTTAGTTAAGGATGCATATAGTAAAGATATTAATCCGCAGAACTTTGTAAGCTATAGTAAATTGCAGGGATTAAGACACGATCAGATCCGAAGTATGATTCAGGATAAAATGGGCAATATCTGGTTGGGCACAGATGATGGCCTCACCAAGTACGACGGGAAATATTTTTCGCACTATACAACGGAACAGGGTTTGAATAACAACCTGATTTTGTCTGTTTTTCAGGATCGCAAAGGTAATCTTTGGTTCGGAACCTTTAGAGGTGGTGTTACTAAGTATGACGGCAAATACCTTACTTCCTTCACTACAGCCGAAGGATTATTAAATAATGTTGTTAATTGTATTTCTGAGGATACTTCTGGAAATATGTGGTTTGGTACAGGTGGTGGACTGGTGAAATATGATGGCAGTTATTTTACCAATTTTACACAAAGTACAGGGTTGTGCCATAATGATGTCCGGTCGGTAGTGCAGGATATTTCAGGCAAAATATGGATTTCGACCAATGGTAATGGTATCTCTGTATTTGATGGAAATTCTTTTTCGAACTATTCTGAAAACGAGGGACTGATTCAAAATTATATTAGTACCATTTTCGTAGATAGTAACCATGCTGTTTGGCTGGGTGCTGTTAGCAATGGTCTTATGAAGTATGATGGCTCGCATTTTACCACGTATACCACAGAGGAAGGATTAGGTAGTAATACGGTTAGAACCATCCTTGAGGACGATGAAGGTAACATGTGGTTTGGAAGTTCAGATGGGGGAATATCAAAATACGATGGAAAATATTTTACCAATTTCACTGATAAAGAAGGGCTAAGCGTTAATATTATCCGCAGTTCATTAAAAGATAAGAACGGAAATTTATGGTTTGGTACCAGAGGGGGAGGGCTCACCCGTTTTGAAGGGAATTTATTTACCCATTTCACGACAAATGAAGGTCTCAGCAACAGCGGGGTAATGAGCATATTACAGGACGACTCAGATAACCTTTGGTTAGGGACGTTTGGCGGATATGTTACGAAGTGTGCTACCAGAGAAGTGAAAGGTGTCAAACAAACGTATTATTCCGTTTTTGGGGAAAAGGAAGGGCTGCTAAATAGCAGGATTTACAGCATCATTCAGGATAAAGAAAGAAATATCTGGTTCGGGACTGATGGTGGAGGTGTGTCGAAGTTCGACGGTAAAATCATGACTACCTATACTTTCAAGGAAGGTTTATGCAATAACTTAATCAGGAAAATCTTTCAGGACAGAGATGGTAATTTTTGGTTTGCCAGTTACGGCTCTGGTATTTCAAAATTTGATGGTACTAACTTTACTAATTATTCCACTAAAGAAGGGCTTAGTAGTGATAATATTTTAAGCATTGCGCAGGATGCAAATGGAAATATGTGGTTTGGAACCGATGGCGGAGGAGCAATGAGTTTTGATGGTAAAAATTTTTGCTGGTATACAAAAAAGCAAGGTTTTAATTCCAATACTGTTTGTAGTATTTTTCAGGATAGGGATCATATCATATGGTTCGGAACGGGAGGCGATGGGGTCGTCAGTTATGATGGGAAATTGTTCATCAGTTATGGACAGAATGAAGGTCTGAGTAATAATTACATATTAAGCATACTTCAGGATAAAAAAGGAAATATTTGGTTCGGATCACGCTTTGGTCCAAACTTACTGAAAAAGGGAAGACTGGATCGGATCGAAAAAGATCAGGAAACGCCAATGTTTAAATCCTACAGTCATGATGACGGATTTATTGGAATTGGTTGCAATCTAGGTGCTATCTGCGAGGATAAAACTGGTACTATCTGGATCGGAACGAACGACCGGTTGACCGCTTTTCACCCAGGGGGAGAGAGGGCAGACACAATTCCACCGAATCTTCAAATAACCAGTGTCCAACTATATAATGAAGATATTCCCTGGAGTGATTTGTTTGGCAACAAGGATACCAGTATTGTATTGCACAATGGTATTCATGTTGGAAAACTTAAATTCAGCAGTATTTCGCAATGGTATGGTACTCCCGAGCATCTGAGTTTGCCTCACAATTCAAATTACCTTACATTTAAATATATTGGCATTGAGCAAAATCAAAATATAGCTATAAGGTATCAGTATTTACTCGAAGGATTGGATCAAAACTGGAACATCCCTACTGACCGGACTGAAGCTTCATTTGGTAACCTGCACCATGGTAACTATATTTTTAAAGTGAAGGCCGTAAATGCGGATGGTTATTGGAGCAATGAAATAAGTTTTCCATTTACAATTCGTCCGCCGTGGTGGGCAACCTGGTGGTTTTATGCCTCGTTATTGCTGATCGGTATTATATTGATTTATAGTTTTATTAAATTTAGAGAGCGGAGACTAATTCAGGATAAACTACTTCTTCAATTAAAAGTACAGGAACAAACGCGCGAGCTTATCGAAAAAAATGAGGTGTTGTTTGAACAGAAACAAGAAATACAGGAAAAGAACACAGCCATCGAACGGAAAAATGAAGAACTCCTAAAAACAAATGCAGAAAAGGATAAATTCTTCTCCATTATTGCCCACGACTTGCGAAGCCCATTTAATGGTTTTCTGGGGCTCACGCAAATAATGACTGAAGAGCTGTCCACTCTGACAATGGATGAGATTCAAGAAATTGCAGAGAGATTAAACAGCTCAGCTACCAATCTTTTCAAGTTGCTCGAAAACCTGCTTGAATGGGCCAGAATTCAACAAGGATTAATTCCTTTTAAACCAGCATTGACTCACCTTAAGCCAATTGTAAACGAATGTGTTGAAATGATTCAGGAATCAGCCAAAATTAAGGATATTGAGATTGATTACTATATCCCGGTTGATTTGGAGGTTTTTGCTGATCGTAAGATGATTCAAACTGTCATCCGGAATCTTGTTTCAAATGCGGTGAAATTTACGCCCAAAGGGGGAAAAATAAATATCCTGACGAATACCAAATCTGAGAAAAGCGTTGAGATATCGATTACTGATACCGGTATAGGTATGAGCCCTAAAATAGTTGACAATTTATTCAAGCCTGATGTTCAGACCAGCAGATTAGGCACTGAAGGTGAGTCTAGTACCGGATTGGGGTTGTTGCTTTGCAAGGAGTTTGTGGCTAAGCACGGCGGTGAAATCCGGGTTGAAAGCGAACAGGGTAAAGGATCAACTTTTTATTTTACAATTTCTTACACTGATTAAATTTGATTTTGTAAACTTGTCAGATGAAAGAAAAAAAGTGTCGGAAAAATGTGGGAATCATATAAATTTATATGGGAATTTTGTAACATTTTAGCATAAATGTCTGCTTTACTTTGAATGAAATTGTTTTTTATTAATTGTTTAAAATGAAATGTCATGAAAAGTAAATTTTTGTTCTCAATGATCCTTTTTGCCGGATTAATGATTGTTAATTTTTCCGCTGGCAATGTTTTTGGTCAGGAACCACAAGATAAGGTGGTTAAGAAGCAAGCGGTAAAATATACCTGTACGATGCATCCTGAAGTTGCCCAAGATCTTCCTGGTAATTGTCCTAAATGTGGTGAAAAATTAGTTGAGAAAAAGGATGTACCGGCAGTAGTGGTTCCAAAGGAACAAGAACCAGTTACTCCTAAGGCTCAGGAACCAGTAATTGAAAAGAAAGTTTTGAAGATGCCAGATACAACATCTGTTAAGAAAGCGCCTAAACTTTAACACCTCTTCAGATATAAGTTTTGTTGAGAATGTGAAATATAATTGAAATTAAAGATCCGGCAAAATTTTTTTTCTTTGCCGGATTCTTTTTATATGCGTAATATGTGAGCTAATTTTAGCTGACCCAAAATGAATGATTTTTCATTTTATGGTTTTTTGTTATATATTTGCGCAACTATTTTACCGGATATTCGTTTCTATTTTAGAATGAAAAAGTTTTTATCCATATCGTTTTCTTTGCTCATCCTGATTTCGGGATTGCAACTCACCATTTCAACTCATTATTGTGGTGGTGAAATTGCAGCTTCCAAAATTTCAGTTTCGGGTGATTTAGCTTCTTGCGGTATGGAAACTGAAGCAGGGCAATGCCCGCCTTCCGGCAGCCACATTGGTTCGAATTGCTGCAATACCAAAATTTCAGTTTTTGCGATAGATAACAATTATCCACCTGCACTTTCTAATTTTAAATCCATTTCGCAAACTGAATTACAGGTTTTTGATATTCCTGTAAGTTACCAAATTCAGTCTTTATCAGTTTTAAGTCTTTATAGTACAAATGTCAGTCCGCCAGGCAATTTTATGGTGAGCGCTGTCAGCTTGCCCGACATTTGTGTTTTCCGTATTTGATTTTTTTGTCTGAACCATTATTTGGCAGGAAAGTTATGTGAATTTTTTCTGTTGATGAATTTTTTATTTCTATTATTCAAGACATTAACATCAAATATTTAAAATCATGAAAACTGTAAAAATCATTATAGTTGCCTTATTGGCAATCGCTTTGGGTGCTAACTCCTATGCACAATCAAGCACTGTATCAAAAGTCGCTGCAACAAAAACCGAAACACTGAAGGTTTCAGGAAACTGTGGCATGTGTAAAACGCGTATTGAAAAAGCGGCCAAGATAGATGGCGTTTCCAAGGCAGAATGGGACAAAACAAGTAAGATACTTGCTGTAACTTACGATCCTTCAAAAACAAACATTGATGAGGTCGGGAAAAAAGTAGCTGCTGTCGGTCACGATAACAGTAAAGTAAAAGCCGATGACAAAGCATACAATGCTTTAGATGGTTGCTGCAAGTATGACAGGATGAAGTAATTCAATTTCCATTTAAAGTTGTGCATTTGATTTACTGATTTCGGGATATGTAAATATCATATCCTGAAATCAATTAATCCTTGCAATTTGTTTTAGCGCAGGTGATTAACCCCCGTACTAGAAAAGTAATTTAAAATTATAAAATTTAAAATAATGAAAATAATAAATAGTTTAGTTTTAGGCACTTTCATACTGATACTGTCTTTTACTGGTTGTTCGAAGGATAATAATGCCGATAATTCCATTATAAACAATGAAAGGGCTCAGGTTAAGAGTGCGTTGCTTCTTTCAGCTGCATATAGTGATACACTAAAGATGGTATTTGATACGGCCAAAATACAACGAAACAATCGTTATTGTATTAAGTATGACAAGTTATATCATAAAAACGATTCAATGTTTAAGGTTCATTATACCATGTTTGGTGACGAAATGTACAAAAACGGGATGATGATGAGCAATTACACTCCCTCTGCTGGAATGATGCAGGGCGGAATGATGAATAGTGGAACCATGGATCTGAAGCAGATGATGGGTGATACGGCGACTGTAGGGGGCTATTACAGAAATATGCATCAATTGAATATTAAACATCAACCCTATCATTACGGGATATACAATTAATTATTTTATTAAACGATACTGTTAATAGAGCGACTGCCATGTGTAAAAGATTGCAGTGACAAAAATGACAGTCGCTTTTTCTTTAAACAAACGACATAAAATGAAAAAACTCTGTATATTTCTGTTGATGTTAACTATTGTAGTAGTATTCACAGCATGTGGAAGACATATTGCCCAGCAGAAACCAGTTAATCAACCCGAAACTTATCTTTGTCCTATGCACAAGGAATATATTTCATCTGAGCCAGGTAAATGCCCGAAATGTGGTATGGCGCTGGTATCTTTCGATGATTACCGAAATTCGAAGTCAGGTAATCCGACCCAAGACAGGATGCCGGATAGTCATTCCGGGATGGGGGGTAGCGGTGGAGGCCACAGTGGTCATCATTAATCTTTTAATATTATTATAATGAGAAAAATATTTATTGCTTTTTTAGTTGTCGTAATTAGCACTTCATTTTCTTCATGTATGATGATGATGCCAGGGCACATGTCCGGCACTATGCAAGAGGGTCACAATCATGATCAATCAGTTACGAAAATCGATCCGGTATGTGGAAAACAAGTCGGCGATGGAATATCCTTTACCTATGAATATCAAGGAAATATATACTACTTTGATTCAGAGCAATGTTTATCGGTTTTTAAAAGTAATCCGGATCATTTTATGCAAAAGATTGACAAAGTCAGCCATAAGAAAACGTGGACTACAGTTGGATGGATTGGAGGGGCAGTTATAATGACCTCCATGATGGTACTTATGCTAACTAATACATTTTAATTACAAGTATCGCTTATCTATTATAAAAACATGAAGTATGTTTAACCGACTAGTCAAATATTTCCTTGAAAACAGGCTGATTACCTTTATTTTCCTGATCACATTTGTGGTTCTGGGTATCGTGTTTATGCCTTTCAACTTGAAATCGGATTTCTTTCCGCGTGATCCGATTGCGGTGGATGCAATCCCC
>Ga0209100_1001821_pt1 | contig 13962 bp, 10 predicted proteins | sample lystaG_FD_185480 | JGI IMG/M metagenome (GOLD analysis project Ga0209100, IMG submission 185480) | Glacier valley bacterial and archeal communities from Borup Fiord, Nunavut, Canada, to study Microbial Dark Matter (Phase II) -... | ecosystem: Environmental > Aquatic > Freshwater > Ice > Glacier ...
GCGGGGTCTGTCCCACGCTCGAGGGGAAAGGCGTGTTGCGTCCGGTAGCACGGTTGGTGATGGTATCCGCTTGTAAGCCTGCCGCACTGATGGATTGAGTGGTGAGCGATTGGGTCACACCTCCCAGAAAGCCGGTGTCATTTCCGCCATCATCGGCAGCGCCAAAGCGGACGGTACTGGTGAGGTCGAGCACATTCCAGCGCACGGTTGCCCCCACCACTGGAAAGATGACTCCACCCGGTCCACGAAAGCCAACATACGCCGAAGCTACGTTCTGGACCCGGCTAGGAGCCACTTCAGTCTGCTCCTCGAGCGTGGGAGCCGCTAAACCCAGATTTGTGGGTGAAATTCCCCCAGTCCGGTCTTGAAGCCAGCTATAAAAGACAAAACTATCCGTGCTGACCGTGTTGAGGTCAATGGCTGTGAGCTGGCCATTGCTCCCCACATAAAAAACGCCTCGAGAACTGGGGGCAGGAGTGGTGTTTTGAACAAGTGCTGGAACGGTCACGGTAGTGGCTTGGTTGGCGGTCACGGTCACCGAACTGGTCTGACTGGTGTATCCGTCACGGCTGAACGAAACGCTGTAGGCTCCCGGTAGCAAGCTGGCCACATCGTTGGGACCGACGACCTGCCCGCTCGAGTTGCGAATCAGGGTGGTCACACCCGAAGTGCTGGCAGCGTTGCTAACCACGGCAATCGAACCGTACTGGGTCTGATTTTGTATGGGAGCGGGAGTGGAAGCAGGCTGCTGGCAGGCAGAGAGAATGAGAATACCGGTGAGGGCGAGCAGTGAGCCATATCTTTGCATAGTAAAATCCTCCTGATCAATCAAATGAGTATGGTGGAATGACCTTAAAGCGACGGCACGTCGTCTCATAAAAGAACGATCAGGCAGTCTCGATAAATTGCCATGAGCCTCATCTTAACCTTATCCATGAATTTTGGCAATGGGCGAGAATTCATCTAAACTTGGGGGTTTATTTATCCATTTCAACATATCGGTCAGCTAGCTTATTCTTAATGAGAATATATGACCATGATAAAAATAATTAGTGTAAATAATGTGTTTTATGAGAATACATGAAAGCTTGATATGCGTTTTGCAAGGTGCCAAATGGGGAAACGTAATTGCCCTGCCACTCGAGGCTTCAGGCGCTGAAAGAGAATTTAATCATTCCGACCGTGGTTTCAGGGGGAAAGCTCGATGGTTTGAGACTCGAAATCACCCTCTAACTCAACTAATGAGCGCATTTTGGGTCCACTATTCTGAAACCCATATTGAGCCTGGTTAGGGCTTGGCAGAAATATGGGGCTTCCCCCCGAGCGCGCTCACACCCAGCATGAGAGCCATATGCGAGAATCCCCAAAACTGGCCCCTGTTTCTGGCTCGAGCGCTCCCATATCGTTGAGGGGCACGAAAAATTCAATTCTGGAGGCATCAACTATGTGGCCATTCGGCGGTAAATCCACGCAGGACCGTTTGCTCGAGGCGATGAAGGAATTTCCCATGATTGCGGGCTGGGGCGTGCAGGCCAGCGTGAAGGGCGACACCGCGTACTTTACGGGTGAGGTCCCCAACGAGGCGGGTAAAAATTTCCTCGAGTCCATGACTCTGGGCATCAACGGCATCAAGCACGCCGACACCTCGGGTGTCACCGTGGCCCAGAGCGAGGCTCCGGTGGACGTCGCACCCGTGGACCCCGCCAGCGCTGGCGACCCCGGTTTTTCAGTGGGACAGGCCATAGACAACGCCCAGGACGTGGTTCAGAACGTAAGTGGTTCGGAGATTTTTGCTTCCTCACCCTCGTTTGACACCGGAACTACCCCGGCTCCTGCCCCCGCTCGAGCGCCCCAATCCAGCGCGCCTGCCGCCATTCCCAGCTCACTGGCCAAAGGCGCATATCGCGCCATCTCGAACAATGTGGAACTCAAAGATAACCCCATAGACGTGCTCCAGCGTGGCTCGAGCATCATCTTGCGCGGTGCGGTGGACTCGCAGCACGAGTACAACCTGGCGCGGCAACTGGCGATGGTGGACGGGGTGAGCGCAGTGGACTCGAGCGACCTCAAAATCGTGCAGGACGTGAAAGCTATGGTTCAGGACCGCGACGAGAATCAGGAAGTGGTGTACACCGTCAAATCCGACGACACGCTCTCGGCTATCGCCCAGCGCTACTACGGCGACGCCAACGACTATATGAAGATTGCTCGAGCGAACGGGATTGACGACCCAGATCGTATTCAGGCGGGTCAGCGGCTCAAGATTCCGGGCGCGTAACGCTCGAGTTTAGCAAGGCTCTTCCGCTTGAGCGGGAGAGCTTTTTTTGTGGTTCTCGAGCGCCCTTTAACCCGCCAGCACCCGCCCCAGCACAAACTTTAGATAACGTCCCTCGGGGAAAGACACCGGAACTGGGTGGTCTGGGGCCTGCCCACTCTCCTGCAAAATCTGCATCCGCACTCCACACTCGAGCGCCGACTCGAGCAGAATCTCCTTGAAGTGCTCGCTCGAGATTTGTGAGGTGCAGCTCGCGGAGGCCAGCATTCCGCCTTTCCCGACGCACTTCAGGGCCAGGGTGTTAAGCTTCTTGTACGCCCTGGCCGCTGCGTGACGGTTTTCCTTGGTCCGGGCCAGACTGGGCGGGTCTAAAATTACCAAGTCGAACTTGCGGCCCTCACGGGCGTAACGCTCGAGCAGCGCAAAACAATCCTCGGCCAGAAACTCGTGTGCCTCGGGGTCAAAGCCGTTCAGGGCAAAGTTGCGTCGGGCGTCTTCAATCGCCAGCGGTGCGATGTCCACACTGGTCACTCGAGTTGCGCCGCCTCGAGCCGCATAAAGTGAAAACGCCCCGGTGTACGAGAATAAATTGAGCACGGTTTTGTTTTCGGAGAAACGCTCGAGCAGAAATCTATTGTCGCGGTGGTCCAGAAAAAGCCCGGTCTTCTGACCCTCGTACAGGTTGGCGATGATTTTGAGACTGTTTTCGAGAATGGTGAGTTCGGGTGGTGGAAGTTCGCCCCACAGTGGCTCGAGCACGCCTTCGGTTCGCCTCACGATGCCCTTGAGTTTCAGGCTCGAGGTTAAACCCTTCACCACTTCGGGAATCAGGCGCTCGAGGGCGTTTGCGTAGGTCGCCAGCACCGCGTAGCGCTTGTATTTATCCACCGTGATTCCGGGCAAAAAATCGCCTTCGCCATTGAGGAGTCGGTAAGCGTTGGTCGCTTTGGGGTCAAACAGGCTTGCGCGCAGCTCGAGGGCCGTCTCCACCCGCTTTGTCACCATGCCCGCTCGAGGTTCCTCGGGGCCGAACATTCGCAGCGCGATGGGACTGGAAAGGTCGTACAGGCCGTAGGCTTCGGCGCGGCCTGCTTCGACTTTGACCCACTCTCCACCCTCGAGTTGGCCACCCTCGAGCGTATTTTTGGGCAGATGGTCGCGGTAAATCCAGGGGTGGCCGCTTTCAATGGCCCCCTCGAGCTTGGGGTTCAGGGTGAGGGTGGGGTAGGACATGGCTCGAGTATAGGGCGGGGGAGAGGTGGGTAGGGTGCTCGAGGCAGGTGAGTGGGTCGGCGGAAACTATTTTTTATTTCGGGACGAAGGATTAGATATTCATCAATTATTTATCGGTAGAGACCTTGCAAGCCGAAAACCCAGGTCGTCAATCTCAAACGTGGGGTGGCTTTTATGGCGGCACGATGCACGGCATCCTCTCGGGGAATCAAACCAGCCTCCACCCCGAAAAACCCGGTAAGGACCGTAGACCTCCGAATCGAACAGGTCCCAGCACCATTCCCACACATTCCCTATCGTGTCATAAAGGCCCCAGTCGTTGGGTATTTTCAGTCCCACGGTATGAACCCGGTTACCAGAGTTCTCTTTGTGCCAGGCGATAGAATCTAGTTCACCATAGCTCACTTCGGTTGTGCCTGCCCTGCACGCATGTTCCCACTCTGCTTCCGAGGGTAGACGATACCCATTGTTTTCCCAATTGCACTCAATTTCCTCACTATGGAAGGTGTAGCACGTTTGGAGGCCCGCTAACTCCGACAAGAAGTTGCAAAATCGAATAGCCTCGTACCAGGTAACCTGGGTGACAGGATTTTTTTGGTCTGTGATGGCCTGGGTAGGGTTGAACAGGGAGTAAAGCTGCTCGGTCACAGCAAACTTTGCTATTGCGAACGGCTTCAAGGACACGCTCCATTGCCGTTTGGTTTTTTCATCGTGCAAAGTGATTTCACCCCCTTTCAGCACAATCATTTCACATTTGATTTGCTCTAGGGAGCGTGCTTTTGACGTCTGAGTCATTTTAAAATTCCCTTAAGGTCGGAGATGTGTTGAACTCTGCAACATTCACGGTTTTGAACTCTCTCGAGGTCACATCAAAGCCATATCGTCCTCGAGCACGGCATCCAGCACGCGTCGTGCCTCTGCCGCCTTCACCCGGTCCGTCTCGAGGTGTTGCTCCAGGGTAATGAGCGCCTTCCACAACGCCCAGCCACGCCCTCTGGCCCAGGTTTCAGGCTCGAGCGGAAGCGCGGCGCGGAACGCTTCCCGGCTTTTCCCGAAAAAGAGCGTCCAGGCGATGACTAAATCGCAGGCCGGGTCGCCCACGCCCGCGCAGCCGAAGTCAATCACCGCGCTCAGCTTCCCATCTCGAACCAGCAGATTTCCCGCTGCAACGTCGCCGTGAAACCAGACGGGTTCGCCCTGCCAGGAACTCGAGAGGGCCGTCTCCCACACCTTTGTGGCCGCTTGCGAATCTATTTCACCCTCGAGCATATCAATGGCTTGCCGGGTCTTGAGGTCGTAAAAGGTCAGAGGTCCGCCGCGATAAGCGCTGTGTTGTCCGGGTGGTGGGCCACCCGCAGAATCTATCTTTTCTAGCGCGCTCAAAAACTGGCCTAAATCGGTGGCGAAGTGCTCGAGGTTATCTATGCTCTCGAGCGTGGCGTTTTGGCCCTCGAGCCAGCCGTAGACCGACCAGGGCCAGGGATACCCGGAACCTGGAACCCCTCGAGCCAGTGGAACCGGAATGGGCAGCGGTAGGTGCGGCTCGAGAATCGGCAACCAGCGGTGTTCCTTCTCAACTTGCGGCGCGTAACCCTCAGCGCTGGGCAGGCGCACGCTCATGCTTTTGCCCAGGTGAAAGGTCCGGTTGTCCCAGCCACCCGGTTCCACGGGTTTTATGGGAAGGTGCGCCCACTGAGGAAATTGCTCGGCAATCAGTTGATGGACGAGTTGGGGAGTGATGTCCAATTTGGGACCCGAGAACATCAAATTCCCCCCGCTCGAGCGAATCTGAAGAGGGATGGGGAGGGTGCAAATCTCGAGGAGAACATGGAATCAGCATAGCCGCCCACCGGAACAGGACATCCGTCAGATGGCTTATGGGGAGGGTGCTCGAGCCAAAACCCAATCATACACTCCGCTTCACCTCCCGCACTCCAGCCAAAGCGCCATTCGCCCTTACGCTCGAGGTGTTACAATGGTATGTTAATTTGCAGAACTCGAGCGCTGCAATTCGCGGTAGGCGTATACTCGAGGGCAAGAAAAAGTGCAGGCCAGAGAGCAAGTGTGGTGGGGAGGATTTCTTTTGAACAGCAACATCGTGGTGCGTGGTGCGCGGGAAAATAACCTCAAGAACATAGACGTGGAGATTCCTCGCAACCAGTTTGTGGTGATTACCGGGGTGTCTGGCTCGGGCAAGTCCACTCTGGCCTTCGATACCATCTACGCCGAGGGCCAGCGGCGCTATGTCGAGTCCCTGAGCGCCTACGCCCGTCAGTTTCTGGGTCTGATGCAAAAGCCCGATGTGGACAGCATCGTGGGTCTTTCTCCGGCTATTTCGATAGACCAAAAGACGACGAGTCACAACCCGCGCAGCACGGTGGGTACCGTCACCGAGATTCACGATTATTTGCGCCTGCTCTACGCTCGAGTGGGAACGCCCTACTGCCCGCTGTGTGGCCGCAAAATCGAGCGCCAGAGCGCCAGTGAGATGACGGTCAAGCTGCTCGAGCAGTTCGAGGGCCGCCGCGCCATTTTAGCTGCTCCGGTGGTGCGGGGGCGGCGCGGCGAGTACAAGAAGCAGATTGGAGACCTCAAGAAAGAGGGGTTCGCTCGAGTGCGGGTGGACGGCACCCTGTACGACATTGACGAGGCCGAAAAACTCAAGCTCGAGAAGTTTGAAAAGCACGACATAGACGTAGTGATTGACAGGGTGGTGATTAAAGAAGAAGACCGCTCGAGGCTGGCCGAATCTGTCGAACTGGGGCTGCAAAAGGGTGATGGCCTGCTGCGAATTCTGTTTCCCGACGACGGCACCGAGGAACTCTTCTCGGAGAAGTTCGCCTGCCCGGAGCACGGCAGCGTGCTCGAGGAACTGGAACCGCGTTCTTTCTCGTTCAACTCGCCCTACGGGGCTTGCGGCGATTGCGCGGGCCTGGGGTCCAAGCTCGAGTTCATACCCGAGTTGGTGATTGCTAACCCGATGCTGAGCATTGCCGAGGGCGCAATTGCGCCGTGGAGCAAGAAGGGTGTTTCGGGTGGGGTGTACTACTGGGACAAGCTGCGCGCCCTGTCCGAGCACCTGAACTTCGACCTCAAAACGCCCTGGAAAGAGCTGTCTGCCGATGTGCAAAAAACCGTGCTGCGCGGTGCGCCCGAACCCTTCGAGGTGGTGTTCAAGCGCGGCGGCAAGGAAACCATGCGCTTTCAGACCGAGTTCGAGGGCGTGTTGCCCAACCTCGAGCGCCGCTACAAGGAGTCCGAGTCCGACTACATCCGCGAAAAGTTTGAGGAGATGATGGAACTCTCGAGCTGCCCGACCTGCGGCGGAACCCGCTTCAAGCCCGAGATTCTGGCGGTGCGGGTGGGTGGGGTCAACATCGCCCAGAGCGCCCAGATGAGCGTGCTGGCCGCACTGGATTTCTTTGAACTGCTCGAGCGCAACACCGTCACCGAAGCGTTTATCGAGCCGTTTATTCAGGGCGCGATGGGCGGAACCAAGCGGGTGGCCGAGGCCCGTAAGCTCGAGCCGCAGCTCAGCGGCTTCAATGCCCAGGTCGCGCCGCCCATTCTCAAGGCCATTCGCACCCGGCTCAAGTTCCTGGTGGATGTCGGTCTGGACTATCTTTCGCTCGATAGAACCGCAAATACGCTGTCCGGCGGCGAGGCTCAGCGCATTCGTCTGGCGACCCAGGTGGGCAGCGGCCTCACCGGCGTTTTGTACGTGCTCGACGAACCCTCCATCGGGCTTCACCCCAAGGACAACGGGCGGCTCATCGAAACCTTGAAACACCTGCGCGACCTGGGCAATACCCTGCTGGTGGTCGAGCACGACGAGGAAACCATGATGGCCTCGGACTACCTGATAGACATCGGGCCGGGGGCCGGGGTTCACGGCGGCGACGTGGTGGCGGTGGGCACCCCGCAGGAGGTGATGGCGCACGCCTCGAGCCTGACCGCCCGCTACCTGCGCGGCGACATCAAGATTGAGACCCCGCTCGAGCGCCGCAAAATCACCGGCAAGAAGCTGCGAATCAAGGGCGCGAGGGAGCACAACCTCAAAAACGTGAGCGTGGACATTCCGCTGGGCGTGATGACGGTGGTCACAGGCCCGTCTGGGTCGGGGAAATCCACCCTGATTCACGACATTTTGCACGCCACACTCGCTCGAGAACTTAACGGCGCGCGTACCACGCCTGGAAAGTACGACTCGATGACCGGACTCGAGAACCTGGATAAGGTCATCGAGATTGACCAGAACCCGATTGGGCGCACCCCACGCAGCAACCCGGCTACCTATACCGGGGTGTTCACCGACATCCGCGACCTGTTCACCCGCACCGTCGAGGCGCGGCGGCGCGGCTATTTGGCGGGCCGCTTCTCGTTCAACGTGAAGGGGGGTCGCTGCGAAGCCTGCAAGGGCGATGGGGTGGTCAAAATCGAGATGAACTTTTTGCCCGACGTGTACGTGCCCTGCGAGGTCTGCAAGGGCGCGCGCTACAACCGTGAAACGCTCGAGGTCAAGTACAACCACAAGTCTATCGCCGACGTGCTGGACATGACCGTGGAAGCGGCGCTCGAGTTCTTCAAGAACATTCCGGCCATCGAAAAAAAGATGCAGCTCATGACCGATGTGGGCCTGGGCTACATGAAGGTCGGGCAGCCGTCTACCACGCTCTCAGGTGGTGAGGCGCAGCGCATCAAACTGGCCACCGAGCTGGCTAAAAGGGCCACCGGCAAGACCATCTACATCCTCGACGAACCCACCACCGGACTGCACTTCGAGGACGTGCGAAAGCTGATGGAGGTGCTGACCCGTCTGGTCGAGGCGGGCAATACCCTGCTCATCATCGAGCACAATTTAGATGTGGTGAAAAACGCCGACTGGGTGATAGATTTGGGGCCTGAAGGCGGCTTGCGAGGAGGTGAGATTGTCACCGTGGGCACTCCCGAGGAGGTGGCCATGCACCCCTCGAGCCACACCGGAGCGTATCTGGCCCGCCTGCCCGAGATTAAAGCGCGCATTGGGCTGCACAGGAAAAATGGCAAGAAGGTCATTTCAGAAGTTCTAGAGCCGTCGGACGTGGCGCTCGAGCCGATAAACGGGAAAAAAGTACCTTCGAGCAAGGCCAAGAAGAAAGTGGCGGTGGGGGCTTAGCGCTGCCTGTCTTGGCCCAAGTACAGCACGTCTTGGACAAAGCGCCACCTATCGGGGCTGTCCGCCTTCCGGGCCTGTCCGCCTCACGGGCTGGGCCGCTTGCCCAAGACGCCGTTCTGTTCGAAACGTCAAACGCTGAACGCCAAAGATAAATTAGGCGTTCAGCGTTTGACGTTTGACGTTTGACGTTTGACGTTTGCAGAGCGCTATGCGCTCACCCCAAACCTACTTCTCGAGGTCAATTTTCGGAGCGCTCGAGGGGGTCGTTTCGTTTGGATGTGTTTCGGTATGCGGCGCAACCGCGCTCACGGTCACGGTTTTGTCGGCCTCGTCCACATCCACCTTGTGCGGGTCCTCACCAATGTCGCGCAGTTCCTGCTCGAGCCTGGAGACCTCGAGTTTAATCTTGTCAATCTCGAGCCGATGGGTGGACTGCTCGAGCGCGTCTGCGTGGGTGTAAACCGCTTTGCCGAGCTTGTTGTAAGCACTCTCGAGGTCACGGTTCTGGTTGAACAGGTCTACCCGCAGCCGTGCGGCCTGGGCCATCTCGCCGCCCTTCTTGGTGGCGGTATCCAGGCCCTGCTTCAGCGTTTTGGCGATGTCGTCGAAAAATCCCATGGTTGAACCTCCTGGTGCAGACTGTGAAAATACCTGTGCAACTCGAGTATTTCCAATCCTGGTAAAACGAATGTATTACGAATTCTGCTCGAGCGATGCACCCAAAAAGAGCGCCCTGGGCCGAACCCGTATGCTTTGATAATACGCGCCGTGCATGAAGAAGTTCCCCTCGAGTGAACCCAAAACTGGATTGTCAGGAAACACCACATTTTTTCTTGACTCGAGCGTTGCACAATACTTTTTATGAAACTTCCGTTCATCGTCGCTCTTTTGCTTTTTGGCTCGAGCTTTGCTGCCACGCTTCAGGACGCTCAGACGCTGCTCGAGGGTGAAAAATACGTGCAGGCCGCTACTGTAGCTTCCAGCCTGAACACCGAGGCTGGAGATTTGCTGGCGGCCAAAGCCCTGGTGACGGGCTACGGCAAGTTGCCCAAAGCCGAGCGAACCGAGAAGATGCAGAATGCCGAAAAATACGCTCAGAAGGCGCTCGAGTTTAAAAATTCGGCGGAAGCTCACTACCTGCTGGGCAGCGCCATCGGGTACGGTCTGGCCGAAAAAGGGTTGAGCGCGGTGGCTCGAGTGGGGGAGGTCAAGTCCGAATTTGAAGCCGCGCTCAAGCTGGACCCCAACCATTCCGAGGCCACCTTCGCGCTAGCCCAGTGGCATCTTAACGTGCCACCAATGATGGGTGGGCGGCTGAGCGAAGCCGAGAGATTGTTCGCTCGAGCGGTGGACCTAAACCCTAAGCGGGTGAGCTACCGCCTGTACTACGCCGAGGCGCTGCTCAAAATCTCGGGCCGCAACAAACGCCGCGCTGTGGCTCAGCTCGAGGAGGGTCTGAAAATTACCCCCACCAGCGACGGAATGCGCGAGATTCAGGACCGCATTCGGCAAAAGCTCGAGAGTTTGCGCTGAGGGTTGGGTTTTGCTCGAGGCGAACGGATTGCGCCTCCGGCGGGTCATTGGTTCTTGGTACTTGGTTGGGTTGCATTATGCGCCCGAAATCAAACCGACCAAAAACCAATTACTAAAAACCCGCCGGAGGCGCAACGCCTTCCAGTTCTCGAGGCAACTCCAGACCCATGAGGTATGCTGTTCCCATGCCAGACGTAGACATCAGCAACGACGTGATTTTGGGCATCGCTAGCCTCACCCTCGAGCGCATTCCCGGTCTCGAGCCGATTTCACCACCGCTGGCCATGCCCGAGGTGCTCACCGGAAAGCGGGCCAAGGGCTTTAAAATCGAGCGCAGTGGGCGCGATGTGACCGTCAACGTGACCGTTAGCACCGAGTACGGCGTCAATATCCGCAAAGTCTGCGAGGAAGCCCAGAAATCCATCTTCGAGAACATCGAGGTGATGACCGGACTGGCCGTAAAAGCCGTAAATATCACGGTGCAGGCGGTCTTGATTCCTAAAGGGTCGTAACCTCTTGCGAGGTTGCAAACGTCGAACGCCAAACGCCAAACGCCAATCTGGCGTTTGGCGTTCGACGTTTGCTATGCGCGAAGCGCCTTCTTCAAACTAAACTTTCCACTCGAGCCACAGGAGCCTCTTCCTGGGTCTGCACTGGCGTCTCGAGCGGGTAATCCTCGGGGTTGCCTTTGCGGACTGTGCCCGTTTGCCCGCTGCGGCTGTCCACCTCGTAATGCGCCTGCACGGGCCGGGATTTGTAAAAGCGCACTCGAGCCGGAATGCCCATCGCAATGGCGTGTGGCTCGATGGGCCGGTTGACCAAGGACCCGGTGGCAATCATCGAATCGTCGCTCAGCACGCTTCCGGCCAGGATGGTCGCGTGGTACGTGATGCGGACCCCATCGCCGACTAAAGTTTCCTTGAGCGTCACATCCGCCGTCTCGAGCACGCTGTGGGTGTGGCTGTAGATGTTCACATAGTCCGAGACACTCACGCCGTGGCCCAATCGAATGCCACCGATGTCGTCCAGTAGCACGTAACGGTGAATCACCACATCGTCGCCTACCTCGAGGTTGTAGCCCACCGAGAATTCCACGTTCTGCCAGCATTTGAAGTCTCGGCCCACTTTTTTGAAGATGTGCTTGGCTAAAGTGGCCCGAAACGGGATGCCCAGCGCCGGGTTCTGACCTGCCGGGGTGAGGTCGAAGCACTTCCACAACCACAGCAGCGGCTTAACTCGAGCAAACTTGTCCACGTCGGTGGCCACATAGTGCTCGGCCTCGAGCGTGGTGTTGCGCGGGTCCAGGGCCAGTGCCGCCAGCGGGGCGCTTTCTCTCAAGTCAGCGAGGGTGCGCCCGTACTGAAACTGCGCCAACAGTTCGCACACCAGCTCACTGCGGTCTGTGGCGGGGTCGCTGAGCTGAGCGTCCAAATCGGACAGAAACGCATGAAAGGCGTTTTCGGTGGCGGGGGGGCTGAGTACGGGTTTGAGCCAGGACATGCGGTTTCCTCTCGAGCGGCGTTTAATGAAGCGCTCAGTAGAGAAACTTTACCGGATAGGTCATTTGTTGCTGTGTGATGCCGTAACCATTGAGAATGATTCGCGTGGGGTGGGTTTGTGTTTGGGCGGGCAGGTTTTGCGCCTCCGGCGGGTCTTTGGTGTTTGGTTCTTGGTCGGTCTGCTCTCGAAGTTCAACCACAAACCAACCAATAACCGAAAACTAAAGACCCGCCGGAGGCGCTCTTTCACCCCGCTCGAGGGGGATACACACTCAACTCCCTCACCCGGCCCTGTCGTCCTCGAGTGAGCAAAAAGACCACCGCCTCAGCCAAATCTCGAGGAGAAATCCAGGTCAAAGGGTCGGCGTCGGGCATATCGCGCCGATTGGCGGGGGTATCAAACGCGCCCATCGGATACAGGACTGAGGCGTTCAGATTGCCCTCCAACTCGAGGTCGAGTGCGCCCAGAAAGCTCGAGACCGCTGCTTTGGAGGCGGTGTAGAAGGCTGCGCCGCCGCCCTCACCGCGCTTCACCTGCCCTGCCGAGATGCCCACGATGGCCCCGTCACTGTGCTTCTCGAGTTCGGGAAGGCACGCCTGCACGGTGTAAACCAGGCTGTAGAAGTTGGCGCTCATCATCCCCTCGAGCTGTTCGGGTTTTGCGTCGCGCACCTTCTCCATGCCAAACGCACCCACGGTGTGTATCAGGCTCGAGGCCCCGGAAATGTGCTCACGCAGTGTGAGTGCTCCCTCGAGCGTGCTCAAATCGGCGCTCACGGCGGTTCCCGCGCCCAGACGGTCCCGCGCATATAAGGGTCCGTCGCCGCGACCCACCAAGATGAGTTCTGCGCCCGCCTCGAGTAGGGCCACCGCCACCGAATGCGCCAGCGCGCCGCCTGCTCCGGTCAGGATGATTTTCTTGTCGCTTAGGGTCATGCGGATATTCTCGAGCAAGGTGGGTTTTGGGAACAGGGGAGAGGTTGGGTTTTGGGATGGGGCGCTCGAGACCTGCATACCCACGTACCCGCTCGAGTGCTAAACTTCAGCTCATGTTCAGCCACAATGGAACCGATACCACGACCCCGGATTGGGTCAAGGACGCTGTTTTCTATCAAATCTTCCCAGACCGCTTCGCCCGGAGTTCTCGGGTTCCCAAGCAGAGCTACCTGCAAGCCTGGGGAGAGGCTCCCCACCCGCAGGAGTACCAGGGCGGCGACCTTCTGGGGGTGGTGGAGCACCTGGACCACCTCTCGCACCTGGGAGTCACTGCGCTGTATTTTTGTCCAGTGTTTCAGTCGGCCAGCAACCACCGCTACCACACCCACGACTACTACAAGGTGGACCCCATGCTGGGCGGTAACGCGGCCCTTTCTGAGTTGCTCGAGCAGGCGCACGCACGCGGCATGAAGGTGGTGCTCGATGGGGTGTTCAACCACGCCTCGAGAGGCTTTTTTCAGTTCAGCGACGTGCTCGAGAACGGTCCACACAGTGCGTATCTGGACTGGTTTCACGTTCAGGGCTTTCCCCTGCGCCCCTACCACGGGGCCGAGTTCGACTCGAATTATCTGGGCTGGTGGGGCAACCGCGCCCTACCCAAGTTCAACACTGACACCCCGGCGGTGCGCGAGTACCTGTGGTCGGTGGGTGAATACTGGATTCGTCAGGGGGTGGATGGTTGGCGTCTGGACGTTCCAGACGAGATTAACGACGATGTGTTCTGGCAGGAATTCCGCCGACGGGTCAAGACCGCCAACCCGGAGGCTTACATCGTGGGCGAAATTTGGGAGGACGCCACCCGCTGGCTGAAAGGGGACCAGTTCGACGCGGTGATGAACTACCTGTTCACCCGCCCCACCATCGGGTTTTTTGGCGCTCAGACCTTGCAGAGCGCCACCTTCAAGGAAACCGGATACCGCAGTATGGTCGCGCTCAACAGCTCCGAATTCGGCAAACGCATGACCGATGTGCTCAACCTGTACCCCAGGGCTATCAACGAAGCCCAGCTCAACTTGTTGGGTTCGCACGATACGCCGCGTTTTCGTACCGTGACCGGTGGGGATGAAAGCGCCTACCGTCTGGCCACCTTGTTTCAGATGAGCTATGTGGGCGCTCCCTGCATCTACTACGGCGACGAGATTGGACTGTTTGGGGGTGCGGACCCGGACTGCCGCCGCGCCTTTCCCTGGGACCAGCCCGAAAGCTGGAATCGTGAAGCGCTCGAGTACACCCGCATTCTGGTGGAAGCTCGCAAGGCGAGTGTGGCGCTG
>Ga0209100_1001823_pt1 | contig 13960 bp, 13 predicted proteins | sample lystaG_FD_185480 | JGI IMG/M metagenome (GOLD analysis project Ga0209100, IMG submission 185480) | Glacier valley bacterial and archeal communities from Borup Fiord, Nunavut, Canada, to study Microbial Dark Matter (Phase II) -... | ecosystem: Environmental > Aquatic > Freshwater > Ice > Glacier ...
GTATTTCAATCATAACGTGAGGTTCTTAATTTATCCAATTGTTTTAACTGATGTTAAGGCGAGGATTCAACCGGTCAATCCCACAGTTTTTATGATTGACCCGATTTTGTTCAATAAAAGAAGATATTCTCAGCGGGAGTGGTAACATGAGTTGGAAGTTTTGGAGTAATAAAAAATCTGGAAAGGATCAAGCGTTAGAGTCATTAGTGAGGGAAGTCTCCTTAATGAATGGCAAACTTAGTATCATGGAAGAAAACAATCAGGAATTAATACAAAAATCACTAAGACTACAGTATAAATATTCTCAGGATATTCTTAAAGGGATAGAACAATTGAATAACAGATTTGATAAAATTTTAGACTTTAATGAAAAGTATACTGAGATTCTCCGTCATAACGAGAATTTACGTAAGGATAAAGATTACATCATAGAAAGATATATTCATTTGCTAGATGATATTGATTTGATTTATGATAATTTAAATATGGGAGGTCAGGAATATTGGATTCAACTACTTAAAAATTGGAAAACGCAGATATTAAAATCTTTAGAATTGGTGGGGCTATATGAAATTGACATATTAGGTAAGAGTTTTGACACCAATATTAGCGAAGCCATAAGCACAGAAAAAAGAGAAATAAACAAAGAATATAAACAATATGAAATTGTAAAAATATTACAGAGAGGATTTATTTTAGAAGACGGTACCTTATTAAGAAAGGCAAAGGTCGTTACAGTAGAAGAGGGGATATAGAAGAGAATGAAGAATGATAATGATGAGAAAAGTAGCTTCCGACCGATTGTAGGCATAGATTTAGGAACAACCAATTCAGCTGTGGCTTATATCCAGGGTGGTAAACCCCATATCATACCATCTTTAGAAGGAGAAAGACTAACGCCCTCCGTCGTATTGGTTGATTTGGATGATGATATTATTGTAGGAAAGGATGCCTTAGATGCATTAGTGGCCATGCCAAATCGTACAGTTGCTGCGATAAAGAGAAAAATGGGTTCCAATGACCCCATATCCATTGCAGGGAAAGAACTATTGCCACATGAAATATCAGCATTAATTTTAAAAGAATTAAAAAAGCAAGTGGATGATTTATTTGGAGAAGGAGAAAAGGAAGCCGTAATAACAGTACCTGCATATTTTACAGATGCTCAGCGACGAGCGACGAAGCAAGCTGGTGAGTTAGCGGGATTTGTTGTTGAGAGGATTATCAATGAACCAACAGCTGCAGCATTAGCTTACGGGTTGGAAAATTTAGATAAGGATGGACATATTCTTGTTTACGACCTAGGGGGAGGTACCTTTGATGTATCCATTGTAGAGATGATGAGTGGAATACTGGAAGTAAAGGCTTCCACAGGAAACACCACACTAGGTGGAGAGGATTTTGACTGGAGGCTTGTAGATTGGTTTGCAGAAAAAATTATAGCTGAACATCATATAGATCCTAGAGATGATATTCGAGGAAAGGCATTACTGAAAAGAGAGGCAGAAAATATTAAAATTCGACTTTCTACAGAAGAAAGTGTCAAAGTAGTTTTACCAGTAGTTACCGTAAAAGACAATCAACCAATTGGCCTTAACATTACAATTAATCAGGTAGAGTTTATTAGTTTAATTGAGGATTTCCTTCATGAAACTGTAGAATTAACAAAGAGTATTTTAAAGGATGCAAAGCTTAATGTTACGGATATTGATGAGATATTGCTTGTTGGAGGCTCAACGAGGATACCAAAGGTATATGAGTTGATTTCTAATCTTTTTAGCAAGAAACCGAGAAATGAAATTGATCCTGATGAAGCAGTTGCATTAGGTGCAGCAGTACAAGCTGGTTTAAAATCTGGTGCCTTATCAAAAAGTAGTCTTATAGCTACTGATGTCGCGCCGTTTTCCATGGGAATTGCAATAATGAAAGAGTGGAACGGTCACACACTGCGACCTGGGGGATTTGCCATAATCATATCAAAAAATACAACGATTCCAGTAACACGAAGTGAAATATTTACCACAACATATGATGGGCAAACCGCTGTTTCAATTGAAATCTATCAAGGTGAGCACGAATGGGTTAGAGATAATTATAAATTAGGGGAATTTTTGCTAGAAGGAATTCCAGCTAATCATGCAGGGCATGAAACTTTAGAAGTAAAATTTAGATACAACCTTAATGGGATCTTAGAGGTTAATGCAAAATGCGTTTCAACAGAAAAGGAAATGATCGTAACCATACAAGATGCCCTAGACCGTGATTCTCAAAAATCTTTTGAAGATAGCATGGTAAAAATAGAATCTTTATATCGTGAGAATGAGGAAGAATATATCGATTTAGAAGAAATTCTTAATATAGAGTATGAGGAAATAGATAATGAGCAAACCTTAGAAGAATTAGAAGAAGAATTGAAGAAGCAAATAAATAATTTAAATAGTCTTAAGATAAATATAGATGGAGCAGGACAAAAAAAGCTTGATAAGCTAATTCGAAAGGTTGAGAAAGTAATAGAAAGTCGAGACGCAGCAGCTATGAAATCAGGACTTGAAGATATGCTAGATTTCATCATAGATTATGAGTTATAGGAGTTGAGTGAATAGTGGGAGGAACTTTTTCTGGAAATAGAAAATCTAATGCGCAAAAAGATGAAAACCTTTATAAGCTATTAGGTACGAGATCCAATATAGGTCAGGATAGAATTAAGGGAAAATACATTGTGAAGTTAAGGGAATTTCCTCCTGAAACTCACCCGGATGAGTTTCAGGAAATCAGAAGAGCCTATGAAACTTTAAAGGATCCTAAAAAACGCAAACAATATGATTTGACGCGAAGATATGGAGATAAAATTGATAAGGCCCTGGAAGATGTCATATATTCTATGAAAATGGGAAATTATAAAAAGGCTAAAAAGCTATTAAAGTTCGCGGAAGAAATAGATCCAAGCAACCTTGCTGTTAAAGTGGTCAAAGCAGAAATATCATTGGAGCTAAAAGAATTCGAGCAATTTTATTCTCTAATGGATGAAATTTTAGAAAATTGTGATGTTGAGGATAAAGAAGCGGTCGTTAATATTAAAGTTAATCTCCTTAGCTCCAGAGGTTATTGGGATAAAGCATTAGAGGCCGTTGAGCAAGGTAAAGAATATATAGAAAAGATTATTGAATACCATCGACTTCGGATCATGCTATTTATTAATATAGGGAATATTCATCAAGCCTGGATAGAAATCAAAGAGGGCCTTCCTCCTACGAATGAACTAACCATAGATGATTTATACATGCTGATTACTTGGTTAAATCTTGGAATAGAGCTTGAAAAATGGGGAGATCTTTCAAAAATTGGGAATTATATTCGAAAATTATCCAGTGACATTATAGAGGAAGAAGAATTAGCGATACTAAAAAGTAAACTTCTAGAGGAAGCAGATATATATATAGAGCATGCAAGCTATAGAGCGGCGGATATATTTCTACTTCTATTAAGTCAAGTAGATCAAAAGGATATTTACATAAAGGAACGTAGGAAGAAAACCCAAGAACTTGCAAAGCTAGATATGGAAATATCACGTGCTATAAAAGATCAAGAAGTATTTACTTATGTCCAAGTTAAGCTATTGAATTTATATTTACAGGAATATTCTGCTCCTCAATATTACAATGAGTATTTAGGGGATTACCCTCATGATATGATGAATGAAATGGAATACATGAGTGAAGAGATTGTTCATGGAATTCTAAGAATAAAGAAAAAATACCCATATTTATATAAAAAATATAAGGAAGAGTTAACCGAATTGTTCAATAAGTCAACAGAAGGCTTGAATAGAGAACAAAGAAGGCAATTAAGATTAATAGCCTAAAAGGTGAAATAATAGACTGCAGAGAGTCTGGATACTTATGCTTAGATTCTTCATTCCAACATCAATTGCAAATGAAATTAATGTCATATTTACAGAGAGAGGCAAGCTTGTAAGCCACCATGGGACTACCGTATACTTACGACATCAAGCATAATAACTTGCAGATGGTTATTTCTGTGGGTTTTAAGGTGAATTCTGAATGAGCTATGCAGTTTCGAAAATGGGTTAACCAAATCGCTAAAGATTATACGATTAAAGCCTGGGTTATGGATGATGAACGACTAAAAAGTGAATCGTATTTAACTAATAAATAATTTTATGGTAATCCAAGAAATAAATGCATGTTATAAAATTATTGATTATTATACTAAGACTGAAAAAAATTAAATATCGTCTATTTTTAGATGTAGAGAAGTTTAGGAGGTGTAATCTTGGACGCAAATCAAAAAGGCGAAATTCTTGTTTATCAAAATGAAAAAGGTGAAACTAAAATAGATGTTTACATGGTGGAGGGCGCTATATGGCTGAGTCGAGTTAATATTGCACAACTCTATGAAACATCTCCGCAAAATATAACAATGCATATAAAAAATATTTATGAAGAAGGAGAACTTGACGAAAGTTCAACTAGTAAGAATTACTTACTAGTTCAAAATGAGGGAGGACGCGAGGTTGCAAGGGAGACAAAATTCTACAACCTTGATATGATTCTTGCTATAGGCTATCGTGTTCGTTCCAACGTCGGAATGCAGTTTCGAAACTGGACAAGCAAAACCCTTAAAGAGTATATGCAAAAAGGCTTTGTAATGAACGATGAGCGATTAAAAAATCCTAAAAAATTTGGTGAAGATTATTTTGATGAACTCTTAGAACGTATTCGTGATATAAGGGCATCGGAAAAGAGGTTCTATCAAAAAATTAAGGATATTTATAGTTTATCTGTTGATTATAATCCTGCGTTTGAAAGCACAAAAGATTTTTTTGCAACTGTTCAGAATAAATTGCTTTATGCCGTTACAGGACAAACTGCAGCTGAACTTATCACAGAGAGGGTAGATAGTTCTAAGGATAATATGGGTCTTACTGCTTTTAAAGGAGCTGTTGTTCGTAAAGGCGATATTAATATTTCAAAAAACTATTTACAAGAATATGAGATAACTGATCTTAATCGTATTGTAACTATGTTTCTTGACCATGCAGAAGATATGGCAAGAGGAAAAACTCCTATGACAATGAAAGACTGGGATAACTCACTCAATGAATTCTTACAGTTTAGGCGTAGAGAAATTCTAGAGGGCAAAGGGGAAGTTTCTCGTGGGGATATGGAGCGTAAAGTATTACAAGAGTACGCAGCCTACAATACTAGAAAACTAAACACTCCACCAGAAGATGAAATGATAGATGGAATACCTGAATTGAAAAATAATTTGAAAGATAATCTTGATTGATAAAATATCAAGGTTATTTTTTTGTCATTTTATCCTGAAGTCCCGGCATTTTATAGCTATGACGGAACCTTGATATTCATAGTAGCATAAAGCTTCTTCTGTTTTTCCGTAATCTCTCCAACATGCTGATGCTTGCCCGGTTGCTGGAACCGTTCAATGATATCAAATTCATCAATCAATTCTTGTATCGTGTAGTTTTTAAACAAGCCACCATCATCCATTGCTTTCTTGATATAAGAAAGATAAATCAGTGCAATGAACTGTACGAAAAGCTTGCCTTCAAGGTTTTCCTCTGAAGCAACCGACTCACGTCTCATGTTTAGGCGTTCTTTCAAATTCCCAAATGCCTTTTCGATTAGATCTTTGGCGCGGTAAATCTCCAGCGCATCGATGGGATTATTGATATCATTCGATAAGAGAACGAAGAAGCCACAGTCCTTTTCAGCTTTATCGATTGCCTCCTGCTTGGGTTCAATCTTGGTTCCACGAACCGGCGTATTCGTTATCGTGTAGTATTTACTGTAGAGCTTATCGTTATCCGGATTGCGTTTGCCTTCAAGCAGCTCATGCTCCAGGGTATCAAGCAAAACATTCAGGCGGGCTTTATCATCGGCCGCATGTTGTGCGTTGTAGTAGTAATGAACATAAATGCGACGCTTGTCCTTGATAACTTCGCCAGAGCGCGGCTTTGTTTCTGAATAAGCCCAATCCATCATAAAACTCTGGATATAGAGGTTTGTCTTCGAGTTGAAATGCGCACGGCTGTCAAAACCTTGTCGTATTTTATTGAGTTTCTGTTGAATAAACTTCAGGGAGGTCTTGCCGGCTATCAAAAATTTATGGTGACCTTGATACAATGCATTGATATTTTGTTCGCTGTAGAAACCACGGTCTATGACCAGATTAAGTTTTTTGATTTCAAGAAAGTCCATATCCTTAATCAGGTTCTGAATGGTCTTTACATCGGGAATATTACCTGGAAGCTTCCGATAGTAGACTGGAAGCCCGGATTTCTCGCCGAAGAGCAGTGCAAGGTTAATCTGGGGCAAAGAATCGTGTTCTTTGTTTTTGCCGTACTTCACCTGCTTCAGAGATTGAGAATAGGAAGAAATCGAAGTCGTGTCATAGGCAAGGTATTCCTTTTCAAGACGGCGTTTCGACTGTTTTTGGAAGAATGCCATCTTAGAAGCGTCCGTAATTCTGCCGAATAATTCACTGCTTCTCTGCGATGGAATGTCCTTTCCATAAGGATGTTCGTGAGAACGAGACCAACGGCTAAAACGATATATCGGATTCTGGCTTTCCAGAACCAGATAGTACGCCAAGGACAAGATGGATTTGTAATCTTCCGGGCAACAAGCCTTCAGATCTTGAACAAGCCCAGTCTTGTTGCCGATTTCATCGAGAAGATAAGTTGCGCCATAAAAGGAGTGAGTGCATACTTCTGCAGGCACAGCACCTGGTTTCACTTCAGTTTTCAATGATTCCAGTTCTAGTTGAAGTTTATAATTTTTATTAGGAACGAAAACACCATCGACATTTTTGCCGATATAGTTACGCTTATGGGTACCGCGTTTCTTTATCGGGTCCCAATAAGGATGATCCTCGTAAACATATTCAATACCGTTAATGATCTGGGTTCCCGTCTTCACAAAACCACCTCCATAGTTGCATTTTATACCTATGTGAGCTGTTTTGCAAGTATAAGATTCGCGAAATCATCAGTATTTATGCGGATTTGAGGACTATCCTAGCTATAATTTTTCGGAACTGCGAGTAAAGTCTTAAGAATATTAATATTAGAAGCCCAGACAAGAGGGGGACTGAAGGGACTTTCCATCGGATGGAATGATGATAAGGATAGTTTAGGAAACACTTTCACAGAGAGTATCAATCTCTCGTTTCGTGTAGGGACTCCACTGACGGAGATCATAACGAAATTCACGGAGGGACTTGGATACTTTGATGTTGAAATGTCCCCGGACTTAAGATTGAAAATCTATAAAAGCAAGGGAGAAGATCTTCATGAGGAGATCTTCTATCGACCAGGACAGGCAATCCTCAGCCATCAGAATCAGAGTGGTGGTACATCTTTGGTGAACGAAGTGCTGATTGAAGGAAGCGAGAAGTCCATTGCAGTGGCCTCCCATACACAAAGCCAACTGAGTTATGGTCGAAGGGAAGGCTATCTGTCAGCAAGTAATCTCTTAGGAGGTCTTTCAGAATACGGACAGGCATATCTAAGTCGAACAGCGTACCCTGTCTGAGGAATTCAGGGAACAGTGACAAGATATACGGATACAGAAGGAAGAAAAATCAAGCCATTTGAGACATATCTTATTGGTGACTGGATCGGATGGAATATACCACCAGAAGGATCTGACTCAGTCGGGTTTGAAGGCATACTTCGTGTGAAAGGTATTACTGTAAGTGAGGACAACGATACGGGCGATCTGAAGTATGTCCTGGACCTTCACAATGCAATGCTAGAGCATGAAATCAAGCTGACACAGAAAGTGGAAAGAATGTCCCAGTACAGTGGTGGTTCCGATGTCTTATCTGTAGCGCCATCCAGCAGCAGCGGCTATTCCACTAATGAAGTCAATGCACTACTGAATAGTAAAGCGAATACGGTCCATCATCACGCTTTTACAGAACTTGTGGATACACCTGAAACTCTTGCACCTGGTAAAATCATCATCGTAAATGAGGAAGGCAATCAGCTGATTCTCGATGATCGTGAGAAGCCGGTAATATTCTTTCAAGGTGAGCTTACATTAAAGATCGGATCAAACTTCAAAGCAGAGATTGAACAGGCAACAGCAGCGGGCAACAACATCGTGCTTGATATAGTTAACCATAGGCTCATCATTGGAGAGCCTGGAAAGTATTCTGTTATCTTCAGGCAGATAGCATCCACATCAGGGGAAGCCGGTCTGGTATTCCGTAGAAACGGGACAGGCATTAAACGAGCATTGTCGGTGAATGCTGTCAGATTAAGTCATAGTGGAGCCTTAACGTTGGACTGTAATACGGGTGATGCGCTGGATTTTTATTGGACTGGCACCGTCACCGAGGCGTTGACAGAAATGGATTCGTCCATATCCATAGTAAAAATATGAAGTATATAAGGGCACATACTGGAGAACTTTTCCTGGATGTGTCTTTTGTATTTCAAGAAAGTGAGGAAAAAGTCATGAAAGAAATTTGGAATGTGACTCAAGTTGTATTTGCAGCAATTGGTGGTTGGCTCGGGTGGTTTCTAGGTGGATACGACGGATTTCTATATGGCCTGGTCGTCTTTGTGGTGATTGACTATCTGCTAGGTGTAATGTGTGCAGTACTTGAAAAACATCTATCCAGCGATATCGGTGCTCGCGGCATCTTTAAGAAAGTAGTGATCTTTACCCTTGTGGGAGTGGCTCACGTCATTGATCAGAACATTATCGGAGATGGAGGTGCCATTAGGACCGCAGTCATATTCTTCTACATATCCAATGAGGGTATCAGCATCATCGAAAATGCGACAAGACTTGGACTACCTATTCCATCAAAGTTGAGAGATGTGTTGGAACAGTTAAAAGACGGAGGAAATAAAAATGGGAGAAGATGATCAGTAATATTATCCTTGTTATCAAGAGTTATAGAAGCAAATGTGTCAAGATAAAATCAAAAAAACTTGACACTTTGAGTCGTTGGTTATAAAATTAAAACAAGAAAAGGGGGGTGATGAATTTGAGCTTTGCTCATGTTATCACAGAGGCAGTTCTGAAATATCCGGAACTTAAAATCATCGATAGCCAGAAAGTCTACAAAGAGAAGTTTGAAAATGTGCCTGAACAAGTATTTTTCAAGACTTTATCTCGTCTAGAGAAAAAAGGGCAAATCAGCAGAATCACTAAAGGTGTCTATTGCAAACCCAAAGAAAGTAGATTTGGTATGGTGATATCCGGAGAAAGCAATATCCTGGAGCATTTATTAGGGAAAAACAAAAATAAAGGTGTCGTTATCGGATATAAAATGTATTCAAGATATGGCTTAACCACTCAGGTATCGAAAATGGTAGAAGTATATTCAAATGTGCCGTATCAGGAGAGAAAAGTGATCAGAAATGTAGCAGCAAGGAAAGTAAAGCTCAAATTTGAACCTGAAATCGATAAACTGATTGAACTCTTAGAAGTGCTGGAAAACTATCGTAGTATTGAAGAACTAAATAAAACAAATATGTTCAGCTTTTTTGAGAAATCGGTCAAGGATTATAACGATATAGCACTTCAAAAAATACTGAAACAGATCCGTTATAAGAAGAGCACTCTAGCTTCGTTAAAGAACGTATTAGATTATTTTAATGTAAGTCACATAGTTTCAAGTTACCTTAGAGAGACTTCGAGTTATTCGGCGATTAATATGGAGGATCTGAATGAAGTTACATCATAATTCACAGGAATTCAATGAATTAATAGAATTGACCAGCCAGAGAATCCATATACCTGCCAGCGCAGTAAGGAAAGATTATTTCATCACTATAATTCTCGAACATTTAGCCAAGAGCGAGTATACCGATTGTGTTGTATTCAAAGGGGCATATCTTTAAGTAAGTGTTATCCCAATTCAATTGAGAGGTTTTCTGAAGATATTGATTTGACTTATATTCCTGAAGAGAATATGTCAGACAGTCAGATTAATAGAAAACTGAAATCCATCGAAAAAACATTGATTGGACCAGCCCTATCAGAAAAAGTGGGTTCTGAAAGAAATAATCGAAACAAAAGCAGTTACGTCTGGTTTAGTGACGAGCACAGAGATATTGAGAGAGTAAAGCTTGAAATTGGATCCAGTGTCAGACCACATCCTTATAGCAAGAAAGTCCTCAAATCCTATGTACATGAGCACCTGGATGCTATCAAGGCTTTTGATGCAATCAGAGAATATCAGCTCGTTCCAGTTGAAGTAAATGTGCTTGATATTGAAAGAACTTTTGTAGACAAACTATTATCAGTGAAGAGACATGCTATATGTGGAACTTTACCTGGAAAAGTAAGACATATCTATGATGTTGTTCAACTATTTAAAATGCCTGAAATCCAGAAGTTTTTACAAGAGCATAGTGAATTGAAGGAGATAATTCGTCTGACAAAAGAAACGGATTCTGAGTACTTGAACAAAAGAGATATACCAGAAGAGTATAATCCATTGGAGAAGTATGATTTCGAGAAATGGATGGACAGATTTAACGGCTTAATAAAGTCTAACTACGAAACGCTTCACTTGAATTTATTGTATACTGATGATAAGCAGAATTTTGATGAAGCCATAGAGGTTTTCAAGAAAATAAGTATCGTGCTGCAGAGTATCAACGAATAACTAACTCGGGTACTCAATAATTTGTACTAATTGCACCTATTTGATAGGTGCTTTTTTGCGCAGAAAAAAACTGGAGGAAATAAGATGAAAGGGTTGAGCATGCACTAGAAGAAGTTTTGCGAGCATCACCGAGTTCTCTATTTAGAGTTTGCCGTGTAGAAGTTACTGCAAGCTGAAATCCCCAATGCATATCCCCGAAAAGACTTCCTGTTATGATAATCTTTCCATAATGAAAAATCTCATCTTTTCATAGATTTTCCCTTAAAAGTTTGCAAGATAAGGACAGATGGGGATTCTAAACGACTATTTGTGGTATCTCGGGAATACAAGAGTTTAACATGAATCAGCGGTCCTTTATTAGCAAACATGTCGACAATGATTTATCCATATCTTTATGCAAATTTGGGACTCTAACATTCTTAGCAACATCCTGGCAAAATCTTTAAAGAATGATGGGCGAAAACAATGGTTGTTGACATATATTCGGGAACTAAAGATATTGACTATTAAATGTTATGGTAAGATAATATAAGCATATTCTAAATTTAAAATATATAATATGACATCTTTACCTAAACAAAAGATAAGTGTTGAGATTGTAATAAGAACATTTAAAACAGACGGACATGAATCTAATTTTAATATGCCTGTTTTTTAAAAGATAGGGGTTTCAGAATATTTAGGAAATGGTATATTAGAATAAATAACTGACTAGAAAATCTGATGAGTCTTAAACTTGAATGGTCATTTTAATTGTAGAAAGGATGAAAGATGGAAAAGAAGATTGACGTCATAGTAAAGTACAATCATGAGTTGCTCCATATTAAGAATAAGCTAAATCAGCTTGAAAGTGAAAGGGTCTATGATCTATCAAATATTAAGATGGATGGCTATCTGTCTCGGTATATCAAAGAATTGAGAGAGATGATCGCAGATTTGCTTTATAAAATTGAATATGGCGTAGAATCAATAAGTGAAGAAATCAAACGAGAATACAGAAAGAAAAATTTGTAAGTTGACGATTTAAGGTGTCTTAACCAAAAGAAAAGGTAACTTCTGAGCCCTATTATTCAGTCAATGTTGCAAATGATCAAATTGGAGGAGAATGATGAAAAGTAGAATGAAATTCCAGAACCTTTATGCTGAATACACAGACAGCAATAGCCTAATCTTTGGAATGAAAAAACAGGACTTTGTTGACTGTCATGAGTCCGGTGTAATATGGAACAATATATCACTATATGGAGTTCCTAAAAACCTCAATAATGATCAGATGAACAGGTTCTATGAAGGTGACATTAATGATCTGGTTAAAATCGGTGAAATCAGAGGGTATCTCATTCTATGCAGTGAGATGAATAGAAGAGGAGAAGATCCCTGGCTAATCTGTGATGAGCTGGATGGAGATATTGGATATGCCATGTCGGTTCTGACAGAAACCGGCGCTCCTTTGGATTTTGAGGAAGGCGATCCAGATCAAAATGTGTACTATATTCAAGAATTGGATATCGTTTCAGAATTCAAAGATGATCTGAAATTGAAAAGCCTGATACTTTATGCACTACCCAATCTTGTCTTCGCATTTCTTCATGTGACACCCGATTTAGTCGTATATTATCCGACTAAACTTGAACAGACACAAGAAGAGGTTGGAGATGGGCGGTATGAGGTATTACAAAAGATCAATAGTCAGAAAATGACTGCAACAATGAATAAAATATTTAGCGATGGCCATGAGACAGACGAAAGCTTGAAGAGTAATGTCATCAATTTTGGAGATGCCTATGAATTCTCAACGGAAGAATATGATGTGCTTTATGGAAAAGATACAGATCCTCCATATCCGGAAGAAGAAAAAGATGAAGATGAATATACTTTGTTTGAGCTAAACGGATTTGAAGAAATTGGTGAAAGTCGTCTGCTCTGTCTTCAAGTGGAATAGCAGGCAAGATTTCCAGCGCAAGCACAAAATCTTGAACAATTATATTTGAGGAGAGTAATGTCATGAGTTCAAAACAAGCTAGAGGAGTGTACATAAAAGGCTATACGATCGTCTGAAAATGAGAAAGGAAAACGGAGAGAGACTGAACCTGGATGAGCTCACAGCAAGTGAACTGAAGCAGATGTTCTTTGATGAAGGCGTCTCTGATAAATTACTTGCATAACTCTATGAAGTAAAGCCATCCTGAATCACCTATAAAAGGAAAAAGTATAGCATATCAATCAAAAGCTCACTCCTGTATGATACCCTTCGAGGGACCACGGAAGAATCAAAAAAACTTAATGAGAACTTCAGGGAGGATATCCTGAAGAAAGAGAATCTGGATCTCATTGCCCGTGCAGTGACACATTTTGCCTTCAGAAACGGTCCCGTGGAGGATATGCATGCAGACCCCAATAGTCAGCTTTCAGAGGAAGACATGAAAACCTTTAATATCTTCATGATCAATCGGATGGCCTACATTTTTGACCTGATCATCGAAGAACGCTGGATTGAATTCAGTGTAATGGTCAACTCAAACGGGTTGTATGGACAAGATTGGGATAAAGCAGTCCCTTATGACAGTGGAACCCTAAAACTAATAGAAATGGATATGAAGACCTTCAAGTAAAGTTAATTCCTAATGCTGAATTAAATGCATATCGTAAAATGTACCCTATAGCTTAGCAACCTTTTTTTGTTGTCTATGCTATAGGGTACATTTTATAGGCACCCATAACAGGGTGTCTTTTTTCATGCGCTGAAGGAGGTGAAGTAAAGCGAGGCAGATAAAACCCAAAGTGTTTAGATGAGAAAAAATGATTAAATTTATCCGGACTTGATATCCTGCCATGTTTTTGGACATCTGGGAAAAGCAGGGACACTATCTAGCGAGAATATTGGGCGAATTAATTCATGACTGAGAAGTACTATTTACAGGATCTGTATTGATTCTGGTAAAAGACAGCCATGATGTGGATATCAGCTAGGTGAAAAGAGCCATAGGCAAAAATAATCGTGCCGGGCATTGCAGACGGATTAGACAGTTTTTAACCGCGCTAAACGAGTAATATGGTTGAAGTGGAGGTAAGCGGTCAATAAAAGCACAGATTTAAACAATGTTAGACCCCTGATTCTATTGATCCGTTATATTTTTGTTAATCGTTACCTGTAAGTTATTGATTACTATATGAAAAACGTGGTAAGATAAATAAGTATTATTAGTTGCGTTCACTTTGTAGTGACTTGCTAATATGATTATATATTTTTGAATCTGGAGAAAATTAATGACGATTTATATTTTAC
>Ga0209100_1001826_pt1 | contig 13955 bp, 8 predicted proteins | sample lystaG_FD_185480 | JGI IMG/M metagenome (GOLD analysis project Ga0209100, IMG submission 185480) | Glacier valley bacterial and archeal communities from Borup Fiord, Nunavut, Canada, to study Microbial Dark Matter (Phase II) -... | ecosystem: Environmental > Aquatic > Freshwater > Ice > Glacier ...
GCAACCAATATATATTAAGTAAATATTAAGGATAATGAATGGAGTGATTCTATTGACCAAAGCCCTTTTTCTGAATCTCTTTGTGAAGATTTGGGATTTCTTTCAAAGCTGCTGAACCAAACCATGGATGTAGTTCCATAATCAATGTTCCTGCCTTGACTGCCGGATCCGTTGACGTGAGTTGCCTTGCTTCCTCAATTGAAGCAACATCAAAAATATAGATTCCACGTAATGGCTGATCATCCATAAATGGACCAGCTAAAATAAGCTTGCCTTCATCGGCCAGCCTGTTAATATTTTTCATAAAGGGTGAAAAGAAAAAATTGTAGTTTCATCATCAAGTATTTTTCTTGATAACAAGCTACCCACCAAATTGTTCTTCTGTGATGATACTACGAAAACACCTGATAAACAATACGAAGGCTTCATTCGAAAAAGCACATTAACCTTTTGCCTTTATCCTCTTCCTACTTTACCTCCGTCACATCGCCAAGCACCTTCTGAAACAAACGTGCACACAATCCTAACAGACCAGAGTGGTCGTCAATTTCAGAGATTTCAATCCGCACAATGCTTGATATTTTTTCCAGACAATCCTGGTTCAGCGTCTGTTGGATTGGTGTCAGAATAAATTGCTGTGCCTTGGAAATAGGTCCGCCAAGCACAATAATTTCAGGATTCAATAATTGTATCAAGACAGCCAGCCCTTTGCCAAATGAGTTACCCACTTTGTTTAAGATAGAAATCGAAAACTCATCGCCTGCCCGGGCAGCATTCACCACATCCTCGGGTTGTAACGATGAAAGATTATCTGTAAATCGGGTTGTTAATTGAGAAATTGTTCCTTCTTCAATTCCACTAATCGCCATATTCAGAATACTTTGTGATGAGGCAATGGTTTCGAGACATCCTCTTTTTCCACAGTAACAGAGGATTCCATTCTCTTCGAGCTTAATATGGCCAAATTCCCCGGCAAATCCAGTTGATCCGCCATACAACTGTCCATTAAGAATCATTCCCAGACCCAATCCCCAGCTCCAATTGATCACCAATGCATTGCGCGAGTCTTTCGCTTTACCAAAGATAAACTCGCCCAGCGCCTGCATTCTGGCATCGTTGTCGATATAAATTGTCTTGCCAAACCTCTTTTTCAGGGTTTTGCCAATATTTTGATAAGCCTCATTTTTAATCGCATAGTTAATGCCCGTAGCAGAATTGACAAGACCAGGCATATAAACACCCACCGCCACAATCTTTGAATCGTCGATTCGGGCTTCATGAATCAATTCCATTGAAACAGTATGAAGTTTTTCGGCTAAATCAGGATGATTTAAATTCGTTTGTACAGTTCGCACTTCGGTAACAAGCTCGTTGTGACTGTCAAAAATTGCTACTTTCGCGCTGTAATGCTCAATGCCGATGGTAATTACATAAAAAGCTCCCGCGACAAGACTGTATAAGGCAGGTTTGCGTCCTCCACGCGAATCACCGATGCCACTTGTCATCACTGCACCCAATGCAATCAACTCATCAAGTAAGGTTTTGGTCGTTGGAAGGCTGACGCTGATCTTTTGACTCACTTCAGCCGCCGATACAAACCGTTCTTCGTAAAGATATCGCAGAATCATCTTCCGAAGCCGGTAACGTTTTAGATTATTAATTGATAAATGCTTAGCCTCTTCTTTAGTGATCAGAATCATATTTCCGTTTGGTTGTATTTTCGTCCTGCAATTTAGGAATTATCCACCTTAATAAAAACATTCCTTATCTATTCGGCTGTTATTTATTTTTTTTATAAAGAGACAAAGTCTTTTGCAGAACTACGGTCGAATGGGAAAAAAGAGAAATGTTAATTCGCAGATGTAACGATTCTGCAATCGCGAATTATTTTTGCAATTCAAATTTCAATGATTCAATCAGAAAAACTCCTTTACCACGGGTTGCCACGGCGAATTTTAAAACGTGACCCTTATCAGGGATAAATAGAACTCTATTGACAGGAACCCCAATATTTCCAAAATTGGTACCAAAATTCGTTGTGACAAAAATCTTTGAATCCAGACCTGCAACAACGTAGGCATCCTCAATAACATCAAGCGATAATAACCAATCAGATCCAAAACTTTCGACGCTCTCTTTTTTAATCAGACTCCTGTTTTTAATGTTCCATACGATCAACCTGGAATCGTCACCACACGAATATAACATGGTACCTTCCTTATTGAAGCATAAATCACGAACACTGTTTTTATGACCAACAAGGCTTGCAATAATCTGACCACTCTTTGTATCGTAAAGCCGGATCTGATGATCCAAAGAAGCCACTGCTAAAATCTGTCCATCAGGACTAAATTTAACTTTTGTAATGTCGGAGGTAAAATCATCAAATTTATATACAATTTTCCCACCTGACAGATCAAAAATGACTACAGATTTGTCGGATGAGCCGGATGCCAAAAGATTTCTGTCAGGACTTATATTCAACGTTGTAATGACTCCATGATGATACTCAAGTTTACGCAAAATCGCATCAGTCTTAACATTTCGTATCAATATGATGCTATCCATTCCTCCACTAACAATGAGCTTTTCATCAGCAGACAAATCTATGACAAGAATAGCTTTGGAATGGCCATCACTCATGCGTTTAATCTGTTCTTTGGAATTTATATCGTAAAAACAAATCTGATTCGCTTCAGGAATCACCAGCGTTTTACCAGAATCAGTAAAGCAAATATCGTAAACTATTCCTGAAAATTCGCCGATTCGTTCGCTCATGTCGATGGCCTCCTTTTTATTTTGGCATTGGCAAGAGAAGATTGAAGTAATGGAAAGTATTAAAGTGAATATGTATTTCCTCATATTGGAATCATTAATAGTAAGTAAAGATTGTAACGTATATTGCCTCAAATACTTTATCAGGGATTAAATTTATAGACATAATTTTGATCGACAAAATAGACAGTCCCTTTCCCGTCCGGACAAAAATGATAATTAACGCTAAATATCAAATTTTTAGGCATTAAAGTCTCAAATTTCTCTTCTTTATAAATAAATTTATAGAAACTATATTGTTCGTCATACCCATAAGGCACAGCACCGTAATACATATCGCCATTTAATTCAAAAATATATCGTAATGAATTATGATATTGGTCGGGCATTTTTATCTGTTTTACCGTGCTCCAGTCTACAGGTAATAAAACTGTGGTTTCTCCATAATAAAAATCAAAAAGATAGAGATAACCATTTCCAGAGAGAATATAATCCGCCCCTATGTGGTAATTACCTTTGTTCTTTATATTCCCTAACAGTGACCAGGACTGATCAAATTGATAAATACCACCCTGAGCAAAGGCAATCAGGTGATTATTATAGACTCCAATTGCAGCTGTCGACTCAACAACAGGAAGTCCTTCAATATTTATTCTATCCCAGTCCTCACTCTCAGTGTTAAAAGTGCACAAAGCAAATTTTTGGTCTTTATAGACGTACCTATAAATCTTATTATTTAGAAATACCGGTTGCTGAGCATAATTGAAGTATCCGGATTTAACCCTAATACTTCCGGTTTCTAAATCAATGATACTCATTCCATTTTGCTGAGGAATATACAATTTATTATTAATGGCAATACCGCATCCTACACTGCTATTAGGTGAAACCTGAACATCAGTTTTTTTAAAAAAGTTAAAATAATCACTCAACTGAATAGTTCCGGAATATTTGTATGACTTTTCTGGGGTTTTAATTTCAACCTGGTAACTACCGTTTCCAATCAGAGTAACAGGATTTATTTTTTGCATTGAATAATCACCGTAATTTTCATTTCTTTTGGTAAAAATTCTGCCACTCTCCAAATGAGTGAATATGTAATCGCCATAATAAGGTAAACTTTTACCGTTAATCTGAACCATATTATCACGGTTAAATGACTTGGGCATAATACTTTCAATTGCTGGTGATTTGATTGTAATTAACTCAATATTGGAAAGTCTGCCGGCGGCATAAAGTTGCAGATTGTAATCACCAGGTTCCAGTTTACCTGAGTTCCATGGATGATTATCAGTTTCAAAACTCGACAAACTAAAAAGCCCATTAACAGATTTAAAAGTATGACCCTGAAGTGCGCCATTGAAATACATCCCTTTGGTCTTCCACATTATATGTTCACCGTAAACAAATTCTTTTTTCTCCAGGCTTTCAAGTAATGGAGCACGATGATCCAATTCGACCTGATTAACCGTAGAATATATTTTATTTGGCCACCCCAATGACGTTTTCCCAAATTGAATATCGAGGTTAAATTTTGAAGCTTCAGAACTTCCATTTAAAACAAACGCTATACTGTCTTTCCATTTTCGGGTTATTATAAGTGACTGTCCGCCATCAGATAATAATTTTGGGTCAGGATTTATTATATTTAGTAAAATTCGTCTGAAATCAATATTCTTTGCGTAAAGTAAAATCGTGTCGCCGATCCATGCCATATTTGGTGAGACGTACTGAATATTTTGCGCATGGTAAGCAAATTTATCGATGATCAGATAGTTTTTATCTAAGTTTACCAATTCGGCCCTTAACATCTGCTCCTCCTTTAAATATGGGACTACAAATGACAAGGACTTTCTGTTTAATTCTATTATACTATCTTTCAATCCATTAATAAGTAACTGGGTATCAAAGCTGGAAAAGTTATTCCCGGTAACGGTTACAGTATCCGGATACTGCCCTTGTGTGGCACTTATTCCCAAAATCACTGGTTCAGCAATCATCAACTGCGATCCTTTTTGTGTTGAGTTATTATAAACCTCGACATTTATTGTCACCTTATTGATCTGAACATCTGGCACAAACGGAAGTATTGCCCAGATGGTGTCTTGTTTTTCCCAGGTTTTGATTGAAAGAACATTATTAAACCTGACTTTATTTTCCTTTCCAAAATAATCAAAGTTTTTTCCTATAATCATAATGGTATCTCCCCATAAAGCTATTTCCGGAAGGATCCTTTCAATTACAGGTACAGACAAGCCATTACTCTGAAATACAATTGTATTACCAAAAACCTGATAATTAGTGGTTTTGGCCCATGTCCTCACATAGTATTTTACATCAGGTTTCAATGCAATCTGAGCAGTCAATTCAAATTTCCCCGGTTCGGCCTCATTTCCAGATGTAATAATGATGGGATTTTTAAAACTGGCATCTTTATCAAAGTAAAACCCATATTCAATTGAACGATAACTACCTGATAGAATAAACTCACCAGTGACAGTAATTCCGCCATCACTTCCGGTATTCAAATTTACCTCGTTGGTCTTCAGCAATGGTTTTACCTCGGGGATTGGTCCCTCACGCTTACAACTTAAACATAACACCACCATTATCAATACCCGCAGTGTAATCGAAATGCTTCTGTAACAAATTAATTTCATCCTAATAATTAAATTGCTTATCCCTTGAAAATGTATAGAATAAGCCAAAATTAAATGAATAAACGATCACATTCTCCGTAGTTAAGTCACTTTTCAAAGATGTGAGTAGCGAATTGCACGACAATCTTAATCCAACCCGCTGTACGACGTAACACTCAACCGAAGGGGTTAATGATAAACCAAGACCTGTTGATGGTCCTTTCATAATTATACTGGCACTCTCAGGTAAATTATTGCTGGTATTCCAAACCGTGTTGTCAAACGATACAGAACGTTCACCAGCATGCATCACAACGACCGGAGCCACTCCAAACTGAAGCCGGAATCGGTTCCTCCATCCTGTTTCCTTGAAGGGAAGAAAGAAAGTGCCATTCACCCCAATCGTTTCAATTTTCTCACTGCTCCCCGAAATTTTTGCAAATTCATCAGATTTTTGTGCTGGTAAACCGGGTAAGATCAACGAACCTTCAACACCAATTTTCATCCATGGCAAAATCGTATGCAGATAATCAGCCCTTAATGAAATACCGGTATTATTGATCCCTTTCGGATAAAAGAGCTCATCAGGCCCTCCAAAAAATAGCTTACCAGCCGAAATACTTAAAAAGTTTTTCGAATTAACAATCTGCCCTTTTAAACCAGAAACGACCGGAAAAAGCAGCATAAGGAGCAAGACATATTTTCGCATTGTATGATTTATCATGGATTAAGTGGCTTAAAATTATAGATATACGCTTCATTGACAAAATATACATTCCCCTTGCCGTCGGGACAAAACTGGTAATAATAATCCCAATTCAACTTTTTGGGAGATATAGCTTCAAAAGTTTCATCCGAATTAAATCGGTACATATTAAATTGGTCTTCAACTCCTCCACCTGGCTTCGCACAGAAATACATTTTACCTTGTATTTCAAATATATAACGCAATGAATTTTCATAAGTTCCTGGCATAGATATTTCGTTGATTATCTTCCAATCTGATGTAGAAACGACTGAGATCTTTCCTATATAAAAATCGCACAAATAAAGTTTTCCATTTGCGGAATAAATATAGTGGAGGAAGTAATGGTTCGTTTTTACATTATTTAAAAAAATCCATTTTTGATTGTATTGATAAATATCTCCGTTAGAAGAAATAGCTATTAAAAGATTATTGCAAACCCCAAAGCAAGACAACGTGAAGCCAGCTGAAACTCCTTCCATATTCATGGCATCCCAATCTTCGGAAGTCTCATTAAATGAGCCTATGACATATTTTCCATCTTTTGCTACCATCAAATATACTTTGTCGTTAAAGAAAACAGGCTGAGATTCACTAAAGGAATTATTTGAAATAACTTGAACTTTTCCATTTGAGATATCAATGATACTCGTTTTGCCATTCTGGCGCGTGTACAATTTATTATTAATCGCAAAGCCACAGCTCATACTAAATTGCCAGAATGGGTCTGCCAATTTACTGACATAACTGAAATAATCTTTTACCTTGACTATTCCGGTATATTTATAGGACTTATTTCCAATATTTAATTCAAGCTGATAAGGTCCACTGCCGACAATATATGGTCCTGTTGCTTGTTTCTCGGTTTCAATATTGTTTTGTTCCCACCAGTTTATTAGTTCAAAAGATCTGCCACTTTCAATATGAGTAAGCTTATAGTTGGAAGAATATGGTAAATTTTTCCCTTCGATTAATATCGTATCGTGACGAGAGATTTCTGATGGTGAAATGTTTGTTATAGAAGGTTCTTTAACCTTAAAAAATGCAGGGTTAGAAAGCCTGTCAGAGCAATAAAGTTGTACCTGATAATCACCAGGAACGATCAACTTATTACCAGGAATATTATTAGTTCCCGGGAATGATATTCTGACAGTACCATCGAGTGAGGTTATTAAAACACCCTGATTATCTCCCAATGCATAGGTTCCTTTACTTTTGATATTATTATTCTGAAGGTAGACCACTTCTTTTTTTTCCAGGCTTTCAAGCAATGGAAAGCGGTGATTCACAATTTTTTGTTCGATTGTGGTGAATATCTTATAAGGCCACGCTGATGAATTTTTTCCAAATTGTACATCGATAATAAATTTTGAATTCAGGTAATTTCCCGATAAAATGAATGCCACACTGTCCTTCCATATCTGAGTTATTTTTAATGACGGATCAGTTACCCAATACCCCTTATCAAAATTTTTAATATCCAATAGAATCCGCCTGAAATCAGTATTCTTGGCGTAAAGTTTGATTGTATCTCCAAGCCATGCAGTACCTGGTGAGCAACCGAGAATACTCTGACCATAGTAATGAAAATTATCGGATATCGTAAAACTTTGCGCCAAACGCATAAATTCAACCTTAACTGTCTTTTCGTCTTTTAAATAAGGAACAATAAAGGAGACTAATTTTCTGGAGATATACAACATCTGAGCTTCTTTCCCGTCAACGAGAACAGAGGTATTAAGGTTTGTAAAATTGTCACCGCTAATCGTAACTGTGTCTGGATAAAGTCCGGCTGTTTTGGTGATTGATGAAATTACAGGCGTAGCATACTGAAATGATGCTATTTTGGATGAAACATTACTATTAACCTGTACATATACTTTGATTTCAAAATCCTTGACAATAGGGACAATCGCCCAAATTGTATCCTTACCACCCCAAATCTTAGGAGGCAATACATTGTTAAACAGAACTTTATTATCCTTACCAAAATAATCAAAGTATTTTCCGATTATCATAATGGTATCGCCCCATAAAGCTATTTCAGGAACAATTTTATCTATTGCCGGAAGAGGAGAATTATTGGTCTGAAATATTACGACGTTACCTAAAACTTCATATTGACCTGTTTTTGCCCAAGCCCTTACATAATACATTACGTCGGGTTTGAGTGCAATCTGCGCAGTCACCTCGAATCTAATAGGTTGGTTATCTGACCCGGCTGGGATTATAACAGGATTTTTAAAACTGACATCCGTATCAATTTGAAAACCGTATTGAATTGAACGATAATTGCCTGATAAAACAAACTCACCACTCATCGTAATCCCGCCATCACTTGCTGTATTTACAACAACCTGGTTAGTTTTAAGAAATGGCTTCACTTCGGCGATCGGCCCTTCACGCTTACATCCAGCAAAAATTAAAAAGAGAATCAGTACCAATTGTACCAAAAATCCCTTCTTATTAACATTCACTTTCATATGGTTTAGTTTAATTCTGTTACTCCAATCTTCAGACTAAAAAATATTTAAAACATATTGTTAACGATCAATTTACTGGTAAGCTGGGATCAAATTCCCAAACACTTTTGGGATCATTGTAGGTGATTCCACCTACAAAATAAGCCTTATTACCAATTGAAAAGACGGAAGGTTGAAAACTTAAAACCTTGTCCGGAATTTTAAGTAAAGCGTATTTCCCGGAAGAAGGCTGATAAGAAAACAGTGAATTACCATAACTTATATCCTTGTATAAATATCCGGTTGATCCAATTACAAATTGGAGAATACCGATTCTTTCGCCCGAAAAGAAGCCATTTCCTTTATCAATCCATGAAGAACCGGATAGTTGCCACATCTTTCCTACTCCAAATTTATATATGGAATTATCTATGGTTATCGCCACATCGCTCGGTGAAAGATCTGGAATATTTTGTTGCGGTGTCCATTTATTTAATAGCGGATCATAACCCCAACAATCATTTATATATACCTCATAATATGACGGTCCTTCACTTGCGTCAGGATATCGCATACCTCCACCAACAAATAATTGGCCTTCAGAAACGAATGACACTGCTAACCCTCTGGCTTTGCCTCCATAATCGGCAATTTTTGACCAGCTATTTTCGAAAGGGTCAAACTTATAGAAATCTTTCATATTTTCGTGTGTATCAAACCCATTTCCAAGTCCAACATATGCAATACCATTCATTACAGTTCCTGTTTGATTAATACGCCCTTCTCCTGGAAAATCAGCTTTTTGCAACCATGAATCCGATTTTTGGTCATATTCCCATAAGTCCTTAAGATATTTATTCTCATTTTCATTAATTCCTAAACCATTATACCCTTTTTGACCTATTGAAAAACCAACCCCAAAAGCTCTGTTTGGACCTGGAAAATTGTTTTTTTTGGTCCATTTACTTCTCCATTTAACCTCAAGGTTCTTAGGAGCTTTAACATTTAATTCACCACAGTTAATGAGAATTTCTGCACTTTTAATGACCGAAACATCTCTATCCGGGATTATTTCATCAGGCAACTGAACTTTTAACTGTTGGGTCGTACCTTCCAGAATTGTAGCCTTAAAACCGTCAATCAGTACTTGATTATTAGATATTACAGGATTAAAATTCTTTCCATTAATTGTTATTATAGCTGCTGGTTTAAAAACAGAATCAGGCATGTAATTCATTAATAACAAATCCTTTAATTTCAACGCCATACCAGCTGTAATAAATCCTGTCGGACCAATTACTGCAATACTTGTAGTTTTAGTCTTGTAAGAAACAGGCAATACAATTTTTATTAATTTTTCAGAAGCAAATACTATTGCCATACGCGTTACATTAAAATTAACAGTCGGTTGAATCCTTGCGGAAATCAAATTATTACCTTTTATATAAACTGTATCACTAAATGTTACATATTCTGGTGAGATGCCCGAGATTACAGGAACCTTATAGGAAAACTGATTTAAACTTGTTGCTATTTTTCCAATTACAGACACACTAAGATTAACAAGTTCACTATTCGTTTTATCAGGGATCACAATTTTGATAGTGGAATCAGAAATGGAAATAACAGACGCTTGCAATTCACCTAATTTTACGATCACACCTTCATTTCTTGACCGGAAATATTTCCCCGTAATTTTAATTGTGTCTCCCCACACACCGGTTTTGGGAGTAAAATTAAGAATAACAGGTGCTTCACTTCCTGAGCTTATAAAGCTTACATATTTCCCATATACTAAAAAGCCTGAAGATTTTACATATGGCTTCACATAATAGGTTACACCTTTAACAAGTGAGGAATTAATTTCAGCACTAAACTTGTTTTGAATCAACTGCCCTGGAATAACAAGCTGATCGTCTAAGCCAATATTTGGATTACCATTTGTATCCCAAACGAATCCATACTCTTTAATATCAGCGATATTACCAGATATTATTTCAGCATTAAAGGTAGCGCCAGTCTCATTGATCGTAGTCACATCAAGTGTATTTAATCTGGGATATTCTTTTGTTGCGACTTCTTCTTTCTTGCAAGTCGTGAATAAACAAATCATCAACAACATCAGCAAATATTGAATGATCCTCCCGTTTCTTAACGGATAGATCCACTTAGAAATATATTCCTGCATGGAGATTGATTGTATTAATGACAGTGGATGCAGATTGTGATTCCATAAAGCGTGAAGAGCCAGTTGAACTTTCATAGCCCAGATTAAAAAAGGTAATCAAAGAAGGCGATAGATGGTAATCAACTCCGAAAACAGCGGTATATCCCAAGGCGGTATCAGCGACAAACACATCTCGATGTTCGGTTATAGTAACTGTTGAACCAGACTGAGAATCTTCGACTCTTCTTCCATCTTTATATAAAAGCCACAAAACATTTCCACCAAGCATCAATGTAGGCCGGATCTTACCTTTCGGATAGGTATATTTTAAACCTCCTTTTACTTTTAGTATTGAAGTATGAAGATGTACCTCCTCAAAAGCGTCATTCAGAGGATTGAAGCCAGTTCCATAGAAATAATTTTTACCAAATTCTCCTGAAACTTGAAATGACAATTTATCATTCGCTTTTGGCAATGAAGTATTTAATAAGAAACCTATCATCGGATAAACCGGCGGATTAAAATGAATAGCCTCGTATAATTGATTATTGTTAAATTTTAAAAAAGATGCATTCATCGAAATAAATGTGGCAAACGTAAGTCGGACAGCCGGTAATTGCTTTTCGTAAATAATACATTGATCATCTTTACACACATATTCATGATATTTCTTTGTGATTTCAATCAATGATTTATCCTCCAATTTGGCTTTATTGATCAGTGGAAAAATCTGCTGACAATCAGCAAATGCATATTTTAAAAGACCAATATACCTATTGTTGCTATGAATATATTTCGCTCCATCTTTACCTAATATTTTCTGATCGTTAGTGAGCTCAAACAATTGTCCATCAACCTTTTCAATAAAATAATGCAATTTTATGCCATCAGAATAGTAATACAAATCCGAAATACCATTCACCAAAAACTCGAGGAAAACTTGTATTTCCTTGCCATCGGATTTAATACTTTTAGATATATAAAACTTTCCGTCATCAAATCTATAACCTTTGATACTCAATGGCATAAACTCCTTTACGATAGAACTTTCCTTGTCCATAAAGTCACATTTCCGCGAATTTCTTGCATCGCCACGATAATCGATTAAACCGTGCACCGTATCGTTTTCATTTGTGATTACATATCCCGGACGGAAATTAGTTTGGCATTTTAAATCATAGACGCAAAATAGAATTAAAAAAAGAAGGATGGCTTTCATAAATAAATTCTCTGTTAGGTTACAATTGAAAAAAAGGCAAATCAGTTCACTACTTCTGAATAGAAATATATTAGATACAAACGTTAAAAAATGTGTGATGAAAAACTGTACAAATAAAATAAAATATTTTCAAAAAAAAACAGTTTTTTTTGAAAACAATTAAAAATTTAAAAAATATGTTTTAATATTAAAGCGTTTAGCTTTTATTCGTCAGTTCCGTAATAATAATTGTGGAATTAATTTTACAAAATGCTGAATTCCCACATATCTATTAAGTTCAAAATCTGATATTATATTTTATTTTGAACCGCAATGCACTCTCATTCATCACATAACGCTCCAACGGCTTTGAAAGGTTTGAAGTCCATGCTAAAATGATTTCGTTTCCGGGTTTGACAATCCATTGAAACCTTGACTGTACCCCAATGGTCTTTGAACTGTTATCGTACTGAAAATAATTGTACAATGTAATATCCGGACTAAAAAGTACATTGGCATTGACCTGGTAGATACGTGTTGTAAAATTACCTGCCGGCAGACTTACCTCATTCTGCTTGTATTTTGCACCAAGAAAGAAGGGTACTGCGATCTTGTAATTAGCGCCTATTGAAAAATCTCTTCGGTCGCCATTGTAGAAATCGCCCCAGACAAATGAGCAATCACCCGCGAAATTCCGGCTGCCGGCAGTCAGCAATTTCAAAGTGTGACGGTAGAATTCATATTCCCCGATTGGAATTACATAAGTTGAAAAGATTTTAAACTCCTTTTCCAGGTTCTCTAAACTTTGACTGATCGAATATGAAAACTCTTCACCTGACTTAAACCGGAGACTCAGCGGAGAAAAATCGATTGAGCGGGTTTCGAGCACATTCGAAAAATTGACAATATGATCGAATCCTATTCCGGAGTAGACTTGCAAAAGTCCCCACTTATTGGGACGAGGTCCGATTTTAATGTTTCCATACGATTCCTTGATATTGGTCCGGGGGACAAAGCCCATTCCGGCCACAAAATTTTCACCAATCTCGTGGTGCCCGAGACTGAATGAGAGAAAGTCGTTCGGATAAGTAATGGTTCCTCCCCACGATAAATCACTGTCGGATAATCCTTTTGTATTCGACTTCAGACCAAATAAAATCAAAGCCAGGTTTTTATTACCATGAAATTTTGAAGTAGCCAGTTTCATATCGATGCCACCAACAAAATTTTCGGCCTGTGAAACCGCATTTCCATAAGTGCCTATTACACCGATCGACGATTCCGGTCCGATGTTTCGCGAAACCCTTGCAACCGAAAAATTGGAGCTGCCCACAGAACGGTCATCATTCACATGCATCACACCCAAATTCCATTTGCCTATCGTTCCAACGAGTTTACCGGCATAGTTGATTTGCAAAGGCAAACCATTACTATCCAAACCCATCCGACGCGAGAAGAACGGAATAATACCTTTCCCGTAAGGATTTAAATCATCACCCTGAATTCCGAAAGAAAAATGGCTCGATCCGTCGAGAAAAAAGTCCCGTTTCTCAGGAAAAAGAAGGTTGAAACGCGTAAGGTTAATCTGACGATCATCGACCTCTGTTTCAGCAAAATCGGTATTAATTGATAACGATGATTTTAAACTTGGCGTTATCTGGTAGAACATATCCAATCCACCATCCACATGGTATTTATTTTTGATGTCACGCTTGGTATCCATTCCTCCAACGACATATGGCGAAAGATCCAATCCGATTCCCTGCGTAATATTTTGAATTCCCTCGATTAAACCAGCATCGGAGACCTGAAATTTATAGCTGTTGATGTTAGCAGTTGGCCAATACGATGATTCAAGTTTCCGCTTGATATGCCGGATAAATTTGATTCCCCACGTCGTTTGGTTCTTATCGAAACCGATTGTTTTAAAAGGAATTGCCATCTCCGCTTCCCAGCCATCTTCAACAAT
>Ga0209100_1001832_pt1 | contig 13924 bp, 12 predicted proteins | sample lystaG_FD_185480 | JGI IMG/M metagenome (GOLD analysis project Ga0209100, IMG submission 185480) | Glacier valley bacterial and archeal communities from Borup Fiord, Nunavut, Canada, to study Microbial Dark Matter (Phase II) -... | ecosystem: Environmental > Aquatic > Freshwater > Ice > Glacier ...
CTGAAAAATTACCGTAGGGTTTACTATTCAGTCCCTGATGCAGTCCAGGCCTTATATAAAGACGATTTCACTGTTTCGCGACCAACAGATTTATCTTCAGTTCGGTGATTTGGTTCTCCAGGAAAACACGGAATATCTGGAAGCGGCCAAAGCGAGAAAAGGCCGGGTCCTTTGGACGCCTGCCTATACATATGACAATCCGACACGCGCTAATAATAAAGATAAATATGTGGTGTCTCTGATTCGTGTTGTAAATGATCTGTATTCCATGAACGAACTTGCTATGGAGAGAATTTCAAGCGACGAGAGTCAGGTATGCGGGCTTTATAAAGGATTGGCCTCCCCTGAAAGCAACATGTTCATTATGAATACGGCAGGGGATGTAATATCCAGTATGGACAAGAGCCAGCTGGGACAAAGTATCGCAGCAGAGCCGTATTATAATCTTTTGCAGAAGGAACCATCCGGGTTTTTTGAGCAAACTGGCAGCGTATATACATTCTATAAGATCAGTAATCCGGAATGGACGGTTGTCATGGTCGATCCGGCGAAGAATTTTTATGCAGGATCTTTTGACATGAACATTATTATTTACATCTGCTTATTGCTAACCGTTCTCTTTGGGATCTTTTTCAAATTCGTACAGGACAGAAACATTATCAGGCCTGTAAAAGAGCTGGCTATTGAAGCGCGTCATTTTAAGGACGGTGATTATAATGTCAGCATACATACGAAAAGCCAGGATGAAATCGGGCAACTTAATGAGTCGTTTGTCGATATGGGACAAAACATCAAGCGGCTCATCGAGCAGGAATATATAAGCAAAATCCGTCAGCGTGAAATTGAACTTGCCTATATGCAGTCACAAATAAATCCGCACTTCCTGTACAACACTCTTGACTCGATAAGGTGGATGGCTGTAATCAAAAAACAGCCGCAGATCTCTGAGCAGATAGAGGCTCTGTCAGACCTGTTCCGCCACGCCCTGAACAGCGGAAGAGAGATGACAACTATCCGGGAAGAAATTGAGCATGTAAGAAATTATATGAAGATCCAGAAGAATCGCTTCAATGACCGGCTGGACTATGATATTTCTGTCGAAGAAAGCCTTCTCAACGTCAAAGTACTTAATCTGGTATTGCAGCCCCTTGTTGAAAATGCCATCGTACATGGACTTGAGCAAAAAAAGGGCGGCGGAAAAGTATCCATTCAAATCAAAAAAGAAAACGGGAATATTATCTATATGGTGGCCGATAATGGCGCGGGGACAGATCAGGTCGAAATCATACGAAAGCTTGGCCTGCCGGATGAGTCACACAATGTATTCTCTCTTAAAAACATTGACGAAAGAATTAAATATAAATATGGGGAAAGTTTCGGTTTGGATTTTCATAGCGTGAAGGGAGAAGGCACGCTCGTTACAGTAACCATACCATCCGGGGAGGGCCTGATAAATGAAGCAACTTAATTTGCTTATCGTTGATGATGAACAAAACATTCGTATGGGCCTCAAAGATGGCGTTGACTGGCAATCGGCCGGGATAAATCATGTCTATACCGCAGAAGACGGCGGTGAGGCATTGGCGTTATGCGAAAAAAAGCAAATTGATATCGTGATTTCCGATATAAAAATGTCCGGGATTGACGGCATGGAACTGGGCGCCCGACTGGCTGTCCTTTACCCCAGCATAAAAATTATCCTGCTGAGCGGTTATTCTGATTTTGAATATGCAAGGCGTGCGATCAAGTTCGGCGCCGTGGAATACATGCTCAAACCAGTTAAAATTCCGGAAATTCTGGGTTGTGTGAAAAAAATGGTCGAGCAGGTCAACCTTGCCATCCGTGTAAGGGAAGAACAGGAAAAGGAGCTGCGGACCAACGAAATAAGGAGCCTTTTGGATTCTCAGGGACAGGAAGACAAGGAGATGAAGAGCTATGAAGGCCTGCTTAAGCATCAGCGCATTTTTGGGAAAGGCGATCATGAAACATATAAGACCTATTCCCCCATGGTTATATTGTCTTTGAATTATATTTATACAAATTCGCACCAAAATATCACAGTCGATGATGTGGCCACTTTTCTCAAAAAATCCAACAACTATTTCAGCTCCCTGTTCAAGAAAGAAATGGGTCTGTCCTTCGTGGAATACTTGAACCGTCTGCGCATAGAAGAGGCTAAAGTTCTTCTTGCACAAACCACCATGATGACCTATGAAATCGCAGAACGCGTAGGATTTAATGACTACAAATATTTCTCTGTAGTCTTCAGGAACACTACGGGAAAAAGCCCGTCCCAATACCGCAAGGAATGATAGCTGCCCGCAATAAATCGTAGAATTTTAGATGTTTTCGTTGCTTTTGCGTTTAGAAAAGATCCGGCAATCTCTATACTTACATCAAAACGAATGGAAATTCGAGTTATGGCTCCTTTGACGTTCTTAATGAACGGTATTCCGTAGGTGTGAGGCCGGTATACTTCCTAAAAACCTTATAAAAATATTTGACATCGGTAAATCCAATGATTGAACTCACTTCATAAGATTTGTAAACACCGTCACGTAATAGTTTCATAGCTTCTTCTATTCGAACTCTGGTTACGTAGTTAGAAAAATTCTCTCCCGTCTCTTCCTTGAAAATCCTGCTAAAATAGGCTGGACTTAAATGAACATATTCAGAGATAACATTTAAAGTAATATCAGTCTTCAAGTTGTTAATAATATATTCTTTGGACTTTTCAATAATTTTAGTTGCATAGCCATCTTTGATAAAAAGAGGTTTTTGCTTGTCATGAAGGAAATCAATATGAGAAATCAATTTTTCAATTGCGGCACTTAGTTCATCCATACTAATCGGTTTGAGTAGATAGTCTGATGCGTTGAATGAAATCGCTTTTTGTGCGTATTTAAAATTGTCGTGACCACTTATAAAAATGACAGATACTTTAATTTTACTGCTGTTTATACGTTCTAATAGAGTGAGCCCATCAAGGCCGGGCATTTCAATATCAGCCAAGACAATATCCGGTTCATTTTTCATAATGTAAGTAAGTGCATCCAGACCATTCGATGCTTCAGCAATATGTTCGTATCCTAAACTAGAAAGCATGGAAACAATCGATTTGCGTGCTAATTGTTCATCGTCAACTACTAAAAATTCCATCGTTTTACCATGCAATGAAACATAAGTCTCATTCCCTTTCTTTCTTTTTGGGAAGTGTTACTGTTGCACAAGTGAAACCATTTTTGACGATATAATCCAAACCATATGTGTCACCAAAATAAAGTTTTATGCGCGTATTAACATTGTAAATACCAATTTTTTCTGTCCTTAATTTTAACTGATACAGGGTTTCCTCTCGAAGCGCCTGGTTTATTTGCTGCAGGGTTTTCTCTTTGATTAACTCACCGTTATTGCTTATGGCAATACAAAGATTATCATTCTGGAAGAAGGTCTCAATTCGCAAAATACCACCGTTAAAAATATTTTTAAAACCGTGGATAATCGCATTTTCTGCAATTGGCTGCAAGACCAACCGCAAACATTCACATTGGAGTGTATTGGGGTCAACATGCCACTCGACACTGTATCTATCTGAAAACCGGATTTGCTGAAGGGCGAGATATTTTTTCAAGTTGTCAATTTCATCACTAATGCAAACAACACTGTGGCTTGCATTCAAATTGTATCTGAATAGATCCGATAAGTTCTTTATCATCATGGACATATTGTACATATGGTTGATATCCGCGAGAGCCTTGATCGAGTTCAATGTATTATAAAGAAAATGAGGGTTAATCTGACTTTGCAATGCTTCAAGTTCGGATTGCAGTCGATTTATGTCTGCTATATATTTTTCTTTGATTAAAACATTCAAACTGGAAGCCATATCATTAAAAGACGTATTGATTTGGGCAATTTCATCATCACCATTGACTTCAACTTGAACATTAAAGTCACCATTTTTAAGTTTTGAAAAGGCGTTTGTTAATTTTTTGACCGGCGAAACAAGGAAAGTTGTCAGATATAATGAAACAAAGAACATGGAAATCGTAATCGCAAAGATTAATGTAAAATTTATATTTTTTATAAAGGCACCTTTCGATGTTAGTATGGAAGTTGGCATGATTGAAACTATACTCCACCCACTGGTACCTGACACAACCTTATTAACAAGAACTTTCTTTCCGTCAAGCTCAACTTTCGAAGAAGTAATACCTTGGGAAATTATGGTTTTTGTAATAGAGTCAATTTGTTCGCTGGATAGTGATACGTTAGAACTAATAAGGTTGTTATCTTTTCCAAGAATAAGAATGATCTCATCCTTTTCGGGATCCATTCCAAGCATGATCTCTGAAAGAACCGATGGCGACTGATCAATTTTCATAACGCCATAAGGCTCTAAGGAGACAAAATCAACCAATCCAGCTGCAATACCAATAACTTCAGGCTGATTTGATTTGTCAAGAATATAGCTATTCTTATGGGGCTCGAGAAAAACATAGTTTCCTTTTTTCTTTATGGCTTCTGAAAACCATGGGGTATCAGCGACATTTCCAATGCTCGTATGCCCAAAGTGCTTATCCAGATACACTTTGATATTTCCATTTGCATCAACTATAGTTATTCCAAAGATATTTTTAGTTGTCTGTAATACGATATTAAGGTTTTCTAAAAGACGAGAATATGCAGTAGTATAGTCAATACCGTAATCCGTAGAGGAATAAGATAAAACGGTTGAGAGCTCTTCGTCAAAAGCATAAATCCCCATAGCTTGACGAACAAGATTGCTGTTGCTTTCTTCCAGTGTTACTAAAGACTGCTGACCAAGAAATATTTTATTATTGATGAAATTCCGTTCAATAGAAGATGTTGTTAATATATAGGAAAGTGATCCGAAAAAGACAACCGGAATGATTACAATAAGCAAACAGACCAAAAAGAGCTTAATATGAATATTGGATTTGATTTTATGCGCTAATTTATGAATCAAATTATTCACCCAATTTCTAATTTATTCAGCAAGAATAATTTGATTATACTATGGAATTTTGTAAATGAAATTGTATGCATATTATACTAACAAGAATTTACACCTTAAGACAAAATTGTGCAACTTGTTAAGAAATGTGCACCTAGTAAAATAATGATATACACATTGGAATTTGAACATCAACAAAATAAAGGGAGGTTACAAGCGTTATGAAAAAATTAGTCAGTACATTATTGTCTGTGTTATTGCTTGGAACGATGCTGCTCGGTTGCTCGTCAAAAGCTGAAGTTGTTACTGAAACAAGTAAGGCACCGGCCGATGGCACAGCAAGTACTACAGCAGCGGATGCTTCTGCAGCGACCGAGCCTACTGTCATCAAGTATGTATCTTGGATGACAAATGGAGAGGACATTCCATTCGTAGAAGCTTTCATGAGTGAAAACCCAGATATTATAGTAGAATATGAGGCAATTGATGGTACGAATTATGATAAGTTGCTCAGTGTTCGCCTCATGACAGATGATGCCCCGGATGTATTCTTAATTCAATGGGCGCAGTATGCCAAATATGCACAAGAAAATTATTTGATGGATGTAACAGAACAACCGTCTATGGCGCTTTTACAAGCCAACTCAGGACTTGCAAATGCGTTTACAATGGACTCGAAGCAATATGGCTTCCCAATCAATACAAATGGCGGACCTCTTCCCATCTATTATAACAAAGTATATTTCGACAAATTAGGAATTACACCTCCAACAACTCTTGAAGAATTTTATAGCGTTTGTGAGAAGATTAAGGCAGATGGTGTTGATCCACTCGTGTTCGGCGCTCAAGATAAGTGGCCAATTGAGATGTTTTTCCGTTACCATCAGTATACAAACCTGTTAAGTGAACACCCACAATATGCAAATGATCTTTATAAAGGGACAATGCTTCCGTCTGAATTTTACAAGTCTGAATTTGAGATGGGAGAAGATCTTTTCAACAAAGGTTATATATCCAAAGCAAGCTTAACGTTAACATGGCCTCAGTCCGTGCCATATTTCATCGAAGGTAAAGCGGCTATGCTGCCCCAAGGCCCGTGGGTGCCAAGCATGCCTGAGTTTGCTGAACTAGATCCAAGCGTGTTCCAACTTGCGGCTTTTACATCACCGGCTACTCCGGCGGCTGACGGCAAAATCTATGCCATGGGTGAAGTCGATCGATCGATTGTCGTTTCTTCTACAACAAAAAATAAAGAAGCAGCCTTAAGATTTTTCAACTGGTTTACTGATAAGACAAATCTCGCAAAGTATCTTAGTGCTCAATCATTAACAACCGTATTAGATCTGGAGTATACGATTAATCCGATTATTGCAGACCACATCAAGAATATCAGCTCAGATAAATACCAGCTGATCTGGTCACAAGATGTTCAATTAACGCCCGCCTTTATGACCGATGCAATGTTTAATGGCTTCCAGAATCTCCTTGCAGGGTCTAATGCCAAAGCTGAGTTAGAAAGACTGGACAGTGAGTTTGATAAAACAAAAGATGCAATAATCGTCCTTAAATAGTTCATTGTGCTGGTGGCTGCTTTGCTGGCCACCAGCATTTTTCTTATATGAAAGAGAGGAGTGAAAAAATTGCTAAAGAAGCTAAAATCAGAAACTTCTTATCAACTTTTAGTAACTATACCAGCTTTAGTGTTGTTCATTGCTTTTACATATTACCCACTCATTTCAACGCTGCGATACTCATTTACAAATTGGAATGGATTCAAGTCTACTTATGATTTTGTAGGGTTTGACAATTTTATCAAAATATTTAAAGATCAGGATGTAGGATCGTCCTTCTATAACACAATCTACTTTGCCGTTTTCAGTATATTGATTGGCATCGTACTTCAACTTGGACTTGCTGTGTTGTTATATGGAAAGTTCAAAGGAAAGAAATTTTTCAGAGCCATATTTTATATGCCATGTGTCATCAGCCAGTTGGTTGCATCTTTGACTTGGCTGGGATTTTTTCAATATTCAGGTGTCATAAATGAAACTCTCGTTTCACTTGGACTAAGCGTATTGGTGCATGATTGGATCGGTAATCCCGAGAGTGTCAAAAATGTTTTAATCTTCATTAACATCTGGCAGTGGACGGGTTATGGCATGGTTATATATTTGGCAGGTTTGACTGCCATTCCACTGGATGTATATGAATCGGCGCGAATTGACGGCGCAAATAATATACAACAATTTTTCAAGATTACGCTTCCACTTATCATGCAGGCAGTAACGATCAACCTTTTTATTGGTATTACTGGGGCAATGAAGATATTTGATATGCCCTTTGTACTTACAAAAGGCGGACCCATTGGTGCATCAAAAATGCTGTCCATGACAATCTATGATAATGCTTTTTTATACCAACGATTTGGATATTCAAGTGCCATCGGTGTCGTTTTCTTCCTTTTTATCGCCACAATAACAGTTGTTCAGATTGTTGTAACACGAAAACGAGAGGTCGAGTATTAATATGCAAAATGATCGGGGGAACAAATTATTTACATTTCTTAAATATGCGCTTGTCATAACAGGCTCAGTCATTGTTGCGATACCAATTCTTTATATCTTAATTTCCGGGTTTAAAACAAGCTATGAAATAAGTCAGCCTTTAAAGTTTCCGGCCAGCCCCAATTTCGATAATTTTATGAAAGTAATTAATAACAAAACGGTTATGTTCAGTTTTGCAAATTCATTCATTATTACGGGTGTTTCGGTATTTATTGATGTCATTCTCTGTTCAATTGCGAGCTATTCCATTGGCCGCAGTAACAAAAAGATTTTTGTGTTTCTTTATTTGTTCTTTTTGAGTGCCATGATGATTCCTGCCGTTGCGAACCTTACATCCATTTATAGTATTATCTATCAACTTGGTCTAAAAGATACAAGACTTGGCTTGATCCTTGTTGAAGCATCTATGCAAATCCCTATGGGAATACTTTTATTCACAGGATTTATTAAGACCATTCCTAAAGAATTAGACGAAGCAGCTTCTCTTGATGGCTGCGGTTATTTTAGAAGGTTCTTCCAAATTATATTTCCGCTGCTGAAGCCAATAACTTTTTCTTATGCAACGATTGCTTCCATTCAAGTTTGGAATGATTTCCTTATGCCCTTGTTAATTCTTTCAGACAATAATAAGAAACCGATAACTCTAGCAATCTATGGTTTTGTTAATGAACATGGGGCCGATTATGGGGCAATCTATGCTTCGCTTATTATTGCAATGATACCCCCCATTTTGTTTTTCCTTTTCAGTCAAAAATATTTGTACAGCGGTATTACGGCTGGATCTGTAAAAGGGTAACCTTTGTAGATAGAAGCTGAAGGGTTGTTACCTAAAGAAAAGTAGCCCACAGGAGGTTCTAAGACATGAATTCAAAGTATGAAATAGCAGCCTATTATTTCCCGAATTACCATAAGGATGAGAAGAACGAAAAAGCTCATGGAAAAGGTTGGGATGAATGGGAACTGGTTAAGAACGCTAAACCGAGATTTGAGGGACATTTACAACCCAAAGTCCCGCTATGGGGGTATGAAGACGAGTCAAAGCCAGAGGTTATGGCCAAAAAAATTGATGCCGCTGCAGACCATGGTGTTAATACATTTATATTTGATTGGTATTGGTACGAGGATGGACCCTTTCTTCAGAAAGCCTTAGAAGAAGGGTTTTTAGGAGCACCAAATAATGAAAGACTAAAATTCTCTATTATGTGGGCAAATCATGACTGGTCGGATATTCAGCCGGCACAGCGTTCAAGACCTTACAATGTGCTCTATAAGGGTGCCGATACGGAAAAAATATTCATAGATGCAACAAACCATATCATCGACAAGTATTTTACTCATCCGTCCTATTGGAGAGTTGACGGCGGACTTTATTTTTCGGTTTATGAGTTGATGGCTCTTGTAAGCGGATTGGGTGGAATAGAAAAATCACGCAGGATTTTTGATGAATTCAGAGACAAAGTTAGGGGTAAAGGGTTAGGAGAAATACATTTGAATGCCGTTGTATGGGGTATTCAAAATTTACCTGGAGAGCAGACAATTACAGATGGCAACGCCCTTCTGGATGCCCTTGGGTTTGACAGTGCAACCTCATATGTGTGGATTCATCAAGATGAAATGCCGGATTTTCCTTTTACGTCCTATGCAAAATTTAGAAATATTTGTGTGAAATCCTTTGAACAATTGAAAAACGAATTCGATAAACCATTCTATCCGAATGTGACAATGGGCTGGGATCCAAGTCCGAGAACGATACAGACTGATATATATGAGAATCTCGGGTATCCATTTACACCGATACTTGAAGGGAATGCGCCTGAAGAATTTAAAAAGGCACTGGAACAGGCGAAGCAATTTTTAGATCTGGATCAGACACACACCAAAATACTTACCATTAATGCGTGGAATGAGTGGACGGAAGGAAGCTATTTAGAGCCCGATGAAATAAACGGTTACCAATATCTAGAAGCCATAAAGGATGTTTTTGGCAAAGATGATAATCAGGAATAATTGCTGCCCGCCATAAATCGTAGAATTTTAGATGTTTTCGTTGCCAATAGCGTTTAGAAAAGATCTTGCAATCTCTATACTTACATCAGAACGAATGAAAATTCGATAGATGGAGGGTTATATCCTGAGTTTTGCAGAAGAGACGAGGAGAAATCAAGATGAGGATTGTTAAGGCCAAAGAAACTATGACTTCAAAAGAAAGAGTTATAAAAACATTTAGACATGAAAAGACGGATCGTGTTCCGATTGACTATGCTGCGAATCCGACGATTCATCACAAGCTTTGTGAGGCGCTGGGAATAAAGGATGATGATTTTCTTTTGTTATACGAAGCTCTGGGTGTCGACTATAGAGAGATCTGGCCGAAGTATGTTGGTCCTCTCATCTACCCCGAGATTGAAGGCTGCAAGGTCAATCCGGAATATGGCTTTTACACTCGCTGGATTGCAAACCAAAGCGGCGGGTACGAAGATTTCTGCCATTTTCCCCTGAAGGATGCAGACGAAGAAAAAATCAGGAGTTTTCCTTTTCCTTCTCCGGATGACTATGATTATGAAACGGCACTTGATCAGATGGAGAAATATAAAAATTACGGAGTATACGTAGGACATGCAGGTATCAGTGACATCATTAATTCCACCGGCAGGGTGATGGGAATGGAAGATGCACTCGTTAATCTTTTTACGGAAGACGAAGCTACTTTAGCGTATGTAGAGCAGATGCTGCGCGTTGAATTTGGCGTTATGGAGCGGCTTCTGGACAAAGCAAAAGGTAAAGTCGACTTTGTATTTTTGGGCGAAGACTTAGGCACTCAAATTGCCCCTATGATAAGTATGGAAATGTATCGAAGGGTAATTAAACCAAACCACAAAAGATTTGTAGATCTGGCTGCATCTTACAATCTGCCTGTCATGATCCATACCTGCGGCAGTTCCAGCTGGGCGTATGAAGACTTTATTGAAATAGGAGTACAAGCTGTTGATACTTTGCAGCCGGAGGCAGCCAACATGTCACCCCGGTATTTGAAGGACCATTTTGGCGGAAGGCTGTCTTTTCACGGATGCATCTCAACAACAGGAGCCCTAGCTTCTGGCACAAAAGAAGACGTGATTGAAGATGTTAAGAAGACTTTGTCCATTATGATGCCGGGCGGCGGCTATCACTTTGCGCCGACTCATCAAATTCAAGATAATTCACCTGTTGAAAATGTAATAGCTATGTATCAGGCGGCCCATACATACGGCGTTTACTAAAAATGTTATTCGTTACGGAGGAAATAATAATGAATCTTCAGGAAATATGTACGGCAGTAGAACTGGGAAAAGGAAAAAGAGTCAAAGAATTGGTCAATCAGGCAGTCGATGAGGGTATGTCCGTAAAGGTGATTCTCGATGACGGTCTCATCCGTGCTATGGGAATAGTGGGCGAGAAGTTCCGGTTGAATGAAGTATACGTACCGGAAATGTTGGTAGCAGCGCGTGCAATGGCGATGGGACTTGCGATACTTGAGCCACTCCTTACTGCAACGGGAGTAAAGCCTATCGGCAAAGTCGTAATTGGAACCGTACGCGGCGACTTGCATGATATTGGCAAGAACCTCGTAGCCATGATGATGAAGGGCATGGGTGCTACCGTATATGACCTCGGCGTCGATGTCCCTGACCATACATATGTGGAAAAAGCAGAGGAAGTAGGAGCGGACATTATTTGTCTTTCTGCCCTTCTGACAACAACCATGCCTGCGATCGGCGATGTCATCAAGGACATTGAAGAATCTGGGGTGCGCGATAAATATTACATTATGGTTGGAGGCGCTCCCGTCAGTCAGACCTATGCGGACCAGGTCGGTGCAAATGCCTATTCAGCAAATGCGAGTGATGCGGCGGATATTGCCAAAAAACACCTGATTTCAAAGTCCTGATTTGTGATTTGAAGGAATATCGCACTAAAAATGAAAAATTGACAGAGAAAGAAAGGCTTTTGACAAAGGCTATTCTTTCTCTGTTTTTTGATTATAAAAAAATGAATTCTGTTGAAGCACTTATAATAAACACACCGCCGACTTTTCTTTAATAAAAAAATAAAGTAAATCAGAATTTGAGGTTTCTTTTTTGTTCCAAATTGTGAAAAAGCTCGTCCCAATACCGCAAGGAATAATTGATGCTCGCTCTAAATCGTAGAATTTTAGATGTTTTCGTTGCTATTTGCGTTTAGAAAAGATCCGGCAATCTCTATACTTACATCAAAACGAATGGAAATTCGAGAGATGGAGGGTTATATGAAGACGTATCCGGCGATTAAGCGCAGAAAAATCAGTTGGAGAAAAGCACTCGTATCATCGCTGTTTTTATTGCCGGCGATAGCATTTATGATTTTTTCGGTCTATATTCCTTTTGCATGGAATGGGGTGTTGTCCTTCCAGAAATGGAATGGCTTTTCGGCTCCTAAATGGATCGGGTTCGACAATTATAAGAATCTGCTGACAGATGCTGTTGCTCAGCGCGGTCTGTGGAACTCGATATTCCTGGCTGTGTTTTCTACTTTGGGGGCTGTGATTCTTGGCCTTCTGTTGGCAGCCTTTGTCTATAAAGTGACAGAACGTGAGGGCGCCTTTTACCGGCTCATCATTTTTCTTCCGGTTATGCTGCCGACAGCCGTTGTCGGACTTCTTTTTGCCTTTGTTTTCAACCCTGAAATGGGCCTTCTGAATAATTTTCTCAGGGTGATCGGCCTGGACAGTTTCACACATGTCTGGCTTGAAGAAAAGGCTACGGTGATGTGGTGCATAGTGGCCGTCAATATCTGGAAAATGTCAGGGCTTACCATGATGCTTTCGTTTGCATCGATGAAGATGCTTCCCGAGTCGATATTTGAGTCCAGCAAGCTCGAGGGCGCAACCTACAGGGAACAGTTTTTGAAGCTGATACTTCCCCTTATTAAATCGACCGTGCTGCTTTCGGCGGTGTATACCCTTGTGGTTAATTTCAAGAGTTATGATATTGTATTTGTTTTGACAGGGGGCGGGCCTGGAACCACTTCACAGACGGTTCCCATCAACATGGTCAAAACGGCCTTCAATTTTTCCGAATTCGGATATGCTGCAGCGATGGGGATGATATTTGCGCTGGTTGTAATGCTTGTCGTGGCTATCGTCAACCGGGTGCTTAAAGGAGAGACATATGAGTACTAGAAAAAACTGTCTTGATGCAAATGACCGGAAAATACGTCTCTTTTCAAGAGGGTTCATTTGGCTTTTTATTCTGCTGACCGTATATCCTATCATTTTTGTTTTGCAGACATCCTTTAAAAAAACATCGGAATTCTATACGAATATATGGGGCCTGCCTAAAATATGGGCGTTTGAAAATTATGTAAATGCCTGGAGTATTGCAAATATCGGCGAATATATGCTTAACAGCCTTATCATCGTTGCCATTGTACTGCTTGTAACGCTTTTTTGCGGCGCTCTTGCCGGATACGCTCTCTCGCGTTTTCATATACGGTTCGCGGAGCTGATCATGCTTCTCATTCTGCTTTGTACGATGACTCCCTCGGAAGGCGTCATTATGCCGATGTACCTTATGATCAGCAAGATGAAAATAGTCGGCACGTATACCTCTATGATTCTTCCTTACATCGGCTGGGGCCTGCCGATGACAACCTATATATTCCGCAATTTCTTCAACACCTTACCCAACGAATTACTTGAATCTGCGCGTATTGACGGCTGTTCCGAAACCAAGACATTTATACTCATTGCGACGCCGCTGATGCTGCCTGCGATTGCCACAAATGCTATTTTTCTCTTCGTTGGCTGGTGGGGAGAGTTGCTCTGGGCCACAGTGGAACTGGCATCGTCTTCCATGAAGACCATCCCCATTGGTCTGGTTTCTTTCTCGGCCCAGTTCGGAACGGATTGGGGAACTCTTTCTGCTGCCGTCTGTATTGTCCTGACACCACTGGTGATATTTTTCTTATTCGTTCAAAAATACTTTATAGGCGGACTTACGGGAGGTGCTGTCAAAGGGTAATGGCCGAAAGCTGGATTTTGAATTTGCAGATCGTTGAAAATTGGATATTCTCGTAGTTTTGCATGTTACAAAGGTCAAGGCAAAGAATTAGTATAAAATAAAAAAAGGAAATTTGGAGGGAAATGCAATGAAGAAATTGATCAGTATCGCAGCAGCACTTGTCATGTCTATGTCCGTATTACTGACAGGCTGCCAGGCAGCCCAGACAGCAACAACCGCCGCAGCAACAACAACTGCCGGTGACGCAACCGCAGCAGCATCAACTGCCGCAGCAGAAACAACTGCCGCAGCAACGACAGCAGGAGAGATCAAAGACATCAAGTTTTACGGGAAAATTGTTGAAT
>Ga0209100_1001834_pt1 | contig 13923 bp, 9 predicted proteins | sample lystaG_FD_185480 | JGI IMG/M metagenome (GOLD analysis project Ga0209100, IMG submission 185480) | Glacier valley bacterial and archeal communities from Borup Fiord, Nunavut, Canada, to study Microbial Dark Matter (Phase II) -... | ecosystem: Environmental > Aquatic > Freshwater > Ice > Glacier ...
AAGATTACGTCCGGAACCGTGTCCGAGCGGCCGAAGGTGCAACTCTCGAAAAGTTGTGTGGGTGAGAGCCCACCGTGGGTTCAAATCCCACCGGTTCCGCCAAAGAAATGCCGGTTTGCTATTCGATGCCAGCCGCCCGCATTTTGCCCACATTTCGATTCAAGTTATGCCATAGAAGACGTCACACGACTCGATAACCCGCGACTCGACCCAAGGCGACGTTCGGTCGGGCTTAGTCGCCCTGATCGAGGCCGAATACGAGCATTGCCATGGAATTAAACCATGCTTGAAAGCCACCGCGTCCCAAGCGAACACCTAGGAACGAAACACAGGGCGATTCCTCGCGCCGACTCCAACTCGCATCACATCCGTGGATTGAGGTTTAGGGGCACTCGACCATTTCCCCCGCCTTCAGTCACGTTTTGCCACAGAAAACGGCGAGAGCTGCATATTTTGTGTCGGCCTCTTGCCGGGATTGATGATGGTCGTGCGCAATCGTTCCTGATTGGACGCCCCCACCGCGGGCTTCGACTCTTCTCCGCCTCGACGAGCTACGCAATGACGCCGGTCAATGTTGGACCCCCAGACATGCGCGACACCCGGGCGGTTCAGCTCACCCAGCTGATGGGCAGTTTCGGTTTAATTGCGGTGCGGGCCTCCAGTGATTCTATTCGTGGAGCCGTCTGGGGAGCGCGCCACTCGGCGGGCTGACTCAGAGTTTGGATCTCGGGAGAAGGCCCAGCTTCGCGAGTGAGCGGTGCAGGCGTCCGATCTTCTCATCATCTGCGGCCGCCAGCGGCAAGTCTTGTTTGGCTTGATCTGTAGCTCGGCGCCGGCATCGCGCCAAGGGGCGAGAATTGCAGTCGGTGCCAACGTTGGAGAGCACTCTTGCGACGGTCACGCTGCACGCGGCGAACAAGCTGAGTGCTCGGCGAAGCCTGTGTAAACGAAACTGATGCCGCGAGCTGGCCGCGGTTGTTGTTCTTGAGTGCCCGTAAGTGGCCCTCCTGTTTTATTGCCGTGCTGTCGGCCCCTGGACCGGTATGGGCACCACCGTTCGGGACCTGCCGATTTTTTTGCCGCCGACGTAGATCATCGCGCCCGGCAAATCGTGCTCGTATCGGCGAATCGGTTCACTGGTTCCGACATCGACATGATTCAACCGGTTGAATCGCCAGCGAGCCAAAACCGCATGAAGCATCGACGCCAACACCCCACTGCGCGCGCAGATCGCGACCGCCCCGAGCCGCTTCTTTCATCGCAGATTCACGATCGTACCCATTCTTGGCTCGTCCCTTTGGCCGATTGATGCGGTTTCGACGACCGATCCTCAACCTCATTACGGCCCATCGCCCATAGCGGTCAGCCCGCCGCGTTGAGCTCAGCCACCGTACTTTAGAGCGTCCCCGCGTGAGCAACCGGCCGCCCCGATGCGACTACCACCCGTGCCAAGCACAGCGTGTGAACAGGAGCAGGGACAGTGTTGCGCACCATAAGGACACCGAGCAACGGCTGCGGGGCCCTGCTAGACATGAGTTCCGCGTAACGGCGTTTCGATGGATGACGTGTCAAAGTCGGCGTTGAAAATGTGCGGCCCGCCAGATCGGGTCTTGAGGACTGGATTTCTTTGGCTATTTTGCAGACGATCAACGAGCCGTACCGTGCTCTTCGACAGAGTTGCTAGAAGAGCACGGCACCACTTGAACCTGCGAGCTACCCCAAATTAACGACTTCCGTATCGGTGAGGGCACGGTCGTAAATCAGCAAATCATCGAGGCCGAGTGTATTGCTGCCCGCGAGCGCTCCTCCGACTGTTGTTGGAGCAAACGTTCCTGACCACGTCCCCTGGGCGTCGAGGACGCCGTCCAAGTAAAGTTTTAAACTCCCCGAACTTCGCGTGATGACGACCTGAGTCCAGGCTCCGGTCGGTATCGACTTTGAAGCAACCACTCGGTCTGAGCTCGCGTACAGACGAGGGCGTCCAGCATAAAAGTTGATATCCATCCCCGACCCCTTCAAAATTCCCGAGGTATTCGTGAGGCCGCTTGTCGGATTGACCCATGCTGAGACGGAGAAATCCCCGGCTATGGAAAAGGCAGGAACTGCGATCGTGCCAACGCCGCCAGAATTGGCCGTCAGCGATCCGCCGAATTGACCGTATGGAGACCAGGCAAAGCTCCCGGAGGCAGTTCCATCCCTTCCCTGTCCGGACGAATCTCCCACAGTAGCTATAGACGGTGCATCAAACCGGTACTGGACGTCCAGCCCGGTCGGCATTGTCGGAGTGCTCTGCGCTAGCTGCTGAATCTCGTTCAACGTGAGGGCACGGTTCGCCATCACGAAGTCGTCGATGGTTTGCGATGCAGGCGAGCTGACAGCTCTGCCGGCGAACTTGGGAGAGAAGACCCCAGACCAGTTACCGGTTCCCTGAGATGCACCGTTTATGAATATGGTTACGAGATTCCCTGACCTAGTTGCGGCCACGTGTGTCCAGGTATTTGCCGCTATTGCGACTGCTGAGGTCGCTATATCGGTCCCGACGTACAGCCTCGGATATCCCTGATAGAAATTGATGTCCTGCCCTACACCAGACACGAGCCCGTTGAAGTTGCTCGGGATCGAGGCCGTTTTGATCCAGCCAGCTACGGTGAAGTCGGCGGCATAGGACTGTGCAGGAATCGTGACCGCGCCACTGGAGGAGGTGAGACCTCCTCCAGTGTGTCCATCAGTCACTAATGTTGCATCCCCAGTTAGAGAACCTGTTCGATTATTTCCCGACGAATCAGTTGCGGTCGATCGATCATCGAATTTGTATGCGAGCACCTGATTACTCGTGGGGATGGCGTGCGCATCATTTGTGAAAGCTAGAGGTGCGATCGCCACGCCGTGCGCTGCTTCTGAGTACAACGACTGATTCTGCCAACCGGCGGTAGTTATGTACCACTGGCCATTTGTATCCTGTACATATTCGGGTGCATGCACTGGCAGCTTGGTCACGAATGTGCCGGCACCTGTGTTGGAGACGCCGTTGAAGTCTCCGAAATCCATCGGGTTTGCAGATCTGAAGATGAAGGTGTCGTGGTATTTCGCCGCGCTGCTGTCGGTGAGCGTTGTGCTCAGGTAATAGAAAGAACCGTATTTGAACACAAAAGGTGATTCCACGCTTGACCAGGCAGCAGTGGTTGCACTACCGCTTAGGGTGAGCGCGCGGCCCGCGTAAGTCCAGTTAAGGAGGTTGGTTGATGTGTAACTGGCCAAGAAATTAACACCATTTTCGATAGCAGTCGCGTACATCACATAACCACCGTTATACGGGAACACCATGGGGTCGCGAAATGCATCCTTGAGACCTGAAACGGTGATGTCCGAACGTCGAGTCCAAGAAGCCAGCGTGGAGTCTGTCGTTGAATCGACCTCGACGGTGTTCCCCCCGGAAGTATTATTGGCAACTCCGGCTCGGTTCGACCGATAGAAAAGGTATGTTGTACCGCCCACAGAGATCGCATGAGGTGCCCACGCGTTGAGAGGTTGACCCCCGGCGGAGTATTGCGCCAACACTGGGCCCTCGGTCCATGTGCCGGAAGTGAGAGATGTCATAGAAGCAGAGGCGAACGAATTCTCGTATCCGTCTCCGTTGCCGGAGATGCCGATCACGTGCCATTTTCCATCGGCCCCCCTTATCACGGTGTGATCATTCATGTAACGGGCCGGGGCGGGCTGAGTCGGAGAAAAAAGCGTAGTCCAAGGACCCGCGATCCTCGGGGTGTAAGTCGCAGAACCCACCGGTCCCGCAGCAGTCGCTGGCGCAATAGTTACCCCGACCAACGCAATTACTATGAGCGCCGCAGCTGCGGCTCTCGATACTTTTCTCATTCCACGTCTCCTTTGACCTGACTACTTGCTCGATCTGTACCCTCGCAAGATATTACTCATAGGATGTTTAATCAAGGTCAAGGAGTTTACGAGTCGTAAATCATTGACCAGGGCCGCTCACCTCCTACTCAATGACCCGACCATTTTCATCAGAGGGTTCGTCGAACTGCGCAGGCGGCGGTCAATCCGGTCGTCCCGCTGACCGCAGGTCCGCCTGTATCTGTGCTGACGAGCTCGGGCACCGATATCGCACTAAAAGGGAGCTCCCCCTGGACCGTCTATATGTCTTTTCCTTGGCTGGCCTGGTGCTGGCTGGGTTGATGCTGGTTTTGCTGACCGGGCGTGACTCGTGAACCGTCTGACCCTTTCGGGGTGTCTTTCCCGGGATCTGTCCGCTCGGTCGGGAGGGCCGGCGTCTTCCTTGCCCACCACGATGACTTGATTAGAAGCTTGCCCAACCCTTTGGGGTTGTGGCCCCTTACAGGCATGTCCCGCAGTGATCTTCTCCCGGGCTGACGCCGGCTACGACGTCCGCCGACAAGAAGGAGATACCGCATGTCCATCGAAGCAGATCACTACACGTCCGTCGTTGGGGTCGATGCCCACGCCGCGAACCACACCCATGCCCTCATCGAATCCCCGTCGGGGAAGCTGATCGACCAAAAGACGTTTCCCACGACGCCCCGCCGGGTTGGGCCGAGCGATCGCCTTGATCGTTCGGAGAACTGTGCCCGATGTCGGGCGCGTACTCGTCTCGGCCGAGGGCACCGGCTCCTATGGTGCGGTCATGGCCGAGCGTTTGTCCGAGGCCGGCTACCGGGTCGCCTAAGCCCCGACTCCGTTCACGAAACGGTTGCGTGGGAGGGGCAAGACCGACACTCTCGACCCGATCGTAGCGGCCCGCTCGACCCTGATCATGGATATCGGACGGCTCCGTGATCTCCGTGCCGGCGAGTTCCAGACAGCCCTGAAGCTCCTCATAGTTGGCCGGGAACAGATGAACGCCGAGCGGCTCCGCGTCTTGAACGCCGTGACCGCCCAAGTACTACAGTCGCGTTTATTTTCGGTGTGGTCGGCGGATGAATCGGACATTGGTCGTGAATCCTGTTAATCAGGGCGGGTGAGCAATGATATTTGGGTGGCTGAGATATCGGAATGGGCGCAGGGCCTTGAGGAGATGTGCGGGTTGATCGGGGGCGAGTTCGCTCGCACCGAGCCGCGGAATAACGCGGTCAGTTACATTCGTGGGCTGCTCTAGGACGAGGAGCGGAAGAACTCCTGGACCTTGTCCGAGCAAGCCGGCCATGGCACCCCTGATGGGATGCAGCGGCTGCTCTCGACCACGGATTGGGAGCCGGATGCGGTGCGAGATGCCTTGTTCGGCTACGTGAAAAAGCATTTGGGACACCCCACGGGGATTTTGGTCATTGCCGAGACCGGATTCCTGAAAAAGCGGACGGTGTCAGCCGGGGTAGCCCGCCAGTACTCGGGTACCGCCGGGCGGGTGGAAAACTGTCAGATCGGGGTGGTTGTGACCTACGCGTCCCCGGCCGGGCGGACCTATCTGGACCGGGAGCTATACCTGCCCAAAGTCTGGATCGACGACGCCGAGCGGTGCACGCGGGCGGGAATCCCTAAGGGCTGGGTGATGGCCACCAAACCCGTGCTGGCGGCCGAGATGATCGAGCGCGCCCTGGACGCCGGCATCGAGGCCGAATGGACCACCGGAGATGCCGTCTACGGCCAACACAGCGGGCTGCGCCGCCGGCTGGAAGCCCGCGGCATGTACTACGTGATGGCCGTACCCATGAACCAGCACGCCATCACCCCGACCCCGGGCACACTCGGCATCGAAGGGCGGGCCGACCAACTCTTCGTCGCCCTGGACGGGAGGGCCTGGCGCACCCGCACTGCCGGCACCGGGACGAAAGGCGAACGGCTCTACTCCTGGGCCAGGATCCGCATCAACTGCCCCGCCGAGATAGGGGAACACTGGCTGCTGGCCTGCCGCTCCCGGAAAACCCCCACCAACCTGGCCTACTTCATCTGCCACGCACCCGAGAACGTCACCCTGATCGAGTTAGCGCATGTCGCCAGGGTGCGCTGGGCCATCGAGGAAACCTTACAAACCTCCAAAGGCAAAACCGGGCTCGACCACTACCAAGTGCACCAATACACCGGCTGGTATTGCCACATCACCCTCGCCATGGTCGCCCGCGCCTTCCTCAGCATCATCCGCTCAAAAAGGGGGCCCACATCAGAGCTCCGAGCAGCTGGTGAGGCTCTCACTGCCCGAAATCAGACAACACGTCATACGGATCGTCTGGCACCGCGAACCAGACCCCACCACGTGATCCGCTATTCCCTCTGGCGACGAAAACACCAACACCGCGCCCAGCACTTCCATCGCAAAGCCCACGGCCACAGCCCACAAACGCGACTGAAGTATTAGAACTTCGCGTTGAGGGCCTCGACGGCGGGGATGAACCGCTGCCGCGACGACTCGATGTGGCTGAACATGAGTTCGCCGGCCGCGACACCGTTGCCACCGGCGATGGCCGCCGCGATCTCGACGTGCTCGCTTAAGGCGAGCGGTCCCTTTCCACCGCGGTAGTACTCCTCGAACATGTTCTGCACGAACTCGCCCTCGCTTGGAGAATTCGCCTCGATGTTCAGGGTGGCCTTGTAGAGCCGGAATAAATGCATGTGGCAGTGGGTGCGGGTGAATGCTTCCTCCACATAGCGGCTTCCGGACGCGCGGGCGACGAGCGCGTGAAATCGTGTGTCGTGTTCGATGAACTCCGGGTAGGTGGAGGCCGCCTTGCTGACGGGAATGCTCTCGGCACGGTTTAGTTCGGCAGCAAGGGCCTCGTTCTGGCGGCGCGTGCTGCGACGCGACGCTTCAGTCGCCGCCCACGGCTCGATCAAGGCGCGGAACTGAAACAAGTCGTCGAACTGCTGAACCGAGAGCAAGTCGGTGGCTTCGTACCCGCGAAGAGGGATTTTTATGACGAGGCCGTCAGCCTCCAGGCGGGCAAGCGCTTCGCGCACCGGAGTCTGCGAAATGGAGAGGTTGCGGGCGAGCACATCGATTCCCACATGCTCTCCAGGGGAAATCTGGTGGTCGAGGATCATGGCACGGACCGCGTCGTAGGTGCCATCTGCCAGAACGAGTCGCTGCGGGCCGGCGAGCGGCCGGCCAGAATTCCCAATCATCATCCCTGCTTCCAACTCCAGTGCGAGCCCATGATGCGGCGGTACTCGCGCTAATCGTATATCGAAGTTAACGGGGCACTCTCTGTGCCGTGGTTCAGCGTGCAGCGACCCGGAGGCCGTCCATCCCTCCGTCGATCGCGAGCACACTACCTGTGGTGGAACGCTGGCTCGGATCGGCGAGGAAACAAATTGCGCTGGCCACTTCATCCGCAGTGACGAGCCGACCGTTTGGCTGGCGCTGCTCGAGTGCGACACGCTCTGCCGAGGGGTCTGCGGCTTGGTCGAGTAAGCGTGCCACCCATGGGGTATCGGCGGTGCCCGGGTTAACGCAGTTGACGCGGATGTTCTCAGCAATTAGGTCGGCGGCCATCGCTCGCGTGAGAGATTGAACCGCACCCTTGCTCGCGGAATAGATGGCGCGTCTGCTCAGCCCGACCGTTGCTGCGATGGAGCAGGTGTTGACGATCGCGGCCGATTCGCTGAGGCGCAGTAGGGGCAGTGCGGCGCGCGTCACCCGAGCGATTCCCGTCACGTTGACGTTGAAGACGAGCGCCCAGTCCTCGTCGCTCGCCTCCTCGACGGTGCCGACGGCTCCGATACCGGCGTTATTGACGAGGATGTCGAGCACCGGAGTGTTCGAGGCGATCTGTTGAAAGGCGGCGGTGACGGAATCCGTCGATCCCACGTCGCAGCGGATCCATTCGGCAACGCTCTCCATAGCGCCGACGTGGAGATCAAGCCCGATCACTCGCACCCCGTTTGCGTTAAATCGAGCAGCCGTTGCGAGACCGATGCCGGAACCGGCACCCGTGACGACGGCGGTGAGGCCCGGAAGTTCTTTAGCCATTGTGCGGTGTGCTCTCTCCATCGAGAATTTTCCCCTCCCGCGATGTGCTCGTGATGATGTCTGATGCTCGCAGGAAGGCCTTAAAAATAAACTATATAGGATTCTTGAAAATCATGTAGCATGACTTTTACTGGAGCGAAGGTGCTTTCTTTCGTTCCTTCACGGCATGAAAGGGAGCACCAATGAAACGACTTGTCATCGGCATTGTCGCGGTAGCAGCGATGACGCTGAGTCTCGCGGCCTGTTCGGGAACGACGAATACGGCGTCGGGAGGCAAACCAACGGTCACGCTGTGGGTGGACACCCCACGCGTACCCCAGGCGAAGGCGTACCAGAAGTTGATGGCCGGTAAGCAGAACATCAAGATCGAGGTCATCAGCCAGGCGGATGCGCAGACCAAGATCGCCCTGCACAACCGCACCAAGAGCGGCTGGCCCGACGTGATCTTCGGCTCTGCCCCCGACACGGCGCAGTTCCTCGACCCGAGCAATGGATTCGCCGCCGACCTCACCAAACTGGTGTCGAAGAAGATCTTCGACGGCTTCGGTACGGCAAACAGCGACTGCAAGTTCGACGGCAAGTACTACTGCCTGAAAAACGACCTAGCCAACACCGTGCTCTGGTATAACACCAAGATCTTCAAAGAACTTAATCTGACCGTTCCGAAGACCATGGACGAGTTCGCTGCAACAGCGCTGAAGCTCAGGGGCACGGGGTACTCGGCCGGCGCGATCGGCGACCAGAACTACTACGCGTCGTTCCTGCAGCCGAGTGGATGCCCGCTGGCGGCGGTGCCGAAGAAGAATACCGTGCGCATCGCCCCGAGCGATCCTAAGTGCACTCGGGTCGCCGAGCTGGTGCAGCCGCTGCTCGACGCGGGAGTGGTGGACAAGCGCTCGAACTTCGATGCCGGCTTCATCAAAGATGTCGCGCAAAAGGACAAGGTGGCGATGACCTTCGGTCCGTCGTGGTTTGGTGATTTCGTCATCAAGCCCGCCGCCTCGTGGGCTGTGCCCGCGGGAGAGATTGCCGCGGGGAATATGCCTGCTTGGGGAAGCAAACCCGATAATATGTCTGGTGCCTGGGGCGGCGGCGTCTTTACTGTTTCTGCGCACGCGAAGTTTCCCCAGGCTGCCGCGGACGCGGCAGTCTGGATGACAACCTCCGACGCAATGGCGACTGCCGAGACCACTCCGACGTTCCCGGCCTACGGTCCGGCGAACAAACTATGGGAGAAGCGCATCTCAGCCGACCCGTACTACGCCAGCAACCCCTACCCCGCGATGGCGGCGGGCGCGAACAACATCTCGCAGGTGGATCGCCCAGTGCGATTCGCGTTCAATGCGCAGATCGGCTCCGCGCTGCAAGTTGACATCAACAGCGGCAAGTCGCTGGAAGCCGCGCTGAACTCTTTTGCGGATTCCCTTCAAAAGCTCGCCCCGTCATCCGGTTACACGGTCATCTCTAAATAGCATGACCGCGCGGCGCCGGAGAGTCCACCAGCTCCCCGGCGCCGCACGGTTTGGCCACAACGAAAGGCTCGCGGTGTCTCGTTCACGATCAAGCAGGAAGAGTCTCATCGCCGGAAGCATCATGATCGCGCCGTACCTTGCGCTGCTTATTGCCTTCGGCGTCGTCCCGATCATCGTCGCCGCCGTCACCTCGATGGAACCCTCAGCCCTCAACCCGGGGGGTGGTCCGCTCAACTATCTGCAAGCGCTGGAGGACTTCCGCTTCCTTCCGGCACTTGGCAACGTCGGAGTGTTCCTGTTGCTCTACGTTCCCACAATGTTGATTGTCGTGGCGGGGATGTCGCTACTTCTCGACACAGTGCGGGGACGCTGGAACGTCTCCCTCCGGCTGGCCTATATCGTGCCGGCGTCACTAACCGGCGCAAGCGCGGTGCTCGTCTGGTATTTCTTGCTCGAGCCGACCCTGAGCCCCTACCAAGACATTCTGCGTGCGCTCGGCATCACCCAAGGCGGACAGATCTGGAGGTCGGAAAACCTTGCCTGGATCTTTGCGCTCATGGCGTTCTTCACCGGGGCCGGCAACTGGATCGTCGTTCAGTACGGCTCGCTGCAGTCTATCTCCGAGGACATCCTCGAGGCGGCTCGCATCGACGGGGCGAATGCTTGGCAGATCGGATGGCACATCAAACTCCCCCTCATCCAGAAGTACATCGTCTACATGGGGATCCTCGTCTTTGCCGCGGGGCTCCAGGTTTTCGTCGAACCCCAGCTCATCTCGTCGTCCGTCTATCCGGGACTCGCCGCAAACTGGTCGCTCAACCAGTTGAGCTACAGCTTCGCGTTCCAATCCAATAACCTCGGCGGGGCGGCTGCACTGTCGCTCATGCTCTTGATCGTGTGCATCGTCGGCGCTGTCTTCGTGATCTTTCGCACGGACTTCTTCGAGGGCTCAGGAGTGAAGGAAAAATGACCTCAATTCTCGAAGCCGAGCCGATCATCAATCGCTCCGCCAGCAAGGTCCACCTGCCCGAGAAGCTGACCGCAGCCGGCCGGGTGGGTCGAACCGGTGTGTGGGTCGTGCTGCTGGTCTACGGGCTGCTCAGCGTGGTCCCCATGGTCTGGCTACTGATCGCGCCCTCCAAGACTGCGGCTCAGCTCAACAACGACGCCCCATTCTCGTTCGGGTCGTTCGCCAATTACGGATCCGCCTGGGAACACCTTCTCACCTTCCAGGATGGGGTGCTCGTGCGATGGCTCCTTAATTCCGTGGTCTACACGGTGGCGATCGTCCTGCTGTCCTGCGTGAGCGCGATCCTCGCCGGGTACGCGCTCGCCGTAACGGCCATCCCGTTCAAGCGCACACTGCTCATCGTGACCCTTGTGGCCATGATCATCCCGCCCGTGGCGCTGGTGATCCCCCTATTCATCGAGATCTCAAACGCGCAATTGTTCGACACGCCAGCAGCGGTGATCCTAACGAGCTCCTTCTATCCGTTCGGGGTCTTCCTGGCGTACATCTATTTCAGCACCTCGATTCCGAAGGAACTCTACGAGGCCGCGAAGGTGGACGGCGCCGGAGAGTTTGCGACCTTCTGGCGCATTGCCCTACCGCTGTCGAAGGGGCTGTTCGGCATGCTCGCGTTCTTCAGTTTCAGCGCGTCGTGGGTCAACTTCTTCCTGCCGTATGTGCTGCTCGGCTCGGCGGAGAACTTCACCCTGCCAGTGGGCCTCGGGGTACTGTTCAGCTCGACGCCTGCGCTCAACCCCGGCAATGGCGCCCAGCAGAGCGTGATCGGACGGCCCGAGATTGCACTCGCGGGATTGATCCTCGCCATTCCCATTCTCATCGTGTTTTTGCTGTCATCACGTCTGCTCGTTCGTGGTGTGCTCTCCGGATCCGTGAAAAGCTGAGGGATGTACACCGACTTGGCTGAAGCCGAACTTCGCACCTACCGCGGCAGCGCGCTCGATCCTGCCGACTTCGATGACTTCTGGAAATCGACGCTCGAGGAGGCCCGCGAGTTCGACCTCGGAGTCACTCTGTCTCCCGTCGAGACGGGACTGCGCACAATCGATGTCTACGACGTCGCCTTCGTCGGATTCGGCGGCACGCCGGTGCGGGCCTGGCTGCGCATTCCCGCCGGAGCGACGGGCCCACTGCCGGCCGTAGTGCAGTTCGTCGGATACGGCGGCGGCCGGGGCAACGTGGTCGAGAACCTTATCTGGTCGTCCGCGGGCTTCGCCCACTTTCAGATGGATACCAGAGGCCAGGGATCCTCGTGGTCGACAGGCGACACCGCCGATCCGGTCGGCTCGGGCCCGCAGGGCGCTGGGTTCATGACCCGGGGAATCGAGAGCCGGGAGACCTACTATTACCGCCGCGTGTTCGTCGATGCGGTGCGCGCGATCGAGGCAGCGCGATCCCTGGATCTCATCGATGAGAGCCGCGTCGCAGTGTTCGGCGGAAGCCAGGGTGGCGGGATCGCTTTGGCGGCGGCGGGACTCGTCCCCGACGTCGCCGCGCTGGTCGCGAACGTGCCGTTTCTCTGCGATTTCCCACGGGCAACCGTGATCACCGACAACGATCCATATAAGGAGATCGGGCGCTACCTGGCGACCCACCGCCACGCCACCGACCGGGTGCAGCAGACGCTCTCCTACTTCGATGGGGTGAATTTCGCTCGTCGAGCACTGGCTCCGGCCCACTTGTCGACGGCCCTGATGGATCCGATCTGCCCGCCGTCGACGGTGTTTGCGGCCTACAACAACTACGGCGGACCCAAAGACATCACGGTCTGGCGATACAACGGCCATGACGGAGGGGGTGTCGAGGATGACCTCGCCGCCCTGCGTCACTTCGCGGCCGTCCTTTTGCCGCTATCCACCTAAATACCATGGCGCCCGGCGCCAGAGGAGAAGTATGAGCACCATCACCGGCGCACGCACACTCGACATCCGCTTTCCGACCTCGATCTTCCTCGACGGTTCAGATGCAATGAATCCCGACCCCGATTATTCGGCCGCCTATCTCGAGCTGCAGACGGACGGTGACGACGGCCTGAACGGCCACGGTTTTGTCTTCACCATCGGGCGGGGCAACGACATCGAGACGAATGCGATCGCGGTCCTCGCGTCGCGCTTCGTTGGCCGAAACGTCGAAGAGCTGCTCGACGACATGGGGGCGACCTGGCGGGAGATGCTGCACGACCCGCAGCTCCGCTGGCTTGGCCCGGAGAAGGGCGTCATCCACATGGCGATCGGCGCGGTCATCAACGCTCTCTGGGATCTCCGGGCGAAGCGGGTGGGCGAGCCTCTGTGGCGGCACCTCGCCTCGCTATCGCCGGAGGAGATTGTCGATCTCATCGACCTCCGATACCTGAGTGACGCCCTCACCCGCGAGGAAGCGCTCGACATTCTCCGAGCCGGAAAGGTCGGCGCGGATGAGAGGATCGGCGAACTCCTGGGGAGTGGCTACCCGGCCTACACGACCGGTCCGGGATGGCTCGGCTACAGCGACGAGAAGCTCGTGCGGCTCGCACGCGAGGCCGTCGCCGACGGGTTCACCCAGATCAAGCTCAAGGTGGGCGCAGATATCGACGACGACAAACGACGACTCGCGCTCGCCCGACGCACCGTCGGCCCCGGATTCAGGATCGCCGTGGACGCGAACCAACGCTGGGACGTCGACGAGGCGGTCGAGTGGATGAGCCAGCTCGCCGAGTTCGACCTGGCCTGGATCGAGGAACCCACCAGCCCGGACGACGTGCTCGGCCATGCCGAGATCGCCCGCCGGCTCGCCCCGATGCCCGTCGCGACCGGGGAGCACGTGCAGAATCGTGTGATCTTCAAGCAGATGCTCCAGGCCAAGTCCCTCCAGGTACTCCAGCTGGACGCTTGCCGGGTCGGTGGCGTCAACGAGAACATCTCGATCCTCCTTCTCGCGGCGAAGTTCGGCATCCCGGTAATTCCGCACGCGGGCGGCGTCGGACTCTGTGAGACGGTGCAGCACCTGTCGATGTTCGACTTCGTCGCCGTCTCGCGCACGACGGAGGGGCGAATGATCGAGTTCGCCGATCACCTCCACGAGCACTTCGTGACTCCGGCGGCGGTCGTCGGCGGGCACTACCAGACGCCGACAGCTCCCGGGTCGGGGGCCGAGATCCTGGACTCGTCGATCGAGGAGTGGATCTACCCGGGGGGAACGGGCTGGGCGAGGCTCGAGGCCGGCGGGGACGCCGGCTGATGCTGAAGTTCTTGCGGATCGGTGAGGCCGGGGCCGAACGCCCCGCGGCGCTCGACGATGACGGTGTGCTCTGGGACCTCTCCCCGCTTACCCCGGACATCGATGGCGAGTTCCTCGCCTCCGGCGGACTGGATGCCGCGGCGGAAGCAGTGTCGGCCGGTGGCCTCCCCATCATCGACGACCCCGCCGACGGCACGGGAGTGCGGATCGGCGCTCCGGTCGCCCGGCCGCAGGCGGTGATCTGCATCGGGATGAACTATGCGGCGCACGCC
>Ga0209100_1001839_pt1 | contig 13904 bp, 10 predicted proteins | sample lystaG_FD_185480 | JGI IMG/M metagenome (GOLD analysis project Ga0209100, IMG submission 185480) | Glacier valley bacterial and archeal communities from Borup Fiord, Nunavut, Canada, to study Microbial Dark Matter (Phase II) -... | ecosystem: Environmental > Aquatic > Freshwater > Ice > Glacier ...
GCTCAACACATGCCGAAATCAGGGAAGCAATCAGTTATGGTGTGATCAAAATGAACATCGACACAGATACACAATGGGCTTTCTGGGATGGTATCCGCATTTTCGAGGCTGCTAATCATGGCTACTTACAGAGCCAGATCGGAAATCCTGAAGGTGCAGACAAACCCAATAAGAAATTCTACGATCCACGCGTTTGGTTACGCAAGGGCGAAGAAACACTTATTGCCAGGCTAAAAGTTGCATTCGAAGATTTGAATGCCATTAACAGCATTTAATACAATAATATAAAGCAATTGCTGCCGCTTCGGTTAATTCCGGAGCGGTTTTTTTGTTTCAGTAGTTAATACAATTAACTTTGAAGGGTACAATATAGCTTTGTTGAAAGTGTTAAAACTTATATTATGAGGAGGTTATTTTTCACGATCATTCTTTTTTTCGTTGCATTTAATTGCATATCGCAGACCAATAAGGTATCGGATAAAAAGGTTGAATCGCTTTACAATGAAGCTAAAACGAATGCACAGGCCGGAGACAAAGTCAAAGCGATTGCTTTACTCAACCAGGTTTTAAAAAATGATCCTCAGTATTACATGGCGTTCTTCGGACTTGCCGATATTTACCATGAAACGAAGGAACGCCAACTTGAGAAGGATGCGCTTGTAAACGGTTTGCGCGTCAGTCTTGATCGGTTCCCTGGCGGGTATAAGTTTCTGGCGGAACTTTTATATGGAGAGGCTGCCTATGCTGAAGCATTAAAAAATATGGAACAATACAATCGTCTGAAAAAATCACTGACGATGGAGGAAAACCGCCTGCTCGAATCGTACCGTTTCGCTGCGAAGGCAATTGAATCTCCTGTCGCTTTTCATCCGGAGAATGCTGGCGAAGCGATCAACACAACAGAAGATGAATATTGGCCAAGTTTAAATGGCGAATCAAATGCCCTTGTATTTACACGATTGATCACAAAAGATTCGGGAGGGAAGAAGATTGCTTATCCACAGGAAGATTTCTATGTTTCGCAGAAGGATTCTGCAGGTTGGCAAAATGCCCTTCCATTGGGGCCACCGGTTAATACGGGCGAAAACGAAGGTGCACAATGCATTTCGGCAGATGGCCGCCTGTTGTTTTTTACAGGTTGCGGTCGCCCCGACGGATTGGGAAGTTGTGATATCTATATGTCTGTGAGGCAAAAAGGTAAATGGTCAGCTCCTGTCAATCTTGGAAATCCGGTTAATACTAACTCATGGGAATCGCAACCTTCTGTTTCGGCTGATGGACGGCTGCTCTATTTTACGAGCAACCGCAAAGGCGGCAAAGGAAAGATGGACATCTGGCGGGCCGAGGAACTGGGGGTTTCACCCGAAGGATTTCCCGTTTACGGAAAAGTCATCAATATGGAAAGTGTGAATACTTCAGGAAACGAACTTTCGCCTTTTATCCATGCGGATGGCAAAACGTTGTACTTTGCTTCAGATTTTTGGCCGGGGATGGGTGGAAAAGATCTCTTCTTTGTAAAGTTGGACAGTACTAAAACTTCACTGCCCCAAAACCTGGGTTATCCGGTGAACACTTCTGCCAACGAAGAGGGGCTTGTGGTTGAGGTTTCGGGCGATCGTGCTTGGTATACAGCAAATAATACCGGATTCGGAGGTCGCGATATCTTCACCTTTCAGCTGCCGGATGCATTAAAGCCGCAACCAGTGTCATGGGTGAAGGGGAAGGTGATCAACCGAAAAACAGGCCAGTTGATTCTTTCCGAAATCGTATTAAATGATTTGGTCGGTAATAAATTGATACAGCATTTATATCCGTTTGAGAATGAAGGAGAATTTCTCTTTTGCCTTCCTTCTGGGCATAATTATGGTTTAAACATTTCAAAACCTGGTTATCTGTTTCATTCTGAAAACTTTAATCTGTTGGCGACCAACAACCGGCATCAGCCGTTGACACTTACAATTGCGCTCGATCCGATCGAAACGGGTAAGACAACCATTCTGAAAAATATTTTCTTCGAGACAGATTCATTTAGCTTAAAACCTGAATCAAAGGGTCAACTGAAGGAAATTGTCGATTTCATGAAGACTAATCCGGGATTGGTCATCGAGATTGGCGGGCACACCGACCACCAGGGAACCGAAAATTACAACCTTGTTCTTTCAGGCAAGCGGGCAAACGCTGTCGTCCAATCTTTAGTTGAAATGGGCGTACCATCAGCAAGGCTTAAAAGTAAAGGCTATGGATTCGCAATACCGGTTGCTGATAATTCCACAGAAGAGGGCCGGGCATTAAACCGGCGAACCGAATTCAAAATCATTGAAAGTAAGTCGGGGAAGTAATAACAATATGAAAAACAATATTCTCAATATGAACAAACAACACGAAATTATTCTGCTGAATATATACGGTACCGATAAGCCAGGGTTAACCTCATCGCTTACCCAAATTCTTGCGAATTACAAGGTTAATATTCTCGATATTGGACAGGCAGTAATCCATAACAATCTGGATCTTGGAATTTTATTTGAAGTTCCGACCGAATCCGAATCGTCACCAATATTGAAAGATCTATTGTTTAAAGGATACGAGTTAGGGATCAGGGTGAAATTTACCCCCATTAGCGAAAAGGAATATAATCTTTGGGTAACCAAGCAAGGCAAGGGACGTTACATTGTCACTCTTGTTGGCCGTATTATTTCTGCAAAACACATTGCCGAAGTTACCAGTATTGTATTTAAACAGCAACTCAATATCGATAAAATTACCCGTGTGTCAGGACGGATTAAGCTTTCAGAACGGACACAAGGTACAAAGGCTTGTGTGGAATTACTGGTACGAGGTACGCCACTAAATATTGTTGAAATGAAAAGCAACTTCCTGACTATTGCTCATGATTTGGGTGTCGATATTGCATTTCAGGAGGACAATATTTATCGCCGTACCCGAAGACTGGTATGTTTCGATATGGACTCGACCCTGGTACAAACTGAAGTTATCGACGAATTAGCTTATAAGTTGGGGGTTGGTGATGCTGTGAGTAAGATAACTGAGTCGGCGATGCGTGGCGAAATAGATTTTACCGAAAGCTTCAAACAGCGTATTGCGCTGCTAAAAGGCCTCGATGAAAAGGTAATGATTCAAATTGCCGAGAATCTTCCGCTCACAGAAGGGGCAGAACGTCTTTTCCGTACCCTTAAAAAGTATGGGTTTAAAACGGCTATTCTTTCGGGAGGTTTTACCTATTTCGGAAAATATCTTCAGAATAAGTTGGATATTGATTATGTATTTGCGAACCAACTGGAAATCGTAGATGGTAAACTTACCGGGAATTACCTGGGTGATATTATAGACGGAGCCAAAAAAGCGGAATTACTGCGTAATATCGCATTTAAAGAAGATATCCATTTGGAACAAACTGTGGCAGTTGGCGATGGTTCAAATGATTTACCCATGCTCAATATAGCTGGTCTTGGAATTGCTTTCCATGCAAAGCCGTTGGTGAAGAAGAACGCGCAGCACGCAATTTCCACTACAGGACTTGATGTTATCCTTTATTTAATGGGTTTCCGCGAAAGGGACATTGAATAGCTGCTCCTTTACCGAACCTGCTCCGGGTTGTGATATTTTTGAAATCAAATTATTCAAGAACAATCTCCACCATGTAATCGAAATGGGCACCCGCAATTTTGTCTTTAACGGTGAAACCGCACAATTTGGCAATATCGGAGAAGCTTTCCGGATCGACAAACAGCCATGGAAACGGTTTCCCTTTGATCGTTTTATAACTTAGCTGATATTCCATTTCACCGTAATAGGCGTCGGAAGCGATGTCAACCCACATTTCGCCATTTTCGTCGGTGAAAAGATAGAGCAAATCGGATGAATCAGCCAGGATCTTACCTCCGGGATTGAGAAGTGTCTTCAGGTGGAGCAACAGTATTTCGAGGCCAGGCAATGTCTGGGCAACGCCTGCGCCATTCATTAATAACAGGATGGTGTCGTATTTCTGGTCTTTGAGCGCATAAACATCTTTAAGGATGACATTTTTTATCCCACGTTTGCGCATTGTATCGCACGAAAGCGGAGAAATATCAAGTGAATCGACATCAAATCCTTGGTTTTGAAGCCACAGCGAATGAACACCAGCACCTGCTCCAATATCGAGAATTTTACCCGAACATCGCTTTAAGGCTTCCTGTTCCTGGATCGGCATTTCTTCGTACGTCCTGAAAAAGTAGGATGGAGAAAGCACTTCATCTTCGGCAATATCGGTTTTTACAACAATTGATTCGCCAATGATTCCGTTCTGGTAGTCCCATACGGCCTGGCCAATCGGATCATGATGTTTCTTTAGAACTGACATTTTATATTTTTGGTTGAATGATTAGTAAAGAAAGCTGATGAAAAGAGCGATGTTTAAAGCCGTTACAATTCCACCAATCAAATAGAGCAGCACCTTATCCAATTTGGTATTTTTGTATTTACCCATCACCTTTTCGGATGAGGTAAGCCATACCTGCACAAAGATAGTAATCGGAAGTTGAATGCTCAAAATCATTTGAGAGTAAATCAGTCCGCTGAAAGGATTCGAAATAAAAAAGATAATCAACAGGGCAACAATAAATGAGATAGTGATCCCAAGTCTGGAGTGATTATCCTTTATATCGTAAGGTTCGCTAAAAATCCCAGAAAAGATCGATCCTGCTGCCATACCGGAAGTGATCGTCGATGCAATCCCCGAGAAAAGCAGTGCTACTGCAAAAACGATACCCGCGTGAATTCCTAATAACGGGTCAAGCAGGCTCTTTGCTTGTTGCAATTCAGTGACAATTGTTCCTACTTTATAAAATGTTGCCGCAGCGAGTAAGATCATCGCACTGTTAATGGCCCAGCCAATAAGCATTGAAATGATCGTGTCGAGGAACTCGTAATTGAGTCGTTTCTTAATCGTTTTTTCATCCTGAAGGTTCCACTGACGGCTTTGAATAATTTCCGAGTGGAGGAAAAGATTGTGGGGCATTACAACTGCTCCCAGTACGCTCATTATTATAACCATCGATCCTTTTGGAAAACTTGGCGTTACCCACGATTTGATGGCTGTGTCCCAGTCGATATTTACGAGTGAAAGTTCATACAAGAAAGAAAGTCCGATGACGGAAACAAAGGCGATGATCCATTTTTCAATCATCTGATAACCATTGGTAAATAGCATGATAAGAACGAAAACAACAACAAGGACGGCACCAGCACGTATTGGAATATTAAACAGCATTTGCAGTGCAATTGCACCGCCCAGTATTTCAGCAAGTGAAGTTGAAATTGAAGCCAGGATTGCTGTAACCAGCACTGAAATAGAATAACGGGGCTTCATATATTTGGTGGTCGCCTCCGAGAGGCAAAGTCCGGTTGCAATTCCAAGATGCGCCACATTGTGCTGAAGCATGATCAGCATGATGGTCGATAAAGTGACCATCCATAGAAGTGTATACCCAAATTGAGCACCGGCTCCCAAATTTGAGGCCCAGTTGCCCGGATCGATAAACCCAACAGTGACAAGTAATCCCGGTCCCAGAAACTTCAGAATTTCAAGCCCCCCGAATTTGGGCCGGTAATCTTTCCGGTCTATATTATTGATAAGGTGAGATAATCGTTTGAACATTGTACAAAGTTAATTTATTTTGAATTTTTGCTTTTATTAAACAAACAGTTTACTTTTCATTTTGTTATTGGCCAATGTCATTCAAAAGCGGTAAATTTGCCCCCGCATGATAAAAGAGAAAGTTGTTATTGGCCTTTCAGGCGGCGTTGACTCCAGTGTGGCTGCCTATCTTCTTAAGGAAGAGGGGTATGATGTGATCGGAGTGTTTATGATTAACTGGAAAGAAAACACTGGGACACTCACCGCAGGTTGTTCATGGGAAGACGATGTAACATTTGCCGAAATGATCGCCAAAAAACTGGATATTCCATTTCATGTGATCGATCTCTCCGATTTCTATCGCAAACGCGTAGTTGACTATATGTTCTCGGAATATGAAAAGGGGCGTACTCCAAATCCTGATGTACTGTGCAACCGCGAGATTAAATTCGATCTCTTTATGGATAAAGCGATGGAGCTGGGGGCTAAGTATGTGGCAACGGGTCATTATTGCAGGCGGGAGATCGTTGAAGTAGATGGAACGAATTATTACCGTCTATTAGCTGGTACCGATCCGAATAAGGATCAGAGCTATTTTTTATGCCAGCTGAATCAATACCAACTTTCAAAATCCTTATTCCCGGTCGGGCACCTGCTCAAACCTGACGTTCGCGAGATTGCCCGTCAGCAGGGATTGATTACTGCCGAACGTAAGGATTCGCAAGGAATTTGTTTTGTTGGCAAGGTCGATCTTCCGGTATTTCTTCAGCAAAAGCTTGCTGCGAAAAAGGGAAATGTGATTGAGATTTCAGCAGATTTCATGTCCAAAAAGAAGATATTTCCGAAAGAACCTGAGTTTTTCAATAAGCTGTGTTCTGCTTTCCCTTTTAAACCATGGAATGGAAAAGTGATTGGCGAACACAATGGCGCGCACTTTTACACGATCGGCCAGCGGAAGGGACTAAATATAGGCGGATTTGAAAAGCCACTTTTTGTGCTGGCAACCGATGTTGTCCGCAATATTATCTACGTGGGAGAGGGTAAAGAACACCCAGGACTCTATCGTCAAGGTCTGTTTATGCCGAAAGACGATATCCATTGGATACGCCCCGATATGGCAATGAATGAGGGTGATGAACGGGATTTTCTATTCCGGATTCGTTATCGGCAACCACTTGAGAAAGGACGGTTTTATATGAAGAGTGACGGAGCCTATGTTTTGTTTGATGAGGAACAACGTGGAATCACCTCCGGACAGTTCGCTGCTTGGTATATCGATGACGAATTGATAGGTTCGGGTGTAATTGCCTGAACGAATATAAAACTACAACGGACATGTTCTAATATTCGACGTCTCTGCTATTCTGATCTATATCCAAATTGATATTCTAAACAGCAAATCTTTTATTCAATATAGCTGTATATCAGGTGTGTATGTGATTTTTTATTTATGATATATTATTTTAGATAGGAGATAAATTCTAAATAGGGATATATATTTAAAATTTAACTTGCAGATATAGATACGAATAGGTGATTCGGCTATTTATAACAAAAATATTTAGAATTCTGCTTGCATTTCACTCTTTCCAAAACTATATTTGTTTTTATTTAATCTAAATAAAGACAGAAAAAAATAATCAAATATTCTTAGGAAAATATACTACCCGGTATTGGGCTTTAAATCCAGCCCCAAATACGCTATAAATTTTATTCAATTTAATTGTTTATCGCGTTTAAAAATCTGTGTTTTTATGAAAAATAAATTAACTTTTATTGCATTGCTATTGCTATGTTCCGGCAATCTTATGTCTCAGAATAAGAGTAGTGCCAATATTCCTATGATTGGAGATGAAGCTCCTTCATTTACTGCCGAAACAACTTCCGGCACTTTAAATTTCCCTGATGATTATGGCCGAAAATGGAAAATTATTTTTAGTCATCCCCGTGATTTTACACCTGTTTGCTCCTCCGAAATTTTGACGTTGGCGCATATGCAAGATGAGTTTGACAATCTCAATGTAAAGTTGGTGATTGTTTCGACCGACACTTTAGCTAAACATTTTATGTGGAAAAAAGCATTGGAAGAGACTGCTTATAAGGGTAAAGATCCTGTTAAGATCAATTTTCCGCTTGTCGATGATAATCAGTTGATCGTTTCGAAGGAATACGGGATGTTACATCTTCCGGCCAGTACGACAAAAGATGTTCGTGGTGTTTTTATTATCAATCCGCAAAATAAGATCGAAGCAATATATTTCTATCCAATGAATATAGGGAGAAATATGGAAGAGATTAAAAGGACTGTTATCGCGCTTCAAACGGCAGGCAAGGGACAAGATCGTGTACTGACTCCAGCCAACTGGCAATTAGGCGATGATGTTCTGGTCCCTCAATTCCCTTATACAGAGAAAGAGTTGAAAGCCAATCCTGAACTGAAGAATTCCTATTATAATGTAGGTTCATTTATGTGGTTTAAGAAAGGACAATTAGCTAGCAAATAACGATAAGATCAAAATTTGTACAATTAAAAGAAGGCACCTTTAAATGGGTGCCTTCCAGTTTTATAGTGATATAGAACAGCGGTTTGATTTCTGAATTTATTCAGTTTATTTAAGCAAACTTTCTGCGTTTTCCAGCAAAAAAGCTTCTGCTTCCGTGCTCCAAAGTCCATTGTATTGATCGCAGATTTCTGCTAATTGGGCATAAACCGGATTCGCTTTTCCCTTTTGTGCAAATTCAGCGATTGGTGTTAATGGCATTTCAATATGATTGTAAATCAGTTTTTTGCCACCTGGAATTTCAGGAAGATGAAGTGTCGCATCAATTACGGCATTGATGCCGCCGATGTGAGTGACCAATCCTGCAGGATCCAGACCGGCTGACATCAAAGCAAGGGCTTCTTTCATATCAGCGGTGTTTCCACCGCTGGTTCCCACGATATGGGTATATGCATAATGAACATTGTAGAAGTTGAGGGATGCCTTGAAATTAGGATCAGAGGGACCTGCAAAGAAATTCAAACATCCGTCGAAGGCTAACAAAGCATCGGCTTGTTCAACAACTGGGGCGACTGGCGCAAATACGAAAATGTCGTTATAACCTTCACCACCGCTGATTTCCTTCAGTGACTCAATTGCATTGGCAAATTTAGATGTGTTTACATACCTGAGATCAATCCCTCTTGATGCTGCAAAAGCTACGGTATACAAACCCGCGGCCCGATCCAGCCGTGTTTGATCGATATCGGTGACAATCAGCAATGATGGTTTACGATCGTCGCGGTGAAGTACATAGTTGATTGCGGCAAGTCCCATTGGTCCGACACCTGCCAGCAGCGCCATTTTACCGTCCTCAACAATCTCCATTTTATGAATGTACGATCCGGGCGTGGTGTGATAATTGGCATGAATTGCTCCGATTACGCATGAAAGTGGTTCGGCCAGCGAGCCCGGGTAAAACCCTTCGCCTGTATAAGGGAGCAAACAATCAGCTTCCATCACTTCATTTGGAATAATGACATAGGTGGCATCACCTCCGATAAAACTGTAAGAATAACCGGGCGCTCCTAATACGCCTACGCGACTTCCAGAATAAGTAATGGCCGGTTGTATCGAGAATTTATCCCCAATCTTAAATTTGCCTTTCCATTTCGATCCAATCTCTATCAATTCACCTGCAAACTCATGGCCAATAATGACTGGATTGATGTCGCAATCATTGGGAATCCGCTTGTGGTCAGCTCCCTGACTTGCCGCTTTGTAAGATGACATACAAAGACTATCGCATATTACTTTGGCTAATATTTCATTCTCATTTATTTGTGGTAGCTCGAACTCTTCGAGCCTCAAATCCTTCTTTCCGTATAATCGTACTGCGTGAGTTTTCATGGTGACTAATTTTTTTATAATTTAATTTCCGGGTTTTAGCTGTGAGTAACCTTCAGCAGCTACTGGTTATTGGCGACTTGCAACTGGCTAAATTGTGCCAAGTAATGGGATCCGCTTCCAATAAAAAAAAATTATCGTTCAAAGTGTTTTATAAAGTTATTGCGCTTTTCAAACTGCTCAAATTTTGGCAACTGTTCGAGACTCATTTTGTGAATCTCAATAGCCACCTCTCTTGCCAACTGCCATATCTCCAAATTCTTGTATTACATATTTTAATAAAAGTACTTACTCCATTTTTAGCACCATCTGCCAGTAGCCAGTTGCCAACAGCCAGCTGCTAGTTCAGCATATTCTGTCCGCCAGTTACCGGGACAGCCTGGCCGGTTTCGTATTCCTGTTCCATCACGTAGAAAATAGCTCTTACGACATCAATCACGCGACAACCTCTGCCTGCTGGGACCTGTTTCTCGTAAAATGCTTTTACATCTTCCACATCTTCAGCTCCGGGAACTTTACCTGCTTTGAGGTATTGGACGAATAGCCCTTTTTCGGGGTCGCTCCAAAGCGGACCTTCGAAGAAATTACCCGGACAAATAGAGTTCACCTTAATTTTATGAGGCATCAGCTCCATTGCAAATGATTGGGTAAGACCGATTCCCCCAAATTTTCCGCCAGCATAAGCAAAATTGCGGTTGCTTCCTTTCAGTCCAGATTTGGAATTGATCTGTATAATATCTGTAAAATAATCATCCTTAAACTGTGACTGAATTTTCATAACAGCTGACGCATATTTTGCGCAAAGGAAATATCCTTTATAATTGACATCAGTCATTAAGGAGAATATTTCGGGTGTCATTTCATCGAGACCACCCGCACGAAGAATTCCGGCATTGCTGATAATCACATCAAGTCCGCCAAACTGTTTTACAGTTGCGGCAATCATATCTTCAACCGATTCAGGACTAACAACATTCGCTTTGACAAAAAAGGCCTGATTGGTCTGTTTTTTGGAATTCAGCTTTTCAACCATCTTTCTGCCAACTTCTTCGTTGAGGTCAGCGACCACTACATTTGCGCCTTGAGCATACAATAATTCGGCAATACCTCCACCGAATCCCTGAGCTCCACCGGTAACTATGACAATTTTATCCTGAACCCTGCCCGAAACCGTTGCAACAAGTTCCTCCCTGGCGCCAAACAATACATCAAGCAAAGCTGCATTTTCGGCAACAGCAACCAATCCGATCCCTTTCAAAAAGATATAATCGGGATGAACTATCCTGGTTTCGAACCATGTTGTGAGCTTCACCTTTAAATCATCAATAATTTCGTCGGGATCTGTTGTTTCGTCAACAACGAGAATGCCGGCAGATTTTTTGATGAAATTCAGGTCGTATAAATCTTCCTCATCATCAATGGATAATATTTCTTTTCGATTGTCGAACCGTACGGTCATGATCTTCTCTCGCGATGCAAGCATCCTGATTGCGGGGACGACACGGTTAATTATCAAGGTATTCATGTTTAGTTTTTTATTAGGTATTCAATGATGGCTTTACCCAAAGTTGTGAAATATTCCCTTTTTGTCTGATCTGGTTTTCCTTCTTTATCAAGGTATCCAACTCCTTCTTTTGCGACAAGATACTGGTGTGCAGCAGTTATACATGCACCTTCATAGTTAATTTTAAGGAGCATTTCAGTCAATGGGGTATTGTTCCTTGCGAACAGTTCCACAGGTTCCATTGCCGGTGTATTGTGTTCCGTTCCAAAGGTGACAACAAACCCATTTTTAGTGAAGTAAGCTGCGTATTCTTCAAGTACCGGAATACTATTTCTCGTGGTAATAAACTCAACAGAGCAGATATTTCTGCCTTTAAGAATCTCAATTACAGTTTCTTTTGGGGCTTCAAACTCCGTGAAATTACCATTATTGTCATCGGCGAGAAATGGATAGGTTGGAATACCTCCTGATTTGAGAATGATCTGGCAAACGTCTTCCATATCAAGAAATGCCTCCGGACTTTCGGGAATAAAGGCTGCACCACCCGCCTTGAGTAGGTTACCACGAATCTCGTTTTCGATCGCAGCAAAATTTCCAATGTCGGATTTGAGTGCTTTTCCGCCAAAAATGGTTTTATAAAAAAGGAGATGATCTTCGGACGCAGTAAACCGGGCGCTGATTTTTTCTCTTAAAGCTTTGGCCAAGTGGCGTTCGCGCACCATTCCCTTGGTCATATTTGATTTAATATCTTCGTAATCAAGATTAAAACCAGCATTGCTATTTGCGAGAACTTCATTGAGTTTAGCACACATTTTCTGAACCTGCAGATTCGATTCAAAACGAACCGATTCGAGTTTTGAAGCATATGGCTCTTCAAGTTTTGCAGGGAATGCGAGTCCTTTGCCGCTCAAATAGGTGCGACCCGGATTGTTCGGGTCGTTCACTTTAATACCGGCAGACTGATCATCGCGGTTCAAACTGATATATTCAATATTGAAAAGCGGGAATATTTTCCTTTCGGCACAGGCTACAGCCCATTCGGAATAACCATCAGTGGTATAAAAATCGTTAATCCCTGCCACCTTTACATTCTCATTTACAGCCATATTCAGTGCCTGCGAAATGTCTGTAAATGCACTGAATGAATAGGGTGTATGCATATGGGCGTTCACCAGCCGCACTTTGCCATCACCATTCTTCTCATACCATTTTAACAATTCTTCCTTTCCGGGGAAGGTTTTCCAGAAATCCATATCGTTATTATTTATCGATCAAAAATTGTTTGTGAAATCTGTTATTAAGACTTCTTCGTAAAATCATCAATCGCCACAAAGGCACTAAGTCTCAAAGTCTCACTAAGAATATTCTGCAGAATATCAACGCTTTGTGAATCTTTGTGTCCTTGTGACTTTGTGGCATTTTTTAAAATTATTGATCTGCTTTGCTTTATCTTTTTTTGTAATCCTTGATTAAACCCCAAGTTTTGCCCTGCGGATTTGTTCCAGATCACTAAAATTCTGACTTGATACATGTCCTTTTAATGGTACGATCTTTTCGTGAATGGCATCAATAAACCATTCAGGTTGAGGGAAGAACGCTTCTTCGAGTTCGTAAGCAGGAGTGATCCAGTTTCTTGAGCCAACAACAACAGGCGGTGCATCGAGGTAATCAAATGCAAGTTCTGTGATATTGCGAGCTAGTTCGTTCAGAAACGATCCGCGTGAATTGGCGTCACCCGATATGAGAATGCGTCCGGTCTTTTTAACCGAGGTAATCACTTTCTCGTAATTAAATGGTACGAGTGAACGGGCATCAATTACTTCGGCAGACATGTTATATTTTTCTTCAAGAATTTTTGCTGCATCAAGTGCCCGGTACAGTGTAGCGCCGATCGTAAGGATCGTTACATCTTTCCCTTCTCTTTTTACATCTGGCTCACCGAAAGAAATTTCGTAATAACCTTCGGGAACGCCGCCTTTGTGAAATTGTTCGCCAATATCGTAAACGCGCTGACTTTCGAAGAAGATGACAGGGTCGGTGCCTTGTAAAGAGCTATTCATAAGCCCTTTGGCATCATAAGGGGTAACAGGGAAAACGACTTTCAAACCTGGGATGTGAGCAACAAGCGAAGTCCAGTCCTGGGAGTGTTGTGCGCCATATTTTGATCCAACCGAAACTCTTAATACAACCGGCATTTTAAGAACGTTTCCGCTCATTGCCTGCCATTTTGGAAGTTGGTTAAAGACTTCATCACCACACCTTCCAAGGAAGTCGCAGTACATGATTTCGGGGATTACCCGTCCGCCACACATTGCGTAACCAATTGCAGTACCAACAATTGAAGCTTCTGATATTGGTGAATTGAATAACCGGTGATAGGGAAGGGCTTCGGTAAGTCCGCGGTAAACCGCAAATGCGCCACCCCAGTCGCGGTTCTCTTCTCCATAAGCAACCAATGTTGGATCTTTATAAAAACGATCGACAATTGCATCGAAAATGCCATCGCGCAATTGGTACTGTTTCATTTTTGAGAAAGGTTTTCCATCGGCATCAAAAGCAAAACGCTCTTTTTTCGCGATCTGGATAACCCTTGCATTTTCAGCCATCGGATGGTTTACTTCAGGGGTACGATGAACATCCATGCTCTCAACAGACTGATTGGAGAAGATCATTTCACCAATTTGCTCCGGATGTTTGTGAATATCCATGCGCGGTGAAATCTCGTCATTGATCGAAAGTTTAAGCATCTCGACCATAATTAACTTAATATCAGCCCAAATCGCATCAAGCGAAGATTGGGACGTTACTTTGGCATTGATCAGGCTATTCCCGAAAGATGCGATACTGTCCTGTGCCTGCCATGCTTCGATCTCTT
>Ga0209100_1001840_pt1 | contig 13887 bp, 9 predicted proteins | sample lystaG_FD_185480 | JGI IMG/M metagenome (GOLD analysis project Ga0209100, IMG submission 185480) | Glacier valley bacterial and archeal communities from Borup Fiord, Nunavut, Canada, to study Microbial Dark Matter (Phase II) -... | ecosystem: Environmental > Aquatic > Freshwater > Ice > Glacier ...
CTCTGAAGGAGTGAAATTATTATTAAAATGACAAGTGGCGGTCTTGGCGGTTTGGCGGCCATGTCGAAAAATAGGAGGCCAGTGTCACAGCAGATGATTAAAATCTGATTTATGAATGTATTCACTTATATCGAACTCACGTTATAAGTATCAATATTTATTGTCTGCTTATTGTCTGCTTATTGTCTACTAATTATCTGATGAATTATGGATGGCTTCACCATGAATTATGGGTAGCTTCACCATGAACTTACACAAGATTTAACTTAATTTAAGACAAGAGAGTTAATAAAAAATTACAAACCTTCCTATTGTATATTGTATCGATGGAATGAATAATTTTGAGAGCCAATGGAGCTATATAATTTCACTAAATTTGTGAACTATATTTATTGACAATGCCTTACAGCGATCAGAAAAATGGCATTTTCATTTACAGCAATGGCTTCGGATATCATGGTTGATGAGTCAGTTATCAGAAATAGAAATAATTGGAATAGTAGTTGGAAAAGGATAGGATAGCTCAAAACTTCTATAGTTAACAATGGGATAATCCTGCATTGTTACGGTAAAAAATCATTGCTACATCCTTCATAAAGCAGGATATAAAAGAATCAGGCATATTTTAGTTTTGGCTCATAGGAATATCCGAAGAATCAAAGTTGATGGTTCCTCCCTGGTGGTTTTCTCTTTTCCAACCATTTCTTTGTATTTCAGAGAGTGTGGTATTCTGGTTGCTCAATGTGAAATAAAAACGGCTTCCAACATTTGACGTAGAATCAAATTTCAGTTCACCACCCAGTAATCTCACCAGTCCTTCACTAATAGCCAATCCCAGTCCAAAACCTTTATTTCCTACTGCAGGATCTATACCTTTAAAAAATGGCTTAAAAATTAATTCCTGGCTATGGTCGTCTATTCCACTGCCCGAATCCTCCACAAAAAATTCGAACCCTGCATACACTTTACGATATCCAAAACGTACAAATCCTTCATTGGTAAAGAAAAAGGAATTGTTTAATAAATTCTGCAAAATATGAGTTAACCTCACCGAGTCTGAAAACAATTCAGTTCCCACCCCTTCTTCACCTTTTATAAGTTTAAAATCGAGGCGGTTACGATGTATCCGGAGTTCAGATTGCTGAAATTCCTCGTAAATATTTTCAAGTATTTGATTGACATTAAAATTCTTTTTTGCAATGGTAAACTGGTTCTCCTGTAACTTTGAAATATCCATGATGTCATTGATGAGTTTTAGAAAATCATTGCTGTTTTTAGCCAAATGTTTGGCGAATATTATTTTGTCTTCCTTGTTAAATGCATCATCAAGTATTAGTTCACAAAATCCCAAAATTCCGTTCAATGGCGTCCTTATTTCATGCGACATATTGGCTAAAAAAGCTGACTTTAACCGATCTGATTCTTCTGCTTGTTCTTTGGCTTTCACTAAATTCGCAGTAACCACATTTTTTTTCTTTATCTCTTCATTTATAAGAATAAATAATATCACTGCGGTTATTGCCACAAAAAGCATACCTTTAAAAGTTTGAAGATAGGTTATATTATCACTAGTGACAAAAATACCCTGAATGAGTTGATCTGAAAAAAGAATCCAGAGTAAACTAGTGAGAAAATAAATAATCGTTATTTTTATGGCTATTTTATTTTTCATTCCGTCATTTTAGGATAAAACAAATTTCATGTAATTTTAGTTTCCAAGTTAACAATTTAATGTATGGATTTTAGTTGTTTACAAAAAGCAGACCAGAAAGTTGATTTAAACAAGGTTTAGGAATTTTTTTTTAATAACCCAAGGAATATGGATTTTATGATAACCCAGCAAGGTGTTTTGCATGCTAAAAAAGCTGATAGCCTGCTATTTAATACTTCTCGTCCGGTATATGAAGTGATTCGCGTTATTGATGGAACGGCCCTTTTTTTAGAAGATCACTACAAGCGCTTAGTTTCCTCAATTAAGATTCGTGGCCTTGAATTTGAAATGGAATTTTCTGAATTCAGGAAAAATATTGCGAAACTTGCTAAACTCAACCGGATACAAAATGGCAATGTAAAATTTGTCCTTTATGAAGTTGATAAGATCATTCATTGGTCATTCTCATTTATTTCACATAGTTATCCTACTCCTGTAGATTACCAAAATGGCGTGGCAACTGGTTTGTTTTTTGCTGAACGCGAAAATCCGAATGCCAAAATCATTCAAAATGCAGTGAGCGGAAAAGCCAATGAGTTGATTGCAGACAAAAAATTGTATGAAGTTTTACTGGTCGATCGAAACGGGATGATCACTGAAGGAAGTCGCTCTAATGTGTTTTTTGTGAAGGATAATCAATTTTATACCGCTCCTGCTTCTAAAGTTTTGGTAGGTGTTACCCGTAAAAAAGTTATGGAATGCCTGAACGAATTACATTTTACGATCGTTGAAGAGGCAGTACCAGCTTCTGAAACAGGAACGTTTGATGCTGTCTTCCTGACTGGAACTTCACCCAAAGTATTGCCTGTGAATTGTATAGGTACACTTCAATTTGAGGTAAAAAATAGCTTCGTTGAACAACTAATGGTCAAATACAATTCAATAATTGAAACATACTTAAAGTCACAAGAGGATTAGGAAGTCGGAAGTGAATGCTACTTTCATGGATCAACGAGTGTCATGCCTGCTCTAAGGTCGATACGGCGAAGTTTGTGGTCAGTTCGTACCTCCAACTTTTCTTCTTCCGTAAAGGGCGAATAAAAGTATACATTGTAGGCGGCAGGGTAGGGTACCAGCAATTTTTGTTTGGCACCCGGCGGAAGTACAATTCCCAAAATATCAGAGTATCCATCCTCTTTCCACACAATATCGGTCACCATATTCACAGACAATGAATCAGCTGATTGATTAACAATGGAAATCCGCTTAAAAATACGGTCTCTTGAATGCATTTCGTAGGATGTATTAAAAATGGCAGCTACTAAAAAATTCGCGAAGTTGATACCAACATCACCCATATTGCCACCCGTCCGGGTTGCCCTCATGTGATGCTGTCTCTTGATACTGGTGGCATCTGTCAGATAACGGGTATTGGTGCAGCCACCACAAAATAGGATGGCTGTCAACACCAGTAATATGACTTTATTCCTGCCCATTAAATTTGAGAATAGTCTGTTGGTACAAGAAATTTTTTGTGAACCTTGCTTACCGTATCTGCATTAATCGCTTTACCCGACATTATTTTCCATTCGCTGCTTTCACCAAACTTTTTCCAATTAGTATTCCGTTCATCCATATCTGTAAACCAAAGCATATACATGAGTGCCGGCATCAATTTTCCTGCCAGTATTTTGCCGAAAAATACAGGATGAAGTCCCACCTTCTCAAACAGTGGCAATTCTTCATTGTTGAACATGTCGATTTTCCTTCTGGCAGCATCTTCATTGTAACTTTCATAAGTGCGCAGTTCGAGTAATCCTCTTTTTTGCTCCGGAAGTTTTAACTTAGGAATTCCATCCAAAGCTTCCATCAAATAGGTTTCGTAACGTTCGAAAACAGGCTTTGAGGCAGGTAATTCAAAATAAGATTTGGCTGCTGCCATGTAATTTTTATCAGATGAAAGTTCCTTTTGTAAATTGAAATATACCTGAGCCGACGGATAGACGAATAGGGTATATACTTTGGGTGGTTCTTCATTGTCTAGTTCTTCAAAAGACCCGAGTTTGATATTCATCTTTTTGAATAGGGGCAACAAAGCTTCTGTCAGGTAAGATTTTAAGGTATTCTTTTCACCCCCACCGATAAGCTGATATACTCTGAATTCATAAAATTCATTGTCTTGTACGGGCAGATTGCTTGCAGCTAACGAGCTGCCTGTCACTGTAACTGCAGCAATGGCAGCTGTGCTTTTTAAAAAGTTTCGTCTTTGCATGATTTGATGAATTAAGTTTGCCTAAAAATAATCAAAATAATAATTGCGTCAACGGTTAATTAAGAATAAAAAAAAACTCCGAAGTAACAAGTACCCCGGAGTTTTTCAATATATAATGATTGGTTTTCCTATTCTACTGGCGAAAAATTCATTGCCGCCATTCTCTTATATGAGTTGTATCTCCATTTTGCATTTTCTTCTGAAGCTTTGAAAAGTTCATCAGCTACATCAGGGAATGCTTTTTTGAGTGAGGTATAACGTACCTCCCCATTCAGGAAGTTTTGGAATTTAGACCAGTCAGGTGTATTTGAATCCATTACAAATGGATTCTTACCTTCGTCTTCCAACAGTGGGTTGTGACGGAATAAATGCCAGTATCCGCATTCTACGGCTATCTTTTCTTCATTCTGTGTGCGTCCCATTGATTGTTTTAATCCGTGGCTGATACATGGTGCATAAGCTATGATCAGTGATGGACCTGGATATGCTTCGGCTTCGCGAATTGCTTTCAGGTATTGTGCCTGATTGGCTCCCATGGCAACCTGGGCAACATATACATAACCATAAGTCATGGCCATTGCACCAAGATCTTTTTTGCGGATACGTTTCCCGGAAGCAGCAAACTTAGCCACAGCACCTATTGGTGTAGATTTTGAGGCCTGTCCACCTGTATTTGAATATATCTCAGTATCCATTACCAAAATGTTCACATCCTTACCAGAAGCCATTACATGATCCAAACCTCCGTAACCGATATCATAAGCCCAACCGTCGCCGCCAAAAATCCAGAATGATTTTTTAACCAGGTATTGTTTCAAGCCAATGATCTCATTTGCATAGACAGCTTCACTTCCAGCCAGAACTTCCAGCACTTTGTCTGACACTTCCTGAGTTGTTTCTGCATTGATTTTATTCTCAATCCAAGCAGTGAATGCTGCTGTTTCAGCTTCCGAAGCACCGTTTGCCATGGCTGCATTCATAATCGATTCGATCCTGTCGCGCTGTGCATCAACACCTTCCGACATTCCAAAACCGTATTCAGCATTGTCTTCGAACAGTGAATTACCCCAGGCTACACCTTTATCCGTATTTTTGTTTCTGCAATAAGGTGTCGCAGGAGCTGATCCACCATAAATAGATGAACAGCCTGTTGCATTGGCAACCATCATGCGTTCGCCAAAAAGCTGAGAAATAAGCTTGATATAAGGAGTTTCACCGCAACCGGCACAAGCTCCTGAGAACTCGAACAATGGCTGTGCAAACTGTGAGTTTTTAACAGATTTATTTTTTTCAACAACTTTTTCCTTGTACAAAACTTTTAAGTCGAAATGATTCCAACGTTTGATTTCGGCCTCTTGTGTACCAAGAGGTTTCATTATCAGCGCTTTGGTTTTCGAAGGACAAACATCGGCACAGTTACCGCAACCTGTACAATCGAGTACGCTCACCTGAATCCTGAAATTCAGATTTGGGAATTGTTTGTTTGGCACTGCCTGTAATGAGGTAGTTCCTTCAGGTAAATTGGCCATTTCTTCTTTATTAATCAGGAACGGACGAATTGCAGCGTGAGGACAAACATAAGCACACTGGTTACATTGTATACAGTTTTCATCTTGCCATTCAGGAACATGCACTGCTACACCACGTTTTTCGTAAGCTGCTGTTCCGGCCTGAAATGTGCCATCTTCAGCTCCCACGAATGTACTAACGGGTAAGTCGTCACCTTTCTGTGAATTGATTACATCAACAAGTTTAGTGATGTATTCAGGCCGGTCGGTATTCTCATTATCAGTACTGATAACAATGTTTTTCCATTCAGCAGGTACATCAATTTTCACCACATTGTTTCCTCCGGCTTCAACTCCGGCATAATTCATGTTGATGACCTTTTCACCCATTTTGCCATACGATTTAACGATGGCTTTTTTCATTTCATAGACAGCAACGTCAAAAGGAATTACTCCTGTAATTTTGAAAAATGCCGACTGCATGATCGTGTTGGTGCGGTTACCAAGGCCTATTTCTTCTCCCAGCTTGGTTCCGTTGATGATATAGAATTTGATTTCGTTTTCACCAATGTATTTTTTCATCGCATCAGGAAGCCTATTCATTGTTTCTTCCTCATCCCATATAGAATTAAGAAGGAACGAACCGCCTTTTTTCAAACCTTTAAGTACATCGTACAGATGCAGATATGCCGGAACATGGCAGGCTACAAAGTCAGGTGTATTTACAAGGTATGGTGAACGGATTGGCTGATTTCCGAAACGTAGATGTGATGAAGTGAATCCTCCTGATTTTTTTGAATCATAAGCAAAATAAGCCTGACAATATTTGTCGGTTGCTTCACCGATAATTTTTATAGAGTTTTTATTTGCTCCAACAGTTCCGTCAGATCCCAACCCGTAGAATTTAGCTTCATAAGTTCCGGCAGGTGCAACGTTTACTTCAGCTTTTAATGGAAGTGATTTAAAGGTTACATCATCAACGATACCAATTGTAAATTGATTTTTAGGTTCATTCAACTCCAGATTTTCGTAAACAGAAAGAATCTGAGCAGGGGTAGTATCTTTTGAACCCAGTCCGAAACGTCCACCAACAACCAGCGGTGCATTTTCTGTTCCGTAAAGAACTTCACGAACGTCCAGGTAAAGAGGTTCACCATTTGCTCCTGGTTCTTTGCTGCGATCGAGAACTGAAATACGTTTTACCGATTTAGGTAATACATTCAGAAAATATTTAGCAGAGAACGGACGATAAAGATGCACTACAAGTAAACCAACTTTTTTGCCCTGAAGGGCCAGGTAATCGACAGTCTCACGGATGGTTTCTGTAACCGAACCCATGGCAATGATAATGTTTTCAGCATCTTCAGCACCATAATAAGTGAAGGGATGATATTCACGTCCTGTAATTTCTTTGATATCCTGCATATATCCTTCCACGATATCCGGAACGGCATCGTAGAAACGATTGGAAGCTTCTCTGGCCTGAAAGAAAATATCAGGGTTTTGAGCAGTTCCTTTTGTTACTGAATGTTCAGGATTTAAAGCTCTTTCTCTGAATTCCTGAATCAGGTTCATATCAATCAGGGGTAACATATCCGCCTGAGAGATCATTTCTATTTTTTGAATTTCGTGTGAAGTACGAAACCCATCAAAAAAGGCCATGAAAGGAACTCTTGATTTTAAGGTTGCAAGGTGAGAAACACCTGCAAGATCCATCTCTTCCTGAACTGAACCTGCGGCCAGCATGGCAAAACCTGTTTGACGGGCAGCATACACATCGCTATGGTCACCAAAAATTGACAAGGCGTGACTTGCAAGAGCACGTGCACTAATATGGAATACGCAAGGCAATAACTCACCTGCGATTTTGTACATGTTTGGAATCATCAGCAATAAACCCTGTGAAGCAGTGTAGGTAGTTGTCAATGCACCCGATTGTAAAGCTCCGTGGACAGCACCGGCTGCACCACCTTCACTCTGCATTTCGGCCAGACGAATCGGACGACCAAACACATTGGTCTTTCCAGCGGCTGCCCATTCATCCACATATTCGGCCATGGCTGATGATGGCGTAATTGGGTAGATACAGGCTACCTCACTAAACATGTAACTAATATGCGCTGCGGCATAGTTCCCGTCACATGTAATGAACTTTTTTTCTTTTGCCATTTTGTATTGTTTAAATTGTATTTTATTTGTTATTTTTTCAATTTAATTAATAAGAGCTATATTTGTGTTCCTGAGGTTTTTAACCATTCACCATTTAACATTTACCAATCACCATTTACCATTTAACCATCCAACCCTTAATACAAAAATCCGAACAGCCAAAGCGGTATAGTCCTTTCGGTGCCCTGTTCAATCATATCGGAAGCGGCATAAGAATTTTCATCTATTGGAACAGTGTATTTATTACCTACTGAAAAATGATACAAGTCGTTCACCTTGAAATTAGCTTTTTCTGAGCTTTTTATCTGATGTTGATATCCTACCTGATTATAGAAAAAGGTTTGTCTTAAAGCCTCGCTGCTAATATTGAAAGGGTCGATTGCATACATCAGGTTGGTGTTGTGCAAATATACCAGATCCGGTTTTTTAATCTCATCTTCGTTCCCGTTGGTGAACAAAAGGTTGATAAGCCTGGCATTTTTCAAATAGCGCAGGTAATTCATAATAGTTGCCCGTGATGTTTGCACATCGGCACTTATTTTGCTGACATTTGGCGAGAATGGTACCTGGCTTGCAATTATCTGTAATAACTTCCGCAGTTTCGGGAGGTATTGCAAATCAATCTGATTAAGATAAGTCACGTCAATTTCTAGCGCCAAATTAATGTGTTTTAGAAGCGTTTCATTGTAAAAACCTTCGTTGTCAAGAAAATATGGATAAAAGCCATCCTTCAGATATTCGTTAAAATAAGCAAGTGGCTTGATTTCGCTGGTGATTTTATATGCAATATTAACATGATTGGAAAGAATTTCCTGTAAAGTATATCTTCTAAAATTCAGGTTGGACTTATAATTTAGGTATTCGCGAAACGAGAGTCCTTCCAGATGATAAATTTTAGCAATATCCTTTAAATCATTATCTTCTTCAAGAACACGTAGAACAGGCGATGCAGAGAAGATAATCTGTAATTCAGGAAAAGTATCGTAGCAGGTTTTTAATTCAGAAGCCCAATCCGGATATTTATGTATTTGATCCAGGATCAACGTTTTACCGCCTGTCTTATAAAATTCATCAGCAAAGGAGATGATCTTTCTTTTGGTAAAGTAAAAATTGTTCAGATTGATATATAGACAAGTCTTATCATTCAAAAACTTGTCTTTTACAATATCCAGCAGGAAGGTTGTTTTACCCACCCCACGAAATCCTTTGATCCCGATGACCCTGTGGTTCCAGTTGATCTCATCAAGTAATTCCCTCCGAATGGATATACGGGATTGTTCCTGTAGAATATTGTGAATATGGACCAGATTGTGCATTGTCAGATTTAATGCTACAAAAATAGAATATTAAAATTATAAATTGCTATGCAGAGATGACAAAATACATTTAAAAGTGTAATTAAGAATAGTTAAAAATAAGGTTTTCTTGTAATGTGAGGTTTCTAATGTTTGTAATTTATTATGAACAAGTCTTTTTTGTAAGTCTTTCGAATTAAGTTATATTAAAGATGGGATAAATTTATTCACTTCCATTATGGCATTTATAAAAAACCAAATACCTGTTAGGTGCAAGTTACACCTTGAAAATTGTTTTAGATACTGCAACTTATCTATGAGGGCTTGCTGAAAAACTCAGAGACGCAAATTTCACATAGGGAATCCATATCCATAAACCGCATAACCCCCGGTGCGTCCCATTTCCCGTAGGGAATGTATATCAATAAAAAAAGAAGGATGAATAAGAACCACATTTCCCGTAGGGAATGTATATCAATAAAGAAAGAAGGATGAATAAGAACCACTTTTCCCGTCACGAGTACTCGTGATCCATAAAAAGGGTATAACCCGGTGAGACCAATTTCCCGTAAGGAATTTATATCAATTAAAAAGCATCAAAAGGGTAGACGTGTTTTTTCATAGTTAATTTGTAATTAGCTGATTGTATGTTTAATAATAGAAAATTGGTTCTTATTTATCCTCTTTTCTTAATAGATATACATTCCCTACGGGAAAAGTGGTTAACCCCTTTGATGCTTTTTATGGATCCCGAGTACTCGGGACGGGAAATTCGCGCCTCTGAGTTTTTAGCAAGCCCTCAAGAATAAAGTGCTTTATCTAAAACAATTTTTAAAGTGAAAGCTGCATAACAGATATTGTTTTTTTTGTAAATGCCACAATGGAAGTGTATAAATTTATCCCGTTTTTAGTATAACTATCATTCTAATTCATTTCAATGTAATAATTTATTCCGTTTGATGTATAATTCTTACGTGAATTCTTTATGGGGTCATCTAGAACTCATTAGATAATTAGTAGATAATAAGAATCTAATAAGTAAGTATTAAATAGGTTATTAGTATTTTTACTTATAAATTACCAGTTAGGTACTACATTAGTACTAATTTAGTAATGACTCATGGATGGCAAAAGTGAGAGGCCGGGTAAGGCTCATCGTTTTTTTGGAAAAGTAGAAGGCAGTTTCAATTGTACAGTTTATTACTGTGGCGCAATCAAAATATTCCTAAAAGCATGAACTTATTTTTTTAATTTTGTGGAATTAATAAATTTCGATGATAAATAAAATACCTGAATTATTGGCTCCTGTAGGAAATACCGAGTCGTTTTATGCCGCACTGAATGGTGGCGCTGATGCGATTTATATGGGCCTCCAGGAGTTTAATGCCCGTGGCAGGGCCAATAATTTTACCCGTCCACTGCTTCAGCTTGCTGTACAAAAAGCACACGATAAAAAAGTTAAAGTTTACATTACCCTTAACATCCTGGTAAAGAATAAAGAGATAGATCAGTTGATAGATGTTTTATCATTTCTTAACTCCCTGAAAGTAGATGCAATTATCATTCAGGATTGGGGCGTATATTTCATTGCACGACAGTTTTTTCCCAAACTGGTACTCCACGCGAGTACCCAAATGGGCAATCACAATTCAGCAGGCGTAAATTTTGGTGCTTCCAAAGGCTTTGTTCGTACCGTGCTGGCGCGTGAACTAACGATGCCTGAACTGGAAAAAATTGCCAGAGAAAGCAATGCTGAACTTGAATTATTTGTCCATGGTGCCTTGTGCTATTCGTTCTCCGGCATGTGCCTCTTCAGCAGTTATGTGGGTGGGCAGGGGGCAAACCGGGGATTGTGTAAACAAAGTTGCCGTAGGTTGTATCAGGATGGAGAGGAGCAACATGCACTGTTCAGCCTAAAAGACAATCAGCAACTTGGTATTTTAAAGCGACTTATTGAACTTGAAATTCATTCATTAAAAATTGAAGGAAGGATGAAGTCGGCTGACTATGTTTATCAGGTTTGCAAAGCTTACCGCATGGCATTGGATAATCCTCAACAGATGGAAGTTGCAGCTGAAATGCTTCAATTGGATACAGGCCGTGAACACACCTCTTACTTTTTGGGTGGAACTATCAAGGATGAAATTACGGATGATCCTTCAACCGGATTATTGATTGGACAGGTTGCAGAAGTTACAACAAATACTATCTCATTTGAGAGCAGCATAAAACTTGATGAAGGTTACCGTTTGCGGATCAGGAATAAAAATGAAGACGATCAATTATATGTGAAAGTAGAAAATTTTACTTTTAACGATAATATATACATGATACCCACTGATTTAACCGCTCAAATAAAAAAAGGGGATGATGTATTACTTGTCAGGCTCAAAACTCAAGGTTTTGCATCCCGTCTTGGAAATGTCAATACTTTACCTGAATTAAAGAAGCAGTCTGTAAACAAGCAGGAGATCAAAAATAGCCTGATGGTGGATGTGAAACCAACCAAGCCGATGTTGCTGGTACGCATTGGCAGCCCGGAGTGGATCGTAAAATTACGCTTTGAAGATTATGATGCGGTCATTCTATCATATAAAAAATCTGATTGGGAAAGTTTTGATGCCAATGCCACATTGCTACAGGTGAACAGGCAAAAGATACACATTGAATTGCCAAAATTCATTTCAGAAAACAGCCTTGAATTTTATCGCAATTTGGCTGTACGTCTGTCAGCATCAGGATTTAACCAGTTTTTTATCAGTCATTTATCCCAAAAAATGCTTCTGCCCAAGGGTTCAAAAATCAGTTGCAACGAAAATGTATACCTACTGAATGATGCGGCGGTCAAGGTTTTACACGACGAACAAATCAACGATTGTATTTATCCCCAGGAAAATGATTTGGAAAATCTGTTGTCGATGAAAAACAAACAGGGGATCGTTCCCTTGTATTTTTATCCTGAATTGTTCTACTCACGTATGCCGGTCAAGGCGACTCACTCCTCTAAATTGTTTGCCGATGAAGGTAATAAAAAATTCAGGATTGCAGTTAAGGGAGGCATGACAATTGTTTATCCTGTCATTCCTGTGGCTTTGTTTCATTATCGCAATCAGTTGGAGCAAAGCGGGTTCAATAGGTTTTTAATTGATTATTCAGGCGAAATTATGACTGCAAATGTGGTTAAGCGAATTCTCAAGAAGTTCATTCAAAGAGAGTCCGTTCAACCTTCAACAAGTTTCAATTTTAAGCTTGGACTGAAATAAAAAAAGAGAACCTAAGCCCTCTTTTTTATTTTATGTGTTGAAATTTTTTCTATTCGTCGTTCATCGAAATCAGGAATTCTTCTACTGAATCAGTTTTCATGATCCTGTTTTTAAGGAATTCCATTGCTTCATTGGAGTTCATATCACCCAGGAAATTACGCAGGATATAAATTTTATCAAGTACGCTCTTCGACATTAACAAATCTTCGCGACGTGTGCTCGATGCATTGATATCGACGGCTGGGAAAATTCGTTTGTTCGACAATTTACGGTCGAGTTGCAATTCCATGTTACCAGTCCCTTTGAATTCCTCGAAGATCACCTCATCCATTTTAGAGCCTGTCTCAGTCAGTGCTGTAGAGATAATGGTCAGTGAACCACCTTCTTCAATGTTACGGGCAGCACCAAAAAAACGCTTGGGCTTGTGCAGTGCATTGGCGTCAACACCACCGGAAAGTACTTTTCCTGAAGCCGGAGATACCGTATTGTAAGCCCTTGCCAAACGCGTAATTGAATCAAGCAGTATAACTACATCGTGGCCACATTCTACCAAACGTTTGGCTTTTTCAAGAACCATGTTGGCCACACGCACATGTCGTTCAGCCGGTTCATCAAAAGTAGAGGAAATAACCTCGGCATTTACGTGACGCGCCATGTCGGTAACCTCTTCTGGCCGTTCATCAATCAGCAATACCATCATGTATACTTCAGGATGATTGGCTGCAATTGCATTGGCTATTTCCTTCAGCAACATGGTTTTACCTGTTTTTGGCTGCGCTACAATAAGTCCGCGCTGTCCTTTACCGATAGGGGCAAACAGGTCTACTATACGTGTAGAAAGATTGTCATGGCCATTGCCCGTCAGGTTGAATTTTTCGTTGGGAAATAGTGGTGTCAAGTGTTCGAACGGCACACGGTCACGGATATAATCTGGAGTCCTGCCATTGATTTCGATTACTTTTATTAAAGGGAAATATTTCTCACCTTCTTTTGGCGGACGAATGGTTCCTGTAACTGTGTCACCGGTTTTAAGTCCGAATAGTTTGATTTGCGATTGAGATACATAAATGTCATCAGGCGAGTTCAGGTAATTGAAATCTGATGAACGAAGGAACCCGTAACCGTCAACCATAATTTCCAAAACACCTGTATTGCTGATGATGCCATCAAATTCGTAGGGTTTTTCCTGGTTCTGCTGATTTTTTGTTTGCTTATTATCACGGTTTTCCCATTTGGGATTATTTTCAAAGCTCTTTTTCCTATTCTGCTGCTCGTTCCTTCTATCTTCCTGAGTTTCTGGTTTAACTTCTTCCGAAATAGAAGTTTCAGGTGTAGCATCCGCTCTTTGGGCAACAATTGTTTTCTGTTCTTCAATGGAATCAGAATCCGTAATTTCAGCTTCATTTTCAGTTGAATCTACATCTTCAGAATATGGAATTTTCTCTATTATTCTTGAAGGTTGAATTGGATTCTGCCTTTGATTGGGATTCTGATTCGGGTTAGTAGTAAAATTAACATTCGAATTCTGATTCACATTCGGGTTAGAATTCTGATTCACATTCGGGTTAGAATTCTGATTCAAATTCACATTCGGGTTTGGATTCTGTTTTAGTCCGTTATTTTGGCCATGGTTGGATGATCCGGCTTTAATATGCTCTGTCCTGGGACGTTTTTTTATTTGATACTCCTTTTTCCCTTCCCTTTTAGGCTCATCAGGTGCAACTAAGGC
>Ga0209100_1001846_pt1 | contig 13867 bp, 9 predicted proteins | sample lystaG_FD_185480 | JGI IMG/M metagenome (GOLD analysis project Ga0209100, IMG submission 185480) | Glacier valley bacterial and archeal communities from Borup Fiord, Nunavut, Canada, to study Microbial Dark Matter (Phase II) -... | ecosystem: Environmental > Aquatic > Freshwater > Ice > Glacier ...
CGTCCGTGCTATGGGTAGCTTCTGCAATGTGCGTCATCGGATTTCACTCCATCGTTTTAATTTTCCACTGATTACTAAAATTCACTCTTTCAAAATCTCTACCCTCTAGGCACAATGCTCGATCGCCTCTAACACGGGCTTGATTTCTTCCAAATGACGAGTAAACTCATCCACTTTGCCAAAGATCTCTCCGAACTTACCATCTAAGAGATGGAGCTTGTCTAAGCCTGTATTGTGTAACGCTGACATTGCCTGATTTACTACCTCTCCTGCACCGTCAAGTTCATGGGGGAACTCATCAGTAAACTTGTGACTGAGGTCGGTGATCACATTCTGAGTGGTATGTTCTAGAGTAGTGTGGAGATCGGTTAAGTGACGATCGCTCTCATGCTCTAGATTGCTGAGATCGGTCAATAGTGTCTCCAATTTGCTCTTTGCATCTTGTTCAAGCGTGGTCAGATGTTGAAGCAGCGTTGCTTTATGCTGGTCAAAGTTACTCTTAGTTGTGTCTAGTAGATGCCGAAAGTCGTCAAGGGCATGGGTCTCTGTGTCTTTGTAATGAGTTGCATGAGTTTCTAAGTCATGGGTTTGGTGAGAGACTTTACCCAATTGCTCTTGCGTCGCGCGAAACTCTTGATCAATTTCTGTGGATGCCTGAGAAACTTGAGTCTTAATAGCATTTAGTTGAGTTTTCATTTCGCTCGCGGCTGCATCTACTCGATGTTCCATTTGGCTCACTTTGCCATGCAGCGCATTCCATTGCTCTTTAGAACTTTGCAGTTCATGGGTGAGGTGTTGTTCTGCTTCGGCAAATTTGGCGCTTAAAGTGCCAAAGTGCTGGTGAGTTTGTTGGTTGGCGTGGGCGATCGTGGATATCAGTGCCGCAGCCTGTTCATGAATCTTGTTAATTGCATTCAGGGTATGGTCTGCTTCTAGAGCTAGAGCCTCTGCTTTTTGTTCGCTTTGGTTCACTAAAGCGTTGATGTCTGCCATGATCAGGAGTCCTTAGGCTTGTGGACAATAATGCGAGATATCAGAATCTAATTCACAATGTGAGCCTTTAAGGTGTATCGTCCTCGTCCTTGAGGATCGTGGGCCTTTGCAAGAATTTTATAGGTTCCTACTGTGCTAGAAGAAATCGTAAGCGCAACTGTTCGACCATTTTGGTCATCAGTTTTCAATTCCTTCCCATCAGGGGTACGCACAATCAGGTAGGGTGAAAATTCAGCGCTCTCCATTGTGATGGTGACTGTTTTTCCGTCAATCTTGTCCAAGGAATATTCTTGATAAGGGCTGTTGTCTTCGGGCAGCTTTGGAGAACCGTCGCTTAAGACACCATCCGAAACATTTAGCGGTTCTAGTTCTTTTTGTTTTCCGGTCGTTGCTTCATCTCTGAGCTTATCTCCTGCGCTACGCCATGCTGCAGCTGGACTCTTTGTGAGTTTGTCAACAAAGCCAAGTGAATCGTCCCACTGTTTCTTATTCAGTGCAGCTTTAGCACTCTCAAAATTCTGTTGGTCTTGGGCTTCATCTTTCTGCCACTGTTTGATTGCAGTTTGAGCCTTATTATAGGTCGGGCTATCTTTGGGAACTGCTCCCGCGATTTGTAATGCCTTAGGAAAATCGTCGGACTTGCCATTTTGATATAAGTCGGTCGCTACCTCTAGAATCTTTTCAGACCATTCACTGATTTGACGTTGAGCTTCCTTGAAAACAGAAGCATCTGGTGCAATTTCAGTCACGATAGCAATGGCGTTTACATAGTTGCCACTCTTCGCAAGTTGTTGAGCAGAGGCTAACTGGCACTCTCCCAAGATTTTTTGTGCGTCAGGAGTAAGCTCAGATTTGACTCGGATGAAAGCTTTAGCTTGAGCGATCGCATCCTCAAATTTTCCATTCGCTTGCAACTGCTTGAGGCTTTCCAAAGTATGCTGTTGTTCTTCTCTTGTATGACGACAATTATCAGCTAAACTTTTTACACCAGAGTGAGTTTCTGGATTGTCAAAATTCATTCCAAAATACGAATGAGGTGTTTTAACAAAGTCCTCTGCTTTGCCAATGCACTCACCTAACTTGCCATCCGACTTCAACTGCTGCATTTCTTCATAGGCTTGCTGCTGCTGTTGATTCGCCTGCTCACGAGTTTTGGTATAGCCGAAGCCTGCTCCCATACATAGTGCTACAGCTGTCATGCCTGCACCAAGCTGGCTGTAGCGCTTCCAAGTCCAGTGAGCAGAAGTGCGGGTTGGTTTTTGAACTTCTGGTTGCGGTTTAGGCATCGCATCTGGATTGAATACCGTTTCTGCTGGCTCAGGCGGTTCTGGAGGAGTTGATTTTCGGTTAGTTGATTCTGCTCCCGATGCTCTCCCAACAGATGGATCGACATCGGTTGGAGCATATTCTTGATTTTCAGTTTTTGGCTTAGATGCCGGAGACGGCTCTGGTTCGGTAGATCTCAGTTCTTCAAGTGCCTGCAACGCTTCCATCGCAGATTGATACCGCTGTTTGTGAAAGCGGCGTACCATCTTGGTCAGCATAGTAGCCAGGTTGTCACTGACTTCTGGTGCAAATTTACGCCAGTCCAATTCTCCGTTAGCATCTTCCCGCACTTGAGTCGGCAACAATCCAGTTAAAGCTTGAATAGCAACCATTCCCAAAGCATAAATATCGCTGCTGAGGTGAGGTTTACCCATTGACTGTTCAGAAGGCATGTAACCAGGAGTGCCCACTGCAACAGTGAAACCAGTTTGTCCAAGATTGGTCAATTGCTGCATCCGCACTTGCTTCACTGCGCCAAAATCAATTAGCACTAGCTTGTTATCGTGGTGCCGCCGCATGATGTTGTCAGGCTTGATGTCACGATGGATGACATTGTGAGTCTGTACGAATGCCAGAATGCCCAGAATTTCTTGCAGGAATTGAATCACTTGCGACTCAGTCCATTGCTCTCCTAGCTGCATTTCGTTACTCAGAGGGCATCCATCAATGAGTTCTTGTACCAGATAAAACTCCTGGTTATGTTCAAAGTGAGCCAGTAAGCGAGGAATTTGGTTGTGGCTACCCAACTTGTGCAAAATTTCAGCTTCGCTGGTGAACAGACGCTTGGCAGTTTCGAAGAACTCAGAATCGTTTCTGATCGGCTTGAGCTGCTTGACAACACACTGATGATGGTCAGGAAGTTGAGTATCTTCGGCAATGTAGGTTTGTCCCATACCACCTGCGCCTAGAGTTTTGATTAACTTATAACGATCACGCAGTAGAGTTTCATTTCCGTTGATACCAGCAGCATGACCATTGCTTTCGATAATTACTTGAACTGTCATTTCAATTGCTCCTGATGAGGTAGTAGGTAAAAGTGAGTTTTGGAGTAGCTTGAAGCCTAACTCGTTTGAGTAAGGGCGAACCAATTGAGCTTTCAGTGGTTACTCGCGGGCGAAGGGGAATTTTTATGCGATGGTCTATTTTCGTTACTTAACTTTACATTCGGGTCTAGACGGATGAGGCGATCGAGCGACTACCTGCTGCAAAGTCTCATCCTCCAGTTGATAGCATTCCACTCATAAGTCGAATGAGTAAATCAGTAAGCTCTGCCAAACCTGATCCAAAACCTGGGGCAACGAAGAGGAACGTTAGAGCAAACAGCCCGATCAAACTGTTGTCAAGTAACTTTAACTTAGGGAAGAATTCGCTGGCGATGTGGAAGCCATCTAGGGGTGGAAGTGGTAGGAGATTGAACAGGAAAAGGATTAGATTTATGTGAGCAGCTAGGTAGAAAAACTTGTCGCTTAAAAGCCCTTCTAGAAAAGAAACAGAAGACAGGTTTAAGAAGAGTATGGATAGAACTCCTAAGAACAAGTTAACCAACGGTCCTGCCGCTGTTACCAAAATGTTTCCCAGTTTTGGTGAGCGAAACTTAGCTGGATTTACAGGCATCTGTCCCCAAGCGATCCCTGCAATGCAAAGCATGAGGATAGACTCTATGCCCATATGGACAAGGGGGTTAAATGTTAGATGCCCACTTCTTCTTGGAGTATCATCTCCCTGGCTAACAGCCGCCCATCCGTGGGCGAGTTCATGCAAGATGCTTGAAAAAATGACAATGACAACGTATCGAAGGAAGAATACGGGATCAGTGATCAAGTTTGTGATGAACAAGTTGGTAGACATAGGTTTCGGTTAGTGAAGTGATGTGTCAAACTTTATACCTGGAAGTATTTATGAGATAGTTGTGGAGAGGCACTACTCAAAAACTTAAAGCCAAGGAGTTTTTGGATGGTGATACTGCGATTGCACAGTACCCCAGTCATAGCGATCGCTGGTGGGAGGGTCAATAGTCGCTGTGCCACCATTGGTGTTTATAAAATTAGCCGTTTTATCTTGAAAACTACGCCAAAGTTTATCCGCTGCTCCAAAGACTTTTGAAGACACTGCCTTGTCTAGCAATCGAGTTGTACGGTCTGCTCCACGGGTATAGAAAACATAACTACCATCAGGCTGTTCAACAAAACCAAATTGACGATTTCCACTAACCGGATGAGCACAATCCTTTGGAGCGAAGATTGTCGAAAATATCCAGTAATGTGGTGTAATCTCACTGACTACAACAGAGCCATCATCAGGATTATCTAATCCCCATGGCAATCCCCATCCCAATCTCATATCAATATGAACAACGGAAGTTAGCGGTGAAGGAGAATTCCACTTTTCTGACTCTTTTTCCTTGTCATAGGGGGAGAATTCCGAAATATTAGTGTCAACAAATTGGTTGATATTTAAGCGGATTTTGCTCAATAATTCCTCAGCACTTAAACGTTTTCCATCCACTGTTGGCAATGTAGTCACTTTGATTGGATAATAATCTAAGTTGATGTTCCCAGATGCATCCTCAATATGGTGAATATCCCAATCGCACGCCAGTCCCTTTATCAAAGCCCGATCACTGATGCTTTTTTGCACGTCGTGAGGTGGTCGGAAACTAATGAGATCAGCCCAATCTTTCAGATCAGGTAGTGTAGGAAGTGGTGTCGAACTAGTTATGGGAGATGATTGAGCGACTCCTTGCTGAGGTGGGCTAGATGAGTTCTGTGAATCTACGTTTTCATTTGAAGTAGATACACTTGTTTGATCAGTGGCTGTATTCGCAGGACTTGAATCAGAATCATCAATTGGTTCTTTCACGCCTTCCTGCTTACCAATGAGTGAGCCATTAGTATCCTTAGATTCAGGGAAAAGACTTTCATCAAAGAGACCAGTAATAAAGTTATGTTTGATGGAAGCAGGTGTAGCGATCGCAATCGCAGCACCTGCCCCAACAACGATTGTCCCTGCAACCAACAATGCTAATGTTTTAGTCTTCATGGTAAAACTCCTTTGGGTTTGATGTAATGGATGTTCAAGCTCGTTGGTTTGATGAGTGATCTGAACCACGTGAGCCTTCATTAGTTACTCAAAATCGGAACAAGAATTTTATGCGGGTGGTAAATCTTTTTTCTCAGGGTTGAGTTACCCGATGAATGCCTGAATATACAAAAGTCCGTGAGAAGCCTCAAACACTCCCCTCACGGACTTTGTAGTAGATAATCGGTTATGTAGATCGTTCGCCTTTAGGGTTTGGCTCAAACAGGCGAGTCGCAAAGTTTTCAGAGCGGGTAGGCGAAAGCATTCTGGCTTTTGCGATCGCTGCTACTAAAAAGGCATAGGACACTCCTCCGACCAACACCAGCCAAATTTCTCCAAAATCAGCAACGGTATTCCAAAGGGCGTGCAATGTTGCCGCCGTGATGTAACCAATTCCTAACAATTTCCATCGCTTAGAGGGCTTCAGCATTGCTAGACCAATAAAATAGCCAAAGTAACCGCTGTAGGCCATGTGCCCAAAGATCGAGCCAAGCATTCGTGGGATCAATAGTAGTAAGCCTGCTAGATAGCCACTGTGATTGATCTGAGCAGGCACATACTGACTGAGCGTTTCAACTAGGGTGAAGATAGCTGCAGAAGCGGTTCCTAGTAAAATTCCATCTAGTGGTTCTTTGACTCCTGATCGCGTTCCACCTCGCCAGTGCCCAATAATTGCGACCAGGAATACGGGCATGGCTTTGATTAGCTCCTCCAGTAGCCCTGCTTCAAACAGTTGCCTTACAAATAGAGTGGCTAGACTATTTGCTGTCAAGTGTCCTGGCAAAATCTGGCGGAATATTGTGGCACAAATATTCCAGACAGGACTGTGCAGGATGATAACCGTTGTCACACCCGCGATCGCAATTTCCCAGAATGGTTTGAACTTACCGCAGAGTTGATACACAAAGTAGTAGGCAAGGCTGGCAATGCAAATTCCCAGAACATTCAGCGGTGCCATTGATTTTACGGGATGTTGAGCAAAGTTTTGTGGATTTGCGGCAAATAATGCCACTACCAAAACCACAAGAATCAATCCAGGGATGAGATGCGCTTTTTTTATCCAACTTCGTTTCTTGGTTGCAACAGGGAGAATTTGACTGAGAGTTAGAACTGAGTCTGAATTGGAATTGGTTGCAGGTTTTGGGATATTGTCGGACACATTAGCTTCAAGCGGGCATTCAAACAGAAATTCAACTTTATCGCCACCTAGAGAGATGCGATCGCCCGCTTGCAATACCCACCGCCCATAGAGTCGCTTTCCATTGATATAGGTGCCATTTCGACTGGTCAAATCACAAATTTCAAAGGTGCCCGGTTCAGTACCAGGACGAATCACAACATGCTGCCGCGAAACATCTTGAATGTCAGAACCTAATACAATCTGACAATCCTTGCCACGCCCAATCATAGTTCCATGCTTGGCATCAAGGGGATAGGAACGCTGCCTAAGCAGGGAAGAATTAACAGGTTTGAGTAGGGCACCTGTAGAGTATGTTGCAGTCATGGCTAATCCCCCGATGGGTGCTTCAAGGTCTCTTGAGCAGGCGATCGCGTTTGACAATTTGCTGTGGTGCAGGTTTGTTCTGTTTTTTGGAGTACCGATGGATTGAATTGAAAGGAATAAGCATGGCTCATTGCTAGAACTCCAAACGTTGCAAGCAACTGCGACTGCCAATTAAGAGGTTGCCAAATTTTTCGAGTGCGTTGGGGTAAACTCTTAGACATAAGAAAACTCCTGTTGAAAGTGGATTATTTGAGGCTCTACTTAGAAAATCTCTACAAATTCTGTTGAGAATCTAAGTAAAGCCTTCAAAATGCACAAGTCAGAATGCTGTATAGAAACCAATCAGTTGCTTTGTTGGGTCTTTCGCTTGAGTCTCAATTGCTTCGTTTGCTCGGTTACCATCACCGGGGCTGACCATCGCGTTCTCCCCATTTCCATTGATGGTGCCAGTAATCTTGCCGTTTTGCATTTCGGAAATGATGAAGTGGTGATCTACGCGGTGCCCATCTTTGTCATAGACTAAGACCCCAATGTCGCCAGCTTGAATTTGGCTAGGATGAACACGCTCAATTCCTTTGTGGAGTAAGCCTTCAAAACCTATACCACTGACCCAGTTTGCTTTTGTAGCCAAGCCCTTTGACTTCAGTGCCCAGAGAGCAAAAATACCACACCAGGATTGGTGAGTATTGAGAAGATCCACGTCTTTTGTCACAACGTTACCGTCTTTGTCTGTCTTGGTCTTTTTCACGATCGTGATGTATTTCACGACATCCTGGTCATACTTGGCTTTCCCCTTCTTATTGAATCGCCCCCCGAAAGCCCCCTCAAAGTATTGATCTAACCTTTCCCATCCTTGTCGAAACTGGCGCTTTCCTGGATCTGCTTCATCGACTCCAGCGGGAGTGGTCGCTGCCACTACTCCTTTATTCATTTCATCTCTTGCGAACTGGACAAATTCTTCCCGCGTCGGTTTCACCACAGCATTGTTGATGGATGGGTTGGCTCCTTGCACATCCGCAGCAATCATAGGACTGTTCGCAGATGGATCAGGCTGCTGAGTCTCAATCGGCGTAAACGGTACGTCGCTTAATGCAGGTGTTCCTGATGTATCAGCCGTTGTAGATGTGTTACCTGATGAATCTGCCCCTTGAGTATCAGGTATTGGCGAGGCAGTATCAATAGGTTGTTCTGGCGAATTTGAGGCAACATCTGAGGATGAACTCTCAGAAGGTTGAGGTTGAGCAGAAGAGGTGTCATCCCACAGATAGCCTTTAGCAAGATTAGATTTGAGCGATGCGGGAGTTGCGATCGCGATCGCCGTACCTGCTGTAATCACCGTTCCTGCAATCAACAATGCCAACGTTTTAATCTTCACAGTAAATTTCCTTTGAGTTTGTTGTGGTCGAGGGTGAAGCTCACAGATTGAGTACCTTTGAGTTCAATCCTTGAGCGTTCATCTGTTACTCAAACAAGAGCAGGAGTTTTTATGCGGCTCTTTGGCTTCACTATCTATAGCTGTCGCCGGGTGTATTAGAACAAATTGGTGATGGACATTATTACCTGTAGGCTTTGTGAATTGACCGTTGTCCTAAGTCTTCCGTCCGTTGCTATAACTCTCTTCTGTCACTCTCGCAGGAGCAAAAATCGAAAGCTTTGCTATACTGGCGTTTTGCTCTTTTGCGATTGTGGAGCCGTCAGAATAGGAAACACACGCTCTCGCTAGGTTTTAGAATTCGCTTCAGCGAGAGTGACAGAAGAGGGATAATTTCACGATTAGAGTGCGGAGTATCCGGAAATAAGCAGCAAAAAGCGATCGTCCCTAAGTTGAGAGGGGCGATCGCGATTGGAAGATTCAATCTTTATTGCGAGAGAGGCAATCGCCTTACAACAAACAATGAAAAAACGACCGCCCTTGAGTATTTCAACTAATATAGGGCGATCGTCCTCCTGTTTAATAGCCACAGCCCGCTCTCACTCTCACAAGACAATTGAGTTATCAATTATCCGTGATCAGTGCAAACCTTAAGTCTCGAATGTTGGTGTGAATGTAAGACTTAGGGAAACTATTGCTGAATTATCATTCCCTTCATTACCCATAGCAATAACTAAAGTTTTCCGCCCATCACTCCCTGGCAGAGGAGTTCCAGCAGTAACATCACCAAGAGTCTCGCCTGTGCGTAGGTTGTACTGAAAGCCAAGTACTCTCTTGTCTTCTCCAGGATAAGGATTTATGTCCACTCTTTGAGTTGTCCCAGTAAGAAAACTGTTCTCATTATAAAGACCAAAGACAATAGGAACAGAGTCGTTAATGTCTGCTACCACACTGTCATTGGTGCTTTGCCAACCTCCTGATGGAACGAAGACTTCCCCATAATACCTTTTCTCAAACTCACCACCACTTGGGTGATTATCTTCATCAAAGAACTTCCTGTCTCCAATCGTTGGCTCTCCATAGAAGTCAGGTTTACCTCCAACCCAACCCTCTAATCCTCCAATCTCTTGAATATAGTTGACAGAAAGAGATACTATGCCTTTGGGCGGATCATTGTCTTTGATCGTAACTGTTGCCTTACGATTTGCGATGGTGGAATCTAAATTATAAGCTGGGTTACTTGATAGAGTGATATCCAAGGTTTCATCAGGTTCAAATAAACTATCATCAACAGCCGTGATGGGAATGGGGGCAAAGGATGCGCCAGCCGGAATAAGAATACTTCCGTTTAATGGAACAGGCGGTAAATCACCGCTTCCGCTCTGTAGGTAATCAATGCCATTCTTTGCAGAGCCGTCAAATGTATAGTTGACAACCAGATCGCGGTTAATATTTCCTCCAGTTCGAGTGATCACAAGTTGGGCTGGATCACCGGGTTTAGAAGTTAAAGCATTGGGTTCAGAAGCTTGGGCATCGGTAGCTCTGATCGAAATGGTGGGAGTTTCTAGCTCTCGCAATCTCTGAATGGCTTGATCTGCTTGAATTAATCCATATCCGGTTGAATTATCTACTCCCAGTGTTCCCATGTCTAGTGCTGTTTCCTCCAATGCTTTGTAGACGTTAAATGGACTTGAATTAGGAACTGCTTGTAGCATTAAAGCTGCTACGGCGGCTGCATGAGGAGCAGCCGCTGAGGTGCCAAAGAAGTTCGGGAATCCATCCCCATCAGAATCTCCTCCAAAGAATGTTGTATTTGTTCCATCAGGGGCAACAATCTCCGGTTTTTGTCGAATTTCAGGAGTTGGCAACCGATTGCCAGCAGTATCAAACAGGATTGGCACCGTACCTAGTGAAGAAAAATCTTCTAGAGTCGCAGGATTGGTTCCAAAGACAGGAGTATTGCGATAATACGCGGCTCCAACAGCCTCAGCGCCAGCAGCACTAGCATGACCATATACTGTCGGACTGCTCGTTGTGAATGGTTGACTATTGGCACTCCCTCCAAACATCTGATACCTCAGTACTCCTGGTGGAGTAACACCAGCAGAGCTTGTAACAACAAGGTTGAATTGAGTCCCGAAAGTTCCATTATTGACAAAATCTAAAACTTCTACAGCGTCTTGTCCAATGTTATTTGTATCTCTCTGGGCGAGAATTTGATTGCCACCATTGTCAAGCAGGTAAATATCTAAGTCGCTAGTTGCACCTTGGCTTCCACTGCTAGCAGAACGAAATGGGGAATCCCATTGTAGGGATATGTAGAAATGGGTGCCTACAGGAATTGTGATGTTTTGAAGTGGGTTGACTCTAGTTGGATCAGGATCGAAATCATGAGCAACAGTACCGTTTGGCAGACCAAGAATAGCTGGAACTTGAGTAATTGCCTCAAAGTTGTGGTCATAACCTGTATTGCTGTAATTACCAGCAGAAGAAAAGTATGCTACCCCACGATTGACAACTTGATTGACTGCTTGGGCAATCACTCCGTCCTGAAACATTGGCTCCGTGTAGGAGCGTAAGTCATCGACTATTATATTGGCTCCAGAATTTGCCAGAGTAAGAATTGCCTGTGCAAGACCAGCATCGCCTCCTACAGAGCCTGTGTGAAAAGCCAGGTTCGCGCCAGGAGCAACATCATGAATGAGTTGCAGCATTGCCCGCCCTTCATCCGTAGCAATAGGATGTCCGTTTGTATCAACGCCAGGGTTCCAATCCCATGCAGCAGGTGCATTTACAGTCTGTGGTAAGTCACCAGTAGCAATATCGTTCAGAACATTAATCGGATTGTGTACAACTCCAGTTGCTATGTCAGTCCAACTATTAGGAACACCACTGTAGCTATCTGATATGACACCAACAGTGGTACCAGTACCATCAACATTAAAACGGTTACGTGCCGCATCAGCATGTACTGATCTATCCCCTTGGCTGTCTACTGCTCCAACGTTTGTTGCTGGAAGATAGGCTGGTCGCGAAAATGTTAAGCTGTGCAGCCCAGCCAGCTTGTTAATTGCTTCAATTGGCAGGATACCTGAAACGATTGGTGCAAATGTAACAGCATTCCGCAAACCTAGCGACTGCATATCTAATAAAAGCTGATTGGTAGTATCTGAGGCAATAGCCTCAATAGCTACATAACCATTTTGTACTTGTAGCGCAGTACTTATTGGCTTGAAGGCTGAGGGTGTGCCATCATTACGGACATAGTTTTCGTATTCAACGGAAAGTGAGGCGAGTTCAGAACCAACATTGGATAGTGGACCGTACTTGTTAGCAGCAGCATACCTTTCTATTTGCTGCCCAATACTAGAGTTACGCCAATCTCTTTCACGGTTTAGCACAGCATTTAAAGAATCAGCATTTCCCGTAGCACCACGTAGTTGAAAAATAACATCATTGTAGTCGCGATCGCTGTGTCCGTCCAAGCGTAGATCTTCAAATGCAAAGGAATTCCCATCCGCTGTAACGTCAACGACTTGAGCGAATTGAGTATTTTTGCTCGGATTCAAAGATGCGATAGAAAACAAGGGAGATTGGTTAGTTTCCCAGTTTCGGTCGTAAACCAAATCTTCGACTTTGCCATTGGGAACAAGCATGATACCGAAGTGTTCACCGGGGTGCATAGTGAAGGTTTTAGCTCCAGTGTAGGTGCCGGAGTTGAAATTATCTTCGTAGGGAATGCTGCCGCTAAAGCGGGCACCTTCGGTTTGGTCAGAAATGACAATGTGACCGAGATCGGTATTGGTCAGAGCGCGAAGGGCGGCTTCACGGGCAAAGAATTCTGAACCTGCCTGGAAATAGCGATCCATACCGTCTAAATCAAAGATGGCAACTTCGCCTTCGTAGGCTCCACCATCAAACAAATAGTCGAAGTTGACTTTGCCTGTTGCACCGACGGTAAATACTCCTGGAGACGTTGCAGAAAAGCTCGCACTAGAAGCGGCTCGGATATTTTGTTGAAGCGGATCGGTAAGTCCGGCTGAGGTTCCTGCAAGTGCCAAGTTGGAGGTATTGGTATCGGTCAAGGAATTTGTAGCAAGGTTGAGGGCATTGGCGGCATGGTTGAATTGGTCAAACATTGGGGTTTCGTCCTTTTTATAAGTAAATAATGGGCAAAGTAGGCAATCGCTCTTTCAGGCAAGCGACATCGCAAGGATCGATAGGTTTGTTTACAACCCTTTTGGCGATTCTTGAGACTTGAGACTATGGAATTGAAAAGAAAGCTTGAGGAGTTTATTCAGCAGGGCAAGCAGCGGCGAATGCAATCAGGAAAGGGGCGTATTGCTGCTGTCGGCATCAGGGAAATGGCAGAGAGTTAGAGGGTAATAGCGATCGCGGTCAATGTGAATCCAAATTTCACAGGGTGTTCTCCAAGGGATGATTTGCTTACATGGGTGACTCAGAAATAGATGGCGAAATTTATGCGGGGAGTCTGATTTTTTCTGAAATTCATTCCGAGTGAGCGATGATTGAGTTGGCGATCGCTCCAAAGTGGTTGCATCAGGCTCAGCACTATTTCTTCTCAATCAGTGTGCGTAAAGCATGAAAGATAGGACTTGCAAGAATTCCCACCAGGACGTAGGGCGCGTAGCGCAACAGGGGCAAGCTGGTTTCAACGGGCTGCTTGAGCGATAAACGCTCTAACACGAATGGCATTACACAGGTGAGGGCGATCGCAGATCCCAACGCAATGGGTAAGGACAAATGCAACCCGTTGGGTAGCAAGTGAGGACTACAAGTAATCCCAAGCAATGTGAATGCAACCATCAAAATCTGCTGCCACAAGCGCAACAATTCGGCATAGGAGGGAAACACCGCAACCAGAAAACTTTCTTTAGGTTGTTCCCTCATTCCCAGTAACACTGCCCAGGTCAACGGACCGACGATGCCATCGGCTCTCAACCCGTATGTTCCTTGAAAACGCTTGACGGCTCTTTTCGTTCCGTCACCAAACGTTCCAAATAGGTCACCCACGTAGAATCGTTCTGTGTTAAGGGCGGTTTGCAAGGTTCCGATCGCTTCCTGTAATTCTTGGGTCGATTCTGATTCATTGTTGCGGCGGAGCGTGGGATAATGCAAAGCTGCCCAGGTAATCGGAGCGACAATACCATCGGCATAGAGATTGTTTTGTTCCTGGAATCTCTTGACTGCGTTTTCCGTCTCCTCGTCAAACTCGCCACTGAGCGTTGTGAGCAAGCCTTTGCTTTGTAGGATGTCTTGAAGCTCTTGAATAGACTGTTGCAAGAATCTGGGTGTGAACTGACGATGCAAAATAGGCTTTTTCGTAAATAAACAGACCTGCTCGTTGAAGGAAATCGGTGATTTTGGTTTCGGCTTTGGTTCTACCTTGAGCCTCAACTCGGTCAGCCAGTCCAGTAGCATGGTTACCTTGTTCATAGCGATTTCTCCTGGTAGGATGCACGCGATCGCTTCGGGCGAAGAGAAGTCAGATCACGACAGTTTGATCAGGCTTGCTGAACTTCCATCCAATACTCAGGGGGAGACAGAGCTTTTTATGTGGGGTATCGCTGCAA
>Ga0209100_1001856_pt1 | contig 13795 bp, 12 predicted proteins | sample lystaG_FD_185480 | JGI IMG/M metagenome (GOLD analysis project Ga0209100, IMG submission 185480) | Glacier valley bacterial and archeal communities from Borup Fiord, Nunavut, Canada, to study Microbial Dark Matter (Phase II) -... | ecosystem: Environmental > Aquatic > Freshwater > Ice > Glacier ...
AGTCTTTGTTTTCTAAAACAAATTTTTCACTTTCATTAACAGAAATTGCTATCGTTCCTTTAATATTATAGTAAATATCTGCACTATCATTAAACTCATGCACTTTTTCTTCTTCGAATACCTTCGTTAATGTTGATTTTGCATCTATTTGAATAACTTCAACATTTCCCTGGCAAATCCCTTTTCGCATCATAAGGTTAAAATCAGTAACTTTACCTTCGCTGACAGTCAATACATTTCCATCAAATGTATCCTGTTCTAATTCACATAGTTCTATTGGATCTTGTCCTTCATGTCTCAATATTAACTTTCCCTTTAAAACCATTAATATTCTGTTATAATCAGGTAAGCTAGTGAACTCTGATTTACCTAATTCTACTGTTGCTGAACTGATTCTATATATGAAATCTCTATCTCCATATGATGAATTATGAGGATATATAAACATCTCCGTTGTTGTTCCACCTGACCATATACTTTTTTTATATTGATTTTTTATAATAATTTCAAAGTTTGATTCCAATTTAACACCCACTTATTTATTAATTTCTCATGCAGAGCGAAAAAAAGTCTTCCAAGCATGGCTATGGAAGACGTAGTAATCTATAATACGTTTTGTTTTCCTTCCCAGCCTCTCGTGCTAGATTAAAGGTATTAACTTTCATTAATGATAGTATATTTTATTGCTAATGTCAATACATTTTTATATTTATTTTTATGCATTTTTTGTATTTATTTTCATTGATTTAATTTTTCCTTTAATATATAATCATTATTGAATATTAAAAGGATAGGTGTTATATGAATAATTTTTTTATTAAGGATAAAGCTTTTTATAAAACTTTTTTAGTCATCGCTCTGCCTATTATCATACAAAATGTTATTAGCATCGGCCTTAATATGGTTGGTACAATAATGGTGAGCGGAATTGGCGAAAGCGCTATTTCAGCTGTAGGATTGGCAAATAGAGTATATTTTATTTTTTCAACTATTTGTTTTGGTATTTTCAGCGGTGCATCAATCTTTGTAGCCCAATACTATGGTGCAGGCGATATTAACAGTATAAAAAAAGTTTTTGGAATTGAACTAATAGTTGCTACAATTTTATCGCTCATATTTTCTATTGTAGTATTTTTCTTTCCAGAACAAATATTGCGTATTTTTATTGATGATGCATATGTTATTAATCTTGGTGTTCAGTATTTAGAAATAATAGCTTTTTCTTATTTTTTTACTGCAATTTCTTTTGCATATGGTTTTAATTCAAGGGCCGTTCACAAACTTAGGATTCCCACAATTATCAACGTAATCGCTTTACTTATCAACACATTCCTGAATTGGACTTTAATAACTGGAAATTTAGGTTTCCCGACTTTGGGTGTACGGGGTTCAGCAACTGCTACTTTAATTGCAAGAGTAATTGAATTTGCTGCAATGCTGTATTTTATTAATAAGGATAAAAATCATCCGCTGTCAGGTAATATTAAAGATTTTGCTTCTAATGATACTGCAATTATTAAGAATGTCCTTAAAACTTCTCTACCTGTTATTTTATCTGAAACTGCATGGTCGATAGGGACATCTGTATACTTTATAGCGTATGGTTTCATGGGTTCTTCTGCAATTGCGGTAGTCCAAATTTCTACTAACATTTCAGATTTTTTCCAAGCACTTTTTATCGGTATTGGCAACGCGTGTGCTATTATGATTGGAAATGAAATAGGAAAAAACAATATAGATGTTTCAATTAATTACAGCAAGAAATTCCTTGAAATTACTTTTGTTTTAAGCATTATATTCTCTATATTGTTATTTTCATTAAGGTTTCAAATTATTAAGTTTTTCAATCTGGAAGAAACTACAAATTACTATCTTGATAGAGCATTAATTGTATTTTCTCTCTATTTTACACCAAAAATGTTTACTTATATTTTTATATGCGGCATATTGAGAGCGGGCGGAGACACAAGATTCTGTATGTATGTTGATATAGTCAGTATATGGTTTATAGGCGTTCCGCTTTCATTTATAGGTGTTCTATTGTTTAAATTGCCAATTCATTTAGTAATGGCTTTGGTATTCAGTGAAGAACTAATAAAACTTGTAGTTGTATTAAAAAGATATTCGAGTAAGAAATGGATTAATAATCTTATAGTGGATTATTATGTAAACACTCAAGATTCCAGTGAAATCGAATAATCATTCAACAAAAAAAGTTGAAATAAATTCATTAATGACTTTATTTCAACTTTTTTATTATATTTTAAAATATTGATTAGTTGCAATTATATAATATCATGATCTATATTATTTTTTGCAACCTCTACAGTACTAACCACTTTAGTAATTCTTCTTTCTACCTCGCTGCGAGGTAGCCACACTTGTCTTTGGCATGTAGTGCATTTTATTCTAAAATCAGCACCTACTCTTAGTATTTCCCAGTCATATCCACCACATGGATGTTTTTTCTTAAGTTTTACTACATCTCCAACATTTAATTGCATCGGCATATAAACCACTTCCTTTTTATATCATAACTGCATTATCTGAATTTGTAATTATTTCTACTATATCATACATGTTAGTAACTTGACCAACTAATAATTTCGTTTTAATTTCAAAGAAATCTAAACATGTTCCACATGAAACAATTTTAACTCCCGCATTTTCTAGCTTTTTCAAATCATCAATTGAATCAGAGCCTTCTGTAGTCAATTTAACTCCGCTATTTAAAAATATTAGAAAACTAGGATACGGTTTTGTTTCAGTTATGGTATAAATGAAACCTTTCATAAGTATTTTCCCAAGTTTGTCCGAACCTGACCCAAGTACATCTGTACTGATTACAAATCCTTTACTTGACTTTTGACGCTTTTCTTCAGCTGCTACTGATTCTGCTTCGCACACACCTTTGGATTCACTTTTTGTCAAAACTATGTATATTCCATCTTCTTTTAATTCTTCAACACAATTATAATTGAGTTTTGTACCGAATTTTATAACATTAATTTTGGAAGTCTCATTATCTACAATTGTTGTTATTTCATTCTCTCCTGCATCCACTTCTTTTTTTGTTAAAATTACAGGTTGTGGACATGTTTTTCCTCTTGCATCTACTATTTTCACTTTTATCCTCCAATAAAAATTTAATTGTCATAAAATCCTTTGTATGATAAATAATTTAATATTAAATTATTGTCATAAAATATTTTGCTTGATTCAGATTCTAATATTCCATCTATAAGCTTATTATTTTGTACAAATCCAATCAATGGTGAACATAGTGCAAATGCAATATATAATATTATTATACTTTTCAAAACTCCTGTGGCTGCTCCAAACAGTCTATTTGTAATATTCAAACCTGGTAGCTTAAATATAACATTAATAAAATTAGATGCCAGTACAAGTATTGTATATATTATTAATAATGTAATTAAAAAGCTTAAAGATCTAATAAGTATAACACTTATACTATCTACAAACAATGGAAACGAATTAGCATTTGATACTGAATTAGAGCTAAACATATTGTTTACTACATTTTGCAGCTCTACTGGCAGATTTAATGCATCCCTAAATGAATTTGCAATATCTCCTGAACTATTTTGTAAAATTTCAGTAAACCCAACTGCTTTTATCTCAAAAAAATCATGAATCTTTACATATAACTTTGTGTGTTTTAATAAAAATTGTTCTACAATATAATAAAATTCTTTACTGAGGAAAAAGGCTGCTATAAGACCTATCGTATCAAATAACGTTTTAATAAATCCCCTTCTAAATCCTTCAAAACATGTTAATCCGATAAAAACAATGATTATAATATCTACAAAATTCATAATAAACCTCCTGTTTTTTAGCTTATTTGTCCTTTAATAAGTTTTCCTTTTAATAAAACATATATATTACTATTTTCAACATAAAAATCCATTATTTGTTCATTGCTCACTTCAAACAATTTGTCCACATTGTTGTCGTGCAATAAGTATATCATGTTTTCGCTATATGCAAATATCTTATTGCCATAGATTCTAATCCTTTTAACATTATTAAGTACTTTGTATATGTTTTTTACCTTTCCATCAAAATTATAGCACATAAGTTCTAATTTTTCATCTTTTTCATACAATATGAATAACTCGTCATTTTTTAAATCAATTGTAAAATCCTTTATATTATTGTAATTGCTGTTTTTCCACATTAATTTTCCACTTGGATTATAGAAATAAACATTTTCAGTACCCAGTACTAAAACATTATTATTAATTATCTTTGTTTCCACAATTATTTCATTTTCTATTTTGTTGTTCCACAGCTCGACATCATCCATCAAATTAAACATTAATGAATTTAAAGGTTTTCTATTGGTAAATTTTAAAGTTGTTGTACAATATCCTTCAGATTTATCACTTATAGATACGCCTGTTATCATATCATTGAATTTTTTATTTTCGACAATAACCTCATTGTTTTCATTTAACATATATAGTGAATTCTGACCATCTTTTTGTTCTGTAATTATATATGTTCTGTTATTTTCACGTGAAACATTTATAATTTTTCCTGCAATTTCAGTAACTACATAGCTTTGATTATTCTTGTTTATTATTTCAATACTGTTATCTAAACACATGTATATATAATCATCTGCTATAAATATCCTATCAACAAAAATCTGATTTTCATTTTCCCACACAGTATTGTTCTCATAATCGAGATGTGAGATTTTTTGATTGTTATAAGTCACGATTCCTTTATTATAAAATTTACACTCATCCAAGGTTTTCATATCTATTGTTTTTTGATTTTTTATTTCATATATTTTGTTATCATCTAAACTTAAAATATATTCTCTTCCATATGTAAAATAAAATGCTAATCCAGCTATTATTATAACAACTATCAAAAATGATATTATTTTTCTCATATCTCCCCCCTTGTTTTTGTAATATATTATATCAAAAATTATATTACTTTGCATTAAAAATATTAAGAATTATATGGTTGTTCCCCAGAAAGTCATTGCATATTATTTTTTAGTTGTAAAAGATTACAAAAAATACTGAAATTACATCATTCTACTAATCACTTCTCGAAATGACTTATTGTAAAATTTTACTTACTGGGAAACAATCATAATAATTGATTTTACCTCATTTATTATTCGCTTTCAGAAATTTCATTTAAAGCCTTTACAGCTGCAAAAATTTCTGTCTTTTTTGTAAATGGCCCGACACTGAATCTGACAGCCCCAATTTTTTCTGTCCCAATAGTTTTGTGTGCTAAAGGAGCGCAGTGCAAACCAGACCTCACAGCTATATTATATTTAGTATCTAATAGATATGATACTTCAGATGAGTCAACACCTATAATATTAACAGGAACAACGCCACATCTGTCGCAAATGTTCTCAGGACCGTATATTTTGATTTTAGGGTTTTTTTTAATTTCTTTGATGAATAGATCAAGCATATCTTTTTCGTGGCTGTAAATTGATTTTGTGCCCCTGTTTATGATATACTTTAGCCCTGCATTTAATCCAGCAATTCCTGGCAAATTAAGAGTTCCTGATTCATATTTATCGGGGTAAAAATTAGGTTGATTTAAACTGCTTGATTCACTTCCTGTACCGCCTTCTTTAAGCTGATCCATTTGTATATCACTATTAATTATCAAAGCCCCTGTACCCTGTGGACCAAGCAAACCTTTGTGTCCTGGAACAGCAAGAAAGTCTATATTATATTTTTTTACATCTATATCAAGGACCCCTGCGCTTTGAGCAGCATCCAACAAATAAGGTATGTGATGTAATTTACACATATTTCCAATTTCTTCGATTGGAAATATGTTTCCAGTCAAATTAGAAACATGTGTTGTTATAATAAGTTTAGTATTACTTTTTATAGCATTTTCAATATCTATAACATTTAAATTACCATCCGATCCGCATGAAATGATTGTATTTTCCACGCCTTTTTTCTGTAGTTCTGTAACTGGTCTTAAAACAGAATTATGCTCCATTGATGTAGTGATAACATGGTCTCCAGGTTTCAATAAACCTTTAATGGCAAGATTTAATCCATCCGTTGCATTAAAAGTAAATATTACCCTAAGAGGATCATCTAAATTAAAAAGTTGTGCTAAAAGCTCTCTCGTTTCATAAATTACTTTTGCACCCTTTATTGCCATAGCATGACTTCCTCTGCCTGGATTAGCACCATAATTTTTCATAGCATCCATCACATTTTGATAAACGGCTGTTGGTTTTGGGAATGTAGTAGCTGCATTATCTAAATAAATCATTCTATCACCTTCTTATTTTTTTTTAAAAATTATTTTATATATTATATGTGCATAATCAGGATTGGATATAGATAATCAATTTATTATACCAAGATTAATCTTGATAAATAATCTTTCCGTTACATATGGTATATTTAACTTTTCCGTATAACTCTTGCCCTACAAAAGGTGAATTCGCCGATTTGGAAGAAAATTCTTCAACAACCCACTTCTCTGAGGTATCAAAAATCACAATATCTGCCTTTGAACCTTCTTTAATAGAGCCTGAAGACAAACTATATAATTTTGCTGGATTAATAGTCATTTTTTCTAATAGTTTCATTAAATTAAGGTGTTTTTTATTGACTAAATTCGTTATCCCCAAAGATAGCGATGTTTCTAAACCTATTATTCCACTTGGTGATTTTATTAAATCTATTTGCTTTTCTTCTTTGCTATGAGGTGCATGATCTGTTGCAATAATTTCTATAGTGTTATCCTTCAATCCTTCTATTAATTTCAACCTATCTCGTTCTGTTCTTAGTGGTGGGTTCATTTTCCCATTAGATTTATAATGAAGAATTGCCTCTTCTGTCAATGAAAAATGATGAGGGGAAACTTCTGCTGTTATATTTGCGCCTTTTAACTTTGCAAAACGAATTAAATCAACAGAATTACCTGCGCTTACATGCTGTATGTTTACTTTAGCTCCAGTTGCAATTGCAAGCATGCAATCCCGCGCAACCATTACTTCTTCTGCTTCTTTATGAGACCCTTCAATCCCTAGTTGTTCTGAAATTTTTCCATGATTTATGCCTGAAGATCCAATCAAGTTTGGATCTTCTTCATGAAAACTCAGAGGAACATTTAATTCTTTCGCTTTATACATTGCTTTCATCACAAGGCCACTGTCCATTATTGGCACACCATCATCTGTGAATCCAACTGCACCTATTGAATTCAGATAATCCATATCTACTAATACTTTACCTTTTAATCCAATAGTTACTGAAGCAGTCTGCAATACATTTATTTTAGACTTTTCGCTTTCTTTTATTATATATTTTAAAGTGTCTTCATTGTCTACAACAGGATTAGTATTTGCCATGCAGACAACGGTAGTAAAGCCACCGCGCGCTGCTGCATTTGAACCTGTTTGTATATCTTCCTTATATGTAAATCCAGGATCTCTAAAATGTACATGGACATCTATTAACCCAGGGGCTACTATGTATCCTCTGGCATCAATAATTGTTTCAACTCCATGGATGTCAATATTCTTCTCAATTTTGCATATTATATTGTCTTTTATTAAAACATCCAACACTTTATCTATTTTAGTTTCAGGATTAATTACTCTTCCATTTTTAATTAATATCATTAGTATCACCTACGTTTAATTAGTATATTTGATTATATCACATTAATAAATAAATGAAACAAGATTCTAATCAAAAAAAATACCGGCTATGCCGGTACTTCGTTTAGAAATTATTTTAAGTTTTTCACAATTTTATCGAATTCTACTTGTTGCTCCAATTCATATACATCTCTTTTGTTATAATGCGTATGAAGTAATTTGTGTGATAAATGTCCGTTTGGTTCCTTTAAAAAATCCTCATATAATTTAATAATTTCAGGATTTTTATGCGATTTTCTAATTGGAAGAGATCTATCTTCTTCATATAATGCATTAGCTCTATTTACTTTTGGGTTCACATCTAATCTTGCTTTGGCAGAAACATATGATTGCCCTCCACCATGAACACATCCGCCAGGGCATGCCATTACTTCTATAAAGTGATATTCTTTTTCACCTGATCTAATAGAATCAAGTACTTTTGCTGCATTTTTAGTTCCATGAGCTATAGCAATTTTTACTTCTGTATCTTTTCCGCCTATAGGAAGTACAAGTGTTGCTTCCTTAACTCCTTCAATGCCTCTAACTCCCTGATATTCAATTTGTTCTAAATCTTTGCCAGTCAGTATATCAGCTACCGTTCTTAAAGCTGCTTCCATAACACCGCCTGTTGCACCAAATATTACGCCTGCACCAGTATATTCACCCATTATATGATCTGCTTCCCCATTAGGTAATTTTGCGAAGTTAATTCTCGCTTGTTTTATCATGTCTCCAAGTTCTCTCGTAGTCAAAGCTATATCAACATCTCTTAGCCCGTCAACTTCCATTTCAGGTCTCTTGGCCTCTGTTTTTTTAGATGTACAAGGCATTACAGACACAGAAACAATTTTTTTAGGATCAATACCTTCTTTTTGTGCATAATAAGATTTTAATATGGCACCGAACATCTGTTGTGGTGATTTGCAAGTTGAAAGATTATCCAAAAAGTCAGGATATTTCATTTCACAATATCTAATCCATCCTGGTGAACATGAAGTTATCATAGGCAGTTTTCCGCCATTTTGTATTCTATTTAAAAGTTCAGTTCCTTCTTCCATAATAGTTAAATCCGCTGAGAAATTAGTATCAAAAACTTTATCAAATCCGAGCATTTTCAGTGCAGAAACCATTTTACCTGTAACTCTTGAACCAACAGGAAGACCAAATTCTTCACCAAGTGAAGCTCTAACAGCTGGTGCTGTCTGTACAACGACAAATTTATCAGGATCGTCTATTGCTGCCCAAACGTCGTCTATATATGTTCTTTCACGAAGAGCCGCTACTGGACATGCTTGTATACATTGACCACAATAAATACAATCAACATCTTTCATGCTGTAATTAAATGCTGGAGCTACTTCTGTATTGAATCCTCTGTTAGTAAAATCTAAAACACCAATACCTTGAACATCTCTGCATGTGCTTACACATCTTCCACAAAGTATACATTTGCTTGAATCCCTAACTATTGAATGAGATAAATTATCTATTTTAGATTCTCTTTTTGCACCTTGAAACTCTATATCTTTTATTCCTAACTCATCACAAAGTTTTTGAAGTTCGCATGTTCCATTTCTCAAACATGTTAAACATTCTCTGTTATGATTTGCAAGTATTAATTCAACATTCATTCTAACAGCATTTCGTACTCTTGGAGTATTTGTTTTTACGTTCATACCCTCCTGCACCTGCAATACGCAAGAAGCAGGTAAATTCCTCATTTGAACACCCTTAACATCAACTTCAACAACACAAACTCTGCAAGCTGCTATTTCATTTATATCTTTTAAATAGCAAAGCGTAGGTATATCTATACCAGCTTCTCTTGCTGCTAATAATACTGTATAGTCCTTTGGTACACTTACTTGTATACCATTAATAGTTACATTAACTTTATCCATACCAAACACCTACCTTTTCTACTTTCTTATGATAGCATGGAATGAACAAGCATCCATACAAGCACCGCATTTTATGCATTTATTTTGATCTATAACATGAACTTCTTTTACTTTTCCTTGAATTGCGCCTACAGGACATACTCTTGCACATTTTGTGCATCCTTTACAATTCATAGTAATTATATATTTTAATAGCGACTGGCAAACACCTGCAGGACATCTTTTTTCCTTAACATGTGCTTCATATTCATCTCTGAAATATCTCAATGTTGACAACACAGGGTTTGGAGCTGTCTGACCTAACCCGCACAAGGATGTATCTTTAATATTTTGTGCAAGACTTTCAAGTTTATCCAAATCTTCCATTGTACCTTTGCCTTCAGTAATTTTATTTAATATTTCCAACATACGCTTTGTACCTTCTCTACAAGGAGTACATTTTCCACATGATTCATCAACAGTAAAGTCTAAGAAAAACCTTGCTATATCAACCATACAGTTGTCTTCATCCATTACTATCATTCCGCCGGAACCCATCATTGAACCAACAGCAATCAAGTTATCATAATCTATTGGAATATCTAAATGATCTTTAGTCAAACATCCACCTGAAGGTCCTCCAGTTTGAACTGCTTTAAACGCTTTCCCATTTGGACAACCGCCACCTATATCATATATAACTTCTCTCAAAGTTGTTCCCATTGGAACTTCAACTAAACCAGTATTGTTAATTTTTCCACCAAGGGCAAAAACTTTTGTTCCTGGAGATTTTTCTGATCCAAAACTTCTGAACCATTCAGGACCATTATTTATTATTTGAGGTACATTGGCTAAAGTTTCAACATTATTTATTATTGTAGGTTTACCCCAAAGTCCTTTATTAGCAGGAAATGGAGGTTTATTTCTTGACATTCCTCTTTTTCCTTCAATAGATTGCATCAATGCAGTTTCTTCACCGCATACAAACGCACCAGCTCCAAGACGAATTTCAATATCAAAATTAAAATCAGTTCCAAATAAATTTTCGCCTAATAATCCTAGTTCTTTTGCCTGCCCTATAGCAACTTCTAATCTGTGAACAGCTATTGGATACTCTGCTCTAACATAAATAAAACCTTTTGTAGCCCCTATAGCGTATCCTGCAATAGCCATAGCTTCAAGAACTGAATGAGGATCCCCTTCAAGAACGCTTCTGTCCATAAAGGCACCAGGATCACCTTCATCAGCATTACATATTACATATTTTTGATCAGCGACATTTGGTGCTGCAAAACTCCATTTTAAACCAGTTGAGAATCCTGCTCCACCTCTACCTTTAAGTCCTGAATCTTTAATAAGCTTTATTACATCTGCTGGAGTCATTTCAGTCAATACTTTTCCAAGAGCCATATATCCATCTCTCGCAATGTATTCATTAATATCTTCCGGGTTTATAACTCCACAGTTTCTAAGAGCAACTCTTTTTTGTTTCTTATAAAAATCAACTTCATTAAGTGATTTTAATTTATCATTATTGGAACTTTCTTCAAATAAATATTTCTTTACTATTCTGCCTTTTAATAAATGTTCATCTACTATTTCATCTACTTTATCAATACTCATTCTTGAATAAAATGAACCTTCCGGATATACTATTACAATTGGACCTACTTCGCAAAGGCCAAAACATCCAGTAGAAACAACCTGAACTTCTTTATCAAGATTAACCTCTTTAATTCTTTCTTCAAATCTTTTCTTTATTTGATCAGATTTTGAAGATGTGCAGCCTGTCCCCCCACATACCAAAACATGAGATCTGAAAATCGCCATAACTTTACCTCCATTCAATCTATTAATCTGTATCTAAACTAATTATCAACTGCGCCAACTGTATATTCTCTAACAACATTGCCATTAACTAAATGTTGGGCAACAATTAGCTTAGCTTTTTCTGCATCAACATGAACATAAGTTACCTTTTCCAAACCATTCTCATATATTTCAACAATAGGTTCATAGGTGCACATACCTATACAACCTGTTTGTACTACTTGTACATTCTTTAAATTTCTTTTTGCAACTTCTTCAACAAAAGTGCTTAAAACCGGTCTTGCCCCTGCAGCTATGCCGCAAGTTGCCATGCCTACAACCACTCTTATATCTTTGTCAGTATTTCTCATTTCCATATTTTTTATAGATTCATCTCTTAATTTTTTTAATTCATCTAATGATTTCATTTATTTTATTCCTCCTCATATCCTTTATATTTTGCTATTATGTCAGGAATTTTTTTAGGATCTAATTTTCCATAAACTTCGTCATCTATAATCATTACAGGTGCTAAACCACAACATCCTAAGCACCTTGTTGCTTCAAGTGTAAATAAATTATCTTCTGTAGTGCATCCAATTTTGATATTTAATTCTTTTGAAATCTTATCCATAACCAATTGAGAACCTTTGACATAACAAGCTGTACCTAAACATACACCAATTTTATGTTTACCTTTTGGTTCAATTGAAAACTGGGTATAGAACGTTACAACTCCATAAATTTCAGCCAAAGGTATATCCATTTCTTCAGAAATGAACTTTTGAACTTCAATTGGTAAAAAACCAAATATACCCTGTGCTTTTTGCAGCGTCTGCATTAAGACACCCTCACAATTTTTTATTGTGTCTATATACTCTTTTAAAAGCTCAAATTCTTTTTCCTTAGTTGCTAAATCAAATCCCTTTTGCAATTAAATGACCTCCCATGCTTTCCGATATCAAATTTTACATTACTATTATACAATCTTGTTAATTATATGTCAATTATAATTAAAAAAAAATATATAATGATGAAAATTAAAGTTTTTCTTACGAAAACAAACATTTTACTAATATGAATTATTTATAATTTGTTTTACTTCTTTTATTTCTTTTATTCACTATATAAATATAACAAGTAACCATTATAATTATATTACAATGGTTACTTATTCTTCTATTTTCAGTAAATCTAACAATCTGTTTAAATCTTCATTGTTATTATATTCAATTTCTATTTTTCCTTTGTTTTTCTTGCTCTTTATATTTACTCTCGTTGAAAATCTGTCTGTAAGCATTTCTTCAACATAAGTTAAATACTTATCTTTAACTTTGACTACTTTTTTATTTTTAACGTTCTTGTCATCACGAACAAGTTTTTCAACATCTCTGACGCTTAAATTTTCTTTTATAATTTTATTTGTTATTTCTAATTGTTTTTCTTTAGACAAGCTGAGAATTGCTCTTCCGTGACCAGCTGATATTTCATTTGAAATAATTTTGTCTTGAACATACTTTTCAAGATTTACAAGCCTCATAATATTAGTTACGTACACTCTTGATTTTCCAACTATATTTGAAACATCTTCCTGTGTAATGCCATAGCGTTCCATAATATATTCATAAGCATTAGCTTCATCTATAGGGTTTAAATCTTCTCTTTGTAAATTTTCTATCAATGAAATTTCAGAAGCGTTTCTATTTTCTATATCTCTTACAATGCAGGGAATACTTTTTATATTAGCATTTTTACACGCTCTCCATCTTCTTTCTCCTGCAATTATAGTATATAAGTTATCATCTTTCCTGACGATTATAGGCTGAATGACTCCATATTTTTTTATAGATTCAGTAAGTTCCTCTAGTTTATCCTGCTCGAAAACTTTACGTGGCTGGTTTGGATTCGGACATATTAAATCAGTATCAATTTCAACTATTCTATCATAATCTTCATTTTCCAAATCTTCTGGTATTAGTGCTGATAAACCCTTACCTAGAGCTTTTCTTTTAATTGCCATAACTTACCTCCTCAATTATTTAATTATTTTTAATTAATTCGTCTGCAAGCTTGTAATATGCTTCGCTGCCTTTTGATTTTTCATCATATAACATTATTGGTTGTCCAAAACTCGGAGCTTCTGCAAGCCTTACGCTTCTTGGTATAACTGTTCTATATACTTTATCCTTGAAATACTTTTTCACTTCTTCTACGACTTGAACAGACAAATTAGTTCTTCCATCAAACATATTTAAAACTACGCCCTCTATTTCAAGCTTCGGATTCAAATTTCTTCTGACAAGTTTTATAGTATCCATCAATTGACTCACACCTTCTAATGAATAGTATTCACATTGTATAGGTATCAATACAGTATTCGAAGCAGTTAGCGCATTTAATGATAATAATCCTAATGATG
>Ga0209100_1001863_pt1 | contig 13741 bp, 15 predicted proteins | sample lystaG_FD_185480 | JGI IMG/M metagenome (GOLD analysis project Ga0209100, IMG submission 185480) | Glacier valley bacterial and archeal communities from Borup Fiord, Nunavut, Canada, to study Microbial Dark Matter (Phase II) -... | ecosystem: Environmental > Aquatic > Freshwater > Ice > Glacier ...
TTAGCGATCGCCACTCTCAAGCAAGCGATCGACCTCGACCCCAAATATCGCGAGATGGCAGAAACCGATGCTGATTTTGAGAGGGTTCGCAGTGACGATCGTTTTCAAGCTTTAATTCAAGGACAACCAAAATGAAGAATAAAGACTTTGATTGTGTTGAAATGAAGCGATCGGGAGCCAAAAAAGTCCACGAATACACCAAAAACATGACGCTTTTAGAAGAACTTTCGTACTGGCAACAACAGAAAGAAAAGCTACAGCAGCAACAGAGCGATCATTTTCAAGCACTACTCAAATATTAAAGAAGCGATTGAGCTTGACTCTATGTGACCTGCAATGACCAAGAAGCGTAAGCTACTCGCAAAAATCCTCAATAATCAGAGAAATGTTTCGTTCAATGACATAGTTACACTGGTAGAAGCATTTGGATTCTATCAATCTAGAGTGGGAGGAAGTCACCACGTCTTCGAGCATCCTGATATTCCTGAGCTTGTCAACCTTCAAAATCAAAAAGGACAGGCAAAATCTTACCAAATTCGACAATTTCTAACGCTGCTTGAGCAATATAGTCTCACTATAAAAGACGCTGGAGAGAAAGAATGAACAACTACCATATCAATGTGTTCTACAGCAAAGATGATGAAGGCTACATCGCTGACATTCCAGACCTAAAGTTTTGCTCTGCATTTGGTGCCACTCCTGAAGAAGCCGTCCACGAAGTCGAGATTGCCAAATCTGTATGGATTGAAGCGGCAAAAGCGTCAGGGAAGCCAATTCCTGAACCTAAATATCGACCTGCAATCTACCAACTCAATTAAAAGTCAACCCTTTTCCTTACAAGGTCAGCCTGAAGTCTGTGGTAAAACTGAATGCCAATCTTAAGATCATTTGGGGTGACGATCGCGCCGCAATTCTTGGAGGATAATTGTTTTCAAGTATTACTCAAAGATTAAGCAACTTGTGGAATCATTGGTTGAGGAGGGGTGATGCCTTCTTCCTGGCAATAGGCTAGATAACTCTCGATCGCTTCTTGAGCGTTCCGAACTGCCTCTTCATAATTTTCTCCATGCGTACAGGGTTGCATCACTAATTGTGAAAATTCAGGAATTGTGATGAGGTAAAGTTGATCTTCTTCTGACCATTGAATGATTAAGCTATAGCGGTAATTCATTCGTCTAGCTCCTATTGTTCCGATTCCAGTTCTAGCTTTGCCTTCCGCAGTTGTTTTTCTAGATAAAGGGGAACATCATCACCATTCTTGAATGCGATCGTAACGATCACACTCAATTGAGGATTTTTTCAGGTATCTAGCAGGTCTCAGTCGTGATGCATTTACTTAAGTGCTGGGGTGTTTGAAACAGTTCGCAATCGCTGCGTCACCATTGTGGTGCCTCCGTGCCGCACCAACACCGCAGAAATCCAGCGAGCGTCGGGGGTGTTAGAGGCGCGACCAATTTTAAAGATGCCCCCAGACGGAAGTAGTTCTAAATCTGCGATCGTTGGATTTAAGTAGCCGCTCGGTTTAACCAATTCTTCTAGCGCTGACCCTAAGAGCAGATCACTGCCGAGAGGATCTTGAACGATCGCATCAAAATTAAAGTCTTGCCCGACTCGCACTTGCTCTGGCAAACTCACCTTCACATCGGGCGGGTTTTCACCTGACATGACTTTGCTCATCTCGGCTAACACGTCTTGCTGAACGATGGTTTGCCCCTCAAATCGCTGCCGCGATCGCAACGTCGAATCGAGCTTAAGCGGTTGCCCATTCACTGTCTGCGTGCCTGAAATATAAGTCACCGTCTCAGCGCGAACGCCTCGCCCGTCTGGTTGCCAAGATTTTAGCTCAGTGCGATAAGTCAGATTTGGATACTGTGCCCAGAGCTGCTGTAACGCCTGTTCGAGCGAGCGCCGATTTAGCCCATCTGAGTGCGTAAAAGTGGGGCTATAGAACTGCATCACTCCCTGCAAATTCTTGCGATTTGCCGCCGCATCGATCTGCGTCAACGCCTGTTTTAGCTGCGGAGGAGCCGTTTCTGGCGTGGCAGCGCTTGCCCGATCGCTCCGTAAGCTTCCGCCTCCCGCAATCGCCAGCCCCAACGTCAGCAAAAACAGCGATCGCAACGGGTTCTGTCTAGAATTTTGAGAAGCAAGAGTCGATCGAACAGTCAGAAAATGACGCATAGGAAATCGTTTCAGTGAGTGGGGCAAAGGTCAGCCATCTAAGATAGTAATCAATTTACGGAACTCTGTGTGATTGATCATTTGAATTCATAAATGACCGCAACTCGAAATTAGCGGTAAAATCACTCTGTCATTTCCAAACGTGTTCGTGCAATCTACCTTAAAACCAATTCGTTTATTGATTGCTGCAAGCGGCACCGGAGGACACGTTTTTCCGGCGATCGCCACGGCTGAACAGCTTCCTGAGTTTCAAATCGAGTGGTTAGGCGTGCCCGATCGGTTAGAAACGCAGTTGGTGGGCGATCGCTATCCCCTACACACTATTTCTGTCACCGGATTTCAACAAAAATTAGGACTCGGCACCTTAAAGATACTTTTAGGATTGATTCGCTCGATTCGTCAGGTCAGAACGCTGCTCAAACAAGGCAACTTTGACGGCGTGTTCACCACGGGCGGATATATTGCGGCTCCAGCGATTTTGGCGGCTCGGTCGCTCGGCTTGCCCGTGATTCTCCACGAGTCAAACGCTCTGCCGGGAAAAGTGACTCGCTGGTTTGCGCCCTGGTGCAGTGTCGTCGCGATCGGATTTGCTGCCGCTGCAACCTGTTTGCCTCGCAGTCAAACGATCTGTGTGGGAACTCCCGTGCGATCGCAGTTTCGCTCTGCCCTAGACGGTCTAGACGATTTGTCCATTCCTAACCAGGTGCCGCTGATTGTGGTGGTTGGCGGCAGTCAGGGAGCCGTTGCGCTCAACAAAATGGTGCGACAAGCTGCCCCAACTTGGTTTGACGCAGGCGCGTGGATTGTGCATCTCACGGGTGAAAGCGATCCAGACGCAACCAGTCTTCAGCATCCTCACTATGTGGTCTTGCCTTTCTACAACAATATGGCGGCTCTGTTTCAACGGGCAGATTTGGCGATTAGTCGATCGGGTGCTGGCACTCTGACTGAGTTGGCGGTCACTCATACGCCATCGATTCTGATTCCTTACCCGTTTGCGGCAGAAGATCATCAAGCGTTCAACGCAGCGATCTTTGCCCAAGCAGGAGCCGCAGAGGTTTACCGACAGGCAGATCTCACGCCAGACCTTTTAGAAAAGCAAGTTTTGAGGTTGTTGAAATCGCCCGATCGACTTCAGCAAATGACAAAACAAGCCGCTTCTTTAGCGATCGTGGACAGTGCCGAGCAGTTAGCGCAATTGATTCGACAACAAATCCAGGCTTCTGCTAATCGATATAATCATGACTAGGCGCTTTCGGAAAATCTATGAACCTACAGAATCCTCAACCTAGCGGATTAAGAGTGACTCTAAGGCTAGAAATTCAGCCATCAGGCACGATCGTCGCTTCAGTCATCGAATTTCCTGATTGTCGGGTCGAGGCAGCAACGCGGGAAGACGCGATCGCTAAAGCTCAAGCTGCTTTTCTAGAGCGGTTCGCCCATATCGAAACGATCCCCTGGGATGTGCCTTTACCGTCTGCTAAACCTACCTACAAGCACTCTGCCGAGGTTCTCGAAGATAAGTCTGCATTTGAGACATCATGAACAGAATTCAAGCAGAGCGTGATGCCTGGGGTGATCAAGAGATGGACGTTTCGGAGTATACGCGGTAGGTGATGTTCATTTTAGCAATTGTGGATATTTCGATCGTGGTTTTACAATCGAAATCGAATCGTCTCATCGATTTACAACCTTTATTCCAGCAATGTTAGAGGTATTGTTGAGTGCCTGCAAAGGAGCGGCTGTGATGATTGCATTTCCGGAAGGAAACAACTAAATTGCTTATTTTTGCTTTGAGAGTGCTCTGAACTCGTATTGCTTGCCCGATCGTACTGCCATTACTTTCACCAGTTCGAGATCGATCGTGCGATCGCCACTTTCAGAAAACTTGACGGGATGAATGGCTCCCATGACTGAGAAATCGGGACTAGCCAGCGATCGCTGAATGCCCTTCCGAGTTGACGTGCGCTGAAGTGCCCCAATCAACGCCTCGGTCGCGTCGTATGCTAACACCGTTCGCCACCGCACAGATCTGCCCCACAGCGTCTTGGCTTGCTTTTGAAAGGCAGATTTTGATAGCTCAACCTGATAAGACGGCACCGATAAAACCATGCCTGCGGCTGCTCTGCCTCCAATTTGCAAAGTTTTGGTTGAATAGAGCGCGTCTCCTGCTAGCAAAGGCAATCGATTTTGATTGGCGCTGATGACCAGAAGGGCACGATCGAAGAAGTCATTATTAGGTGCCAGCATGATCACCTGTGCCCCTTTCTGAATCGCTCGATCGACACTGGCAACCGGGTTAAAGTCGGGTTTGCTTAAGTCGATTTCTTCGACAACCTTACCTTGATCGCCATAAAATAAAGCCTTGCTAAACTCATCTTTCAGCGACTTGCTATAAGCGCTGGTAGAGTTGAAAAAAACAACGGCTTTGCGTTTCTTAAGCTGCGTCACCATATAGCTGCCAAGCTGTTTTGCCGGGAGTTGATCGCTGGGCATGGTGCGAAACACGTAGGGGCTGAACCCCGATAGCGCGACGGCTGAACTGACGGGAGAGATGGCGACGAGTTCGCCCGATTCATAGATCTTGGCGGCGGCGAGGGTGGTATCGCTGGTGCCGTGACCAATCACGCCTAAGACTGTCGGATCGTCTACAAACGCCTTGGCGACTTGTTTGGCGACTTCTGGATTGCTGTTGTCGGTGGCGATCGCGACTTTCAACCGGACTCCGTTAATTCCCCCAGATTGATTGACCTGATTTTGCGCTTGGGCGACTCCTTGCAAAACCTCTTCCGAAGAACTGGGTTGAGTGCTGAGGGGCACGACTACGGCAATGGTATAAGATTTTTGCGGACCGATTTGAGCGTTATTCAAGTAGATCAACGTCTCTGGATCGGCACGATCGGCTCGACGCACTTTTTCTAACAGAGTGGTGGCTTGTCCAAAATTTCCGGCGGCAATCTGTTCAGCGGCTTCTTGCTTGAGGGGCGAAACAGTTCCCGGTGTCAGGATTTTCTCGCCAAAACTGATTTGGTTTTGAATTGGAGCCGGAGTTGTCGTCGATAGTGTCGTGGGCGTTAGAGTGCGAGTGATTGCCCAAGCGGCGATCGCTAGGGAGACAGCCGCGCCAATGCCAGTCGCGATCGTCAGCGGCATCGAGGTACCGTCTAGAAATCGATGGCGAGGTTGTCTCAATGAAGGCGCATCTTGATAGAGACTTCCTGCGCCCCGAACGGCATCAAATCGAGACAGCGGAACCTTGGTTTGATTCTCTAATGCCTGGAGTTGCTGAAGGGCATCGGCGGCGGTTTGATAGCGTTGACTAAAGTGAAATTTAGTCATTTTTTCTAACACCGCCGCGAGGTCTTGCCGCACGTCGATTAGGTCGCGCCACACTAATTCGCAGGTGTTGGGGTCTTGCGGCAACTGGATCGGACGTGCCCCCGTTAAGGCTTGAATGCCAATCACGCCCAAGGCGTAGACATCACTGCTAAAGCGAGGTTTGCCTAAACACTGTTCGCTGGCTCCATAGCCTGACGTGTAGACGGGCAGACTCATCTCGGTGATTCCAGTAGCTTCGGCGATCGTGTGTTCGATATTTTTAACCGCACCAAAATCGATCAGGACTAATTTTTGATCCCGATCGCGACGCATCAAATTATCAGGTTTGATGTCGCGGTGAATCACGTTTTGAGCATGAACAAATTCCAGGACGCTCAACACATCTTCTAACAGCAAAATCACCTGATCTTCTGACAGCTTTTTCCCTGGCAGCAGTTCGTCGCTGAGGGGATGTCCTTCAACAAATTCTTGAACGAGATAAAACTCTTCGTCTTCCTCAAAATATGCCAGCAGTCGCGGAATTTGATCGTGTTCGCCCAGCTTCTCTAGGGTTTCTGCCTCCGAGAGAAACATTCGTCTCGCTTGCTGCAAAATAGCGGGGTTGTGGCTGGCAAAGCTGAGGTGCTTTAAGACACATAGAGGATGCCCAGGACGCTGAGTATCCTGAGTAACATAAGTGTGACCAAACCCTCCTGAACCCAGCACCCTAACGATTCGATATCGCGAACTGAGCAATCGTCCTAGCATTGCACCCGCAGATGGTAGACAACCTGATTGTAGAGCGATATGCAGAGGAAGGACGAGGGACGAAAAATGAAAATTGAGCAGCGACATGAATGGGTATTGACGGCAGAAGCGGCGATCGAGATTCAGCAAACCTTACGAAAGGAGGTGATCACCCACGATCGATTCGGGGTGGTGAATTACGTTGCGGGGGTCGATGTCGGGTTTGAGGCAGATGGGACGGTGACTCGTGCGGCAGTCGCGGTGCTGAGTTATCCAGAATTACAGTTGTGTGATCAGGCGATCGCTCTTCGTCCCACCACGTTTCCTTACATTCCGGGATTTCTCTCATTTCGAGAAGTTCCGGCAGTTTTAGACGCGTTGGCAGCGGTCAAAATCGTGCCCGATTTACTACTCTGTGATGGTCAGGGAATCGCGCACCCTCGGCGGTTTGGCATTGCATGTCATCTGGGAGTGTTGACCAATTTGCCGTCGATCGGGGTAGCAAAATCTCGTTTGATCGGCAAACACGCTGACGTGCCAGATATTCGCGGGACTTGGGAGCCACTCTCCGATCGCTGTGAAACAATCGGCGCAGTGCTTAAAACCCACCCCAACACGCTTCCACTCTACATTTCACTCGGTCATCGCATTAGTTTAGAAACCGCGATCGCCTATGTGATGGGCTGTACCACAAAATATCGTCTGCCCAAAACGGCTCGCTTTGCTCACGAATTAGCGTCTGGCTGATTGACTGCGCGTTAGGTCGATCGTGATTTTGCCGCTAAAGTCAGGAATCGGAGCCGCAGGTTTAATCAACTGCACCCGTACCTGAGTGACGCGATCGAACGTGAGAATCGAGTCTGCAATCAGCGTCGCTAATCGTTCTAGCAGCACTAGGCGCGAAGTCTTGATTAAGTGTTGAACGACTTCGATCACATCGCAATAGTTTAAGGTATCTGCCAATCGATCGCTCTGTCCGGCGTGCGAGAGATCGATCCACAGCGTTAAATCGACTTCAAACCACTGTCCCAAGATCTGTTCTTCCGGTAGCGCGCCTGTGTAGCCATACGCGCGAATGTTAGTGAGGTGAATGCAGTCCATTTATTTAAACCCATAGCCTTTTTGAATATAGTAGTTCTTGATCCACACCCCAAACCGGATTACGGGAACAGCGATCGGCTGCGAGACGCGATCGAACTTCGCAACTAAACTTGACTGAACCGGAAACCAATCATCCGATAAAATGACTGCGTTTTTACCTTGAAAGGGGCGATCGCTCGGATACCAGAAGTCAAATTGATCGACTCGATCGGAGATTGCCCTCACCGTTTTGTCATTGAGTTGATATGCCAACGCCGATGCCGATCGATAATCGGTTGTGATCAATAAGGGAGATGGCTCTAACTCTGCTGCTTGCTGCTTAACGACAACTGCGACTTCCTGCCATCCATACAGCATTCGCGAATCTGGATCAGCATCTCTACTAATCAACGCAGATAATGGCAAAAAGCAATAATGTATAACCAACAGCGTTGCAAAAAATAAACCGTAAATCTGAAAGCCCAAAAATGCTTTTGGCTTCACGTTTGAAGGTCGAATCAAAACGGATGGAAGTAATGGAAATAATAAAAGGTAAGCCGTAATATTCCAGTAATAAAGCGCAGCAGAGATTAGAGAAATAACGGTAAGAATGACGGTCGAAACAGTAAACACCCAAAATGCAATAGTAGAATAAACAGAATCAGAGCGAATTAACTGACTGGGTTGCTTGAGACTATGATAAAACCCGCTCCAATAGAATGGAGAAACAACTAGAAATGAAATACCAACGAATGCAGTGAATGAACCTAATTTAATTCCAGAATTAACCGGATGAACACTGCGATCGACATAATAATGAAATGACTGAAAATCATTCGAGAGATTCCACAGCAAAATTGGAATCAGCGCAGTCGCGGCGATCGCGATCGCAACATAGAGCCGTCGATCCCAGAAAAGAGGTCGCAGTCGGCGATCGGCAATCATAGCGGCGAGAAATCCGAGGGGCACAAATATCGCATTGTATTTGGATAGAACTGCAAGCCCGATCGCCACCGCCGATCCATAAAGTCGCCACGTCTCTCCTTTTCGATCGACTGTGTAACCATCAAGAAATGTAACGAATAAATACCCAGAGGTTAATGAAAACAGAATCAATAAATGGTCGTGCCATGCCAACGCTAAAAATAAAAAATATAAAGGGGATGCAGCGACTAAACTGATTACGAGCCAAAACCGTTGCTGAATGGAATCTCGATAAAGATAATAAACGATTCGACCATAAATATAAGCGATTATGACGCTACTGATTACGGTTGGTAACCGCAGCGTGAACGTCGATCGCCCGAAAGCTGCCGTAAACAGCCCTTGAATCCAAGCATTTAGGGGCGGATGGTCATAGTAAGACCAGTTTAGATGCTGACCCCAAAGCCAATAATAAGCTTCATCAGAATTTGGGAACGCTGTCAACCAAAACACGAGACGCAGCAAAATAAAGGCAATTAGAGAAGGCAACCAAGATTTGGGCATTATGTAGAGAGTCAGATATCAATCGCCACAGATTTTCGTCAATCTTCTAGGGACATTCGATCGCCTGTCACGATCGTTAAATTTAGTCCACTATGATGCACTTTTATTCAACAAAAAGGATTATATTCATTTATCATTCTTACCCGGTTGCGTATGCTGACTTACTCTCGCTGGCGCAGAACCCTCGAAGCCGTTTCGATTCCGATCGCTGCCCTGATTTTCTCACTCTTTCTGTTTGGGCTGTTTTGTGCTGCCGCTGGCGCAAATCCCTTCGCGGTGTATGGGGCGATTTATAAAGCGGCGTTTGGCAGTTGGTTCGCCTTTCAAAACACCCTGATTCGGGCGGCACCGTTGATGTTGACCTCTTTGTGTACCGCGCTTCCTGCACGATTGGGGCTGGTGATCATCGGCAACGAAGGGGCGCTCGTCATGGGCGGAATCGCCGCGGTCGCTGCCGGGTTAAGCGTCGCCGATTTTGCCCCCCCGATCGTCGTCCAATTGGCAATGGCGATCGCGGGAATTATTGCCGGAGGGCTATGGATCGGCGCAGTTGGAGCATTGCGTCACTATCGAGCCGTTAACGAGACGATTAGTAGCCTACTGATGAACTACATCGCGATCGCGCTGCTCAACCATCTGGTCGGCGGTCCGATGCGCGATCCGTCTTCGCTCAACAAACCCTCTACTTTCCCGATTCCTGATATCGATAAGCTGGGTACGATTCCCTTTACGCGAGTCCATTATGGGTTGCTTTATGGCATTGTTGTGTGCATTATTGCTTACTATTTGATCCAGCGCACCACGTTCGGGTTTGCAGCGCGGACGGCAGGTGGAAACGTCAAAGCCGCTCGAATTGCGGGATTGCCCGTTGGGAAGTTGACGATCGCTATCTGCTTTCTAGCCGGATCATCTGCTGGGTTAGCGGGAATGGTCGAAGTTGCGGCAGTTCACGGTCGGGCAAACGAATCACTCAACGCCAACTACGGCTATGCGGGAATTTTGGTGGCATTTATTGCGCGACATAACCCGATCGCGGCTAGTGTCGTTGCCATTCTGCTCGGTGGCATTCTCGCAAGCGGCAGCATCTTGCAGCGACAGTTAGGCTTGCCCGATGCTACAGTCTACGTCTTTCAAGGCTTGGTGTTTCTCGTCGTTCTCTACAGCGAATCTTTGTACGGACGATTTGCCATCTTTAAAGAACCCGACGTAGTGACTCCACCCACATCTTCAGCACCTCTAGCGGGATAAACTCTCGGAAACTAATTCGCGATCGCATCTAACAAAAGGAGACATTGAAATGGCAACAGAAGCACTCGGATGGTGGGGCGTTCCGTTAGGAATCATGGCTGGTATGTTACGCGGCAGCGCTCCGTTTTTGTTTGTGAGTTTGGGCGAGTGTTTGACCGAGAAAAGCGGCAAAGTCAACCTTGGATTAGAAGGGACGCTGTTGACCGGAGCCATGAGCGCCTACGCAGTTTCCTATCTGAGCGAAAAGACGGTCGGCTCGGCGATCGCACCCTGGCTGGGCGTATTAGTCGCAGGTTTGGCAGGAATGGTGTTAGGCTTCATCCACGCGTGGCTCTCTCAACAGCCCAAAGTCAATGATGTCGCGGTCGGCATCGCCATGATTATCTTCGGCAGTGGCATCGCCTTCTTTTTTGGTAAACCCTTTATTCAACCGTCTGCGCCTCAACTTCCTGCATTTGAACTGGGCGCATGGAGCAACATTCCCCAGATTCAGTCTGCTTTAAAGGTGAGTCCTTTGCTGATGGTTGGAGTGTTGATTGCGCCGTTAATGGCGTGGTTCTTTAAGTCTACTCGCTGGGGTTTGTTTATTCGTGCTGTGGGCGATAGCCCCGATGCGGCGTTAGCGATGGGAATCTCGATTAAGAAAGTGCGAATGCTGTGCATTATTGCAGGCAGCTTTTTGGCAGGAATCGGCGGAGCGTATCTGTCGCTCTACTACCCCGGTAGCTGGACAGAGCGGATTTCTAGCGGTCAGGGCTTGATGGCGGTTGCATTAGTAATTTTTGCTCGCTGGAATCCGATTCAGTGTCTTTGGGCATCGCTGCTGTTTGGTGGGGCACAATCGATCGGACCTGCGCTGCAAGCTGTCGGCATTGAGGGCGGCTATTATCTTTTCAACGCGTCGCCCTATATTTTGACTCTGCTGATTATGATTATCACCTGTTCTCCTAAAAAGACGCTGACTGGCGCACCGGGCGCGTTAGGAACTCTGACCTAAGTTTGCATCGGTATCATTCTAAATGTGGTGAACCCTATGAAGCCAGCCGTCAAAACGATCGAGATGAAAGAACTTACTTTGCCTCCCGAACTCGAAGTCGTCAATATGACCAAGCAATTTGGTCAACTGATCGCGTTAGATAATGTCTCGCTGACCTTAAAACCCGGAACGTTTCACGCGCTGTTGGGGGAAAACGGAGCCGGAAAAAGTACGCTCGTAAAGTGCGTCATGGGCTTTTATAAACCGACCTCTGGGGAGGTGCGATTTAATCAGCAGGTGCAGGCGATCGACAGTCCTCGTGATGCCCAGAAACATGGGATCGGGATGGTCTATCAGCATTTCACCTCTGTCCCCGCGATGACGGTAGCCGAAAATCTTGTGCTTTGTCGCTATGAAAGTGCTGCGCTGATTGATTGGAAAGCTGAATATGAAGTGCTAAATGCGTTTATGGCAACGGCTCCATTCAAACTGCCGTTAAGCGTGCCCGTGGCGCAACTCGCGGCTGGGGAAAAGCAGAAGCTAGAGATTCTCAAACAGCTTTATCTCAAAAGTAAAATCTTGATTCTAGACGAGCCAACCTCAGTGCTAACGCCTGGTGAAGCCGATGAGGTGCTGGGCTTGATTCGTGAAGAAGTCGTCGCGGGGCATTTGAGCGTGCTGCTGATCAGCCACAAATTCCGTGAGGTGACTGCCTTTGTAGACGAGATCACCATTCTGCGAAAAGGCAAATTTGCTGGCAGCGGCAGAGTTAAAGATCTGACGATCGCCGATATGGCAGAGATGATGATGGGCGAAAAGCGCATTCCGCAAACCGTTCAAAAGACGCTGCATCCCGATCCTGCCCCGGTGCTGCAAATTCAAGCGATTCACGCCAACAAAGACAACGGGTTAGAAGCGGTTTCGGGCGTAGACCTGACCGTCAACAGTGGCGAAATTGTCGGCATCGCGGGCATCTCTGGCAATGGTCAGCGCGAATTAGTCGAAGTGTTAGCGGGTCAGCGCACCGCCACCGATGGGCAGGTGTTGGTGAATGGCGAAGTCTATCGAGCTAGCCGCACCGAAATGTTCCAACATCGAGTCTTTGTGCTGCCAGAGGAGCCGCTCAAAAATGCCTGCGTTCCTCACATGAGCGTGGCAGAAAACTTGGCACTGCGAACGTTCGATCGCTCTCCTCAAGCCAAGGGCTGGATGCTTTTGTTCAAACCGATTCGAGAGGCGGCTCAGAGCTTGATCAAAACCTTCAACATCAAAACGCCTTCCCCCGAAACCCCGATCAGCAATCTCTCTGGCGGCAATGTCCAGCGCACGGTTTTGGCACGAGAGCTTTCCTCGGATCATATCAACCTTCTGATTGCCGCAAATCCCTGTTTTGGTCTAGACTTTGCCGCCGTCGATTATATTCACAGTGAAATCTTAGAAGCTCGAAATCGAGGGGTTGCCGTGCTGTTAGTCAGCGAAGACTTAGACGAGTTGCTGAAATTATCCGATCGTATCCTCGTGATCAGTGAAGGCAAATTTGCCTATGAAAGCCCGATCGCCGACGCTGATTTTGCCTCGATCGGACGCAGCATGGCAGGACATTAACCCTATGACGGTTATCTCTGCACAGCCCTATGACTACGAATTGCCTGAAGACAGCAACATCGCGCTGATCGTCATTGATATGCAGCGCGACTTTATGGAACTGGGCGGATTTGGCGACATTTTGGGAAACGATGTCAGCCTGTTACAGGCGATCGTGCCGACTCTCAAGCGGTTATTAGACGGCTGTCGATCGCGGCATCTTCCCATTTTTCACACCACTGAAGGACATCAACCCGATCTGTCAGACTGTCCCGTCTCAAAGCTCAAACGGGGGAAGGGGAAACTGACGATCGGAGATGCTGCACCGATGGGACGCATTCTCGTCTTGGGCGAACCGGGGAACGGCATCATTCCCGAATTGGCTCCCCTTCCCGGTGAGATTGTGATTTCTAAACCCGGCAAAGGCGCGTTCTACAACACCAACTTAGAACCGTTGTTAAAAGAGCGTAACGTGACTCACCTGCTGATCACCGGGGTGACGACCGAAGTCTGTGTGCAAACGACCATGCGAGAAGCCAACGATCGCGGCTATGAGTGTCTCTTAGTCGAAGATGCAACCGAGAGCTACTTTCCAGAATTTAAGCGATCGACGTTAGAGATGGTACGCGCTCAAGGCGGCATCGTCGGCTGGACTGCCACCACCGATCGAGTTCTGCAAGGCTTGCGATCTTGGAGTAACCCAGCAATAGTTTAGAGTTGCAGCAGTTCAACACTTTATGGCAACGGTTGGTTGAAAGCTACCGATGAGGTTGCTGAGGTTATTTTCTGCCGCGAATTTGAACTATTAGAACCCATCGCTTACACCTCATATACCTGCGGTGACAGCACTCGGCTTAGAGACAGCCGCCTCGATCGTGTGAGATTCTTCGGCTAGCCTTAGAGCTTCGATCGCCGCCACTTCATCCTGATAAACCGCCAGATCAAACCAGAATGTCGTTCCGACTCCAACTTCACTGACGAGACAGACTCGGCTGCGATGACGTTGAATAATATTGCGGACGATCGAGAGTCCTAAGCCCGTTCCTTCTAGAGTGTGAACGCGATTTTCAACTCGGAAAAAGCGCTCAAAAATCGCGTTTTGGTCTTCCTGATCAATAC
>Ga0209100_1001866_pt1 | contig 13720 bp, 12 predicted proteins | sample lystaG_FD_185480 | JGI IMG/M metagenome (GOLD analysis project Ga0209100, IMG submission 185480) | Glacier valley bacterial and archeal communities from Borup Fiord, Nunavut, Canada, to study Microbial Dark Matter (Phase II) -... | ecosystem: Environmental > Aquatic > Freshwater > Ice > Glacier ...
TGTGCCATAGTTGCGTCCACGACGCAAGGCAAAATCATCTACGCCCAGCACACGCGGCGTCGGTTGAACTGGAATAGGGCAGCGTCTAACATAGCGCAACAAGGTGCTGGCGGACACACCCATCCCTTGCCGTTTACTTTGACGAGAACCGGCCTCTCCGCCTAAATGCGAAGCCAACGTTATTCAACGTTTCACACAGACGCATGGTTCGTTGAGCGCTGGGGACGACTACTGTTGGGATTCGCTCACAAAAGACCTTCACCGGACAGCCCGTGTTTTGGCAACGGAAGCGGCGCACATACAATACCAAACGCACACTTTTTCCACTGCTTGGCAAATCCAGTGGGTGACGCTCATAATGACTGTGGACATGCTTTGAGATTTCTTGGCAACTTGGACAGCCGCTGCCTGCACTTTGGGCTTCGGCGCTTATGGTTAACACTTGTTTTTGGTTTTCGACGGCGCGGATTCGAAACCCGGGTAAGTCAAACGGTATATAATTCACGGTTTTTCTACGGTTCTTCTAGACGGGGAACTTGTTCGTGGAGTTAACCCTATTCTACCCTATTCCTGCCGTTTTTTTTCGCTGGTTGCACCAAAGATGGGGGAGAGCCAATAAGTTGTACAGTCTCCAATTTTGAGGTCTTTGACCAGTTGACGCTGGATAAACGTTGGTTTATTACCCGCCCCAAAAGCAATACAGTCTATCGGGTCACACAAGTCTTGCGTCAAACAGCACAGGTCCACGATTACCTGATTACGCTGGGTTAGCGCCAATACAGCCTGTCCACAACCCATGCGTCTGGTCGGAGTGCCTGTGGCATGGCAAGTGGTATCGTTACTTGACCAATGTGACCGACGCCAGCGCTTGCTGCCTGAAGTCATGCTGGCGCTGTACGCCCAACGTTGGCGCATTGAAGACGCCTTCAATGTCGTCAAACGCCTGTTGGGTTTAGCTTATTTCTGGTCGGGTGCCCTCAACGGCATTCTCGTTCAAGTCTGGGCGACCTGAGTTTCATTCGCGGCCCTCGTTGATCTGACTGACAGCGTTCCCAAGCCATGGATTTGCCTTTTCAAGCCATCTCGATGGAAATGGTCTTTCGTGGTTTGTATCACTTTATCCAGGCGTACCACCGTTGATCTAGCAACTACGGTAAAATTTTTCGCATCTCTCGCAGGATTCGTTTAGCAAGCTCATCATTGAGTAACCCTTGCAAATGCAGCTCGTAAATTTGAGCATCCCGCTGCTTCTTGTCGGGCTTTGGCAATTTTTCGGGAATCCCGGCATAAATAAATGCCAGCACAACATCGATACAACGCTGCAAATCAGTTAAGGTCGAAGGGTAATCTGATGGGTTTGAATCCCCCCAGCCACACAGTCGCAAATTTTGAGAGCAACATTCTGAGCCGCACTGATTTTTGTAAATTGGTGCGGCTCTTTTTTACGTGAGAACAATGTACCTATGAAGACGATTGCTGTTTTTGGCGGTGGCCGAATTTTATCGGAAGTGCCCGATTACATCGCCGCGCAAACGATAGGGCGCTTGCTCGCACAGGCTGGTTACACGGTAATTACAGGCGGCTACACGGGCATTATGGAAGCGGCCAGCCGTGGCGCAGCAGAAGCGGGCGGGCATGTTATCGGAGTCACGCTGACCGATGCAGAACGAGGCGATTATCCGCCCACCGCAAATGCCTGGGTTACCGAAGAAGTCAAATGTGCGACACGTTTGGAACGGCTGTTACATCTGGTCATGCACGCAGATGCTTATGTGGTCATGCGTGGCAGCGGCGGAACTGCCTGGGAATTGGAAACAGTGTGGGAGAAAATGGCCGCTGGACAAATGAGCTTTAAGCCTGTTATTTGCGTGGGTGAAACCTGGCGCGTGCTGATTACACATCTGATCGCAGCGACGGATAATGCTGAGCGCGTTCGGGCGATGCTTCATTTCACCGACAACCCAACTGCTGTGCTGGACATTCTCACCACTGCGATCGGCTGATTTTCTAGTGAGGTGAGCACCTCATTAGAAAGTTGTGTTTATTGCCTGATCAGATTAGAGTCTAACAGACGATCTTTTCTGAAAATAAAGGCGATTTACTGATGAATAAACGATGGTGGATGGGCGGCATGATTGCAGCACTGATGCTGCTGTTGATCGGCGCGAACAACACAACTGGCGCGGCAGCGCAGGCAGTCACCAGCCCGACTCCGGCGCCAACGGTAACCCCCTATATCACGACGGTTAACGCGATCGTGGCAACACTTACTTCGACAGGCAACCCCGACCCAACCGCTATCGTTCGTGCGGCACTCACAACGCTTAAACCTTATAAAGTGACTATCAAGCAAGCCAATCAGGCTTTCAAATCCAGTGCCGATGCGCTCGCTTATGCGAACGCCGCGAAAAATGGCGGCCCGGCACAGCTCGTCATTTGGGCAGAGGCGAGCGGTGTGCTGCATTATGAATTACCACAACGCGTTGCACTTGAAGCGAACGATCCGAGAACGCGTGAGCAAGTCACCGAAAACGGTTTGCTTGCGCTCCCGGACGAGATGGAGCTGCCGCTGGCAGATAAACCCGATAATGCGACGTTGACTGCCTATACGCAAGCACAGCTTTATCTGGCAGTGGCCGATTACGCGCGTGCCACCGATGCGCTGTTCGCCACGCAAACGGACATAAATGCTAACAAGGCACTCACAGACAGCGCGTTGAATGCAGAAGTACAGTTTGAAACGGCCTTTGTCGATGCACGCCAGAACCACATTGACAACGCCGGTACCGCTTTTACCGACTTGACTAAAGGTCAGGCACGCGATGCACTTCAAGCCCTGGCATGGTCGAACCTGGGCGGCTTGTTTATTATTGTCGGCAACGTCACCAGCGCAGGCGATGCACTGGATAGCGCCCTGAAAATCGATCCTGCACTGAGTTGGGCATTGATCAACCGGGGTACGCTGAATCTTTTGCAGGGTAATGATCAAGCGGCGCTTGACGACTATACAACAGTGATCCAGGCACAGCCAACCAATGAATTTGCGCTGAACGCGCGCGGCTGGTTGCAGGTGCTCAATGCAAAGACCACAGAAGCTCTGAAAGATTTAGCACTGGCTGTCAAAATCGATCCGCGCTTTGTTGACGCCTATCTGAATCTGGCGTCTCTGTACGATCGGCAAGGACAGCTTGACGCTGCGTTGTCCTTCGCAACCAAAGCCGTTTCGCTCGATCCGCAGTATGGGCAAGCCTACTCAATCCGCGCCGGTTATTTGTATGGCCTCGGCCAAGCCAGTGCCGCACTCACTGATTTCAATGCGGCCATTACGTTGGGCACTAGTGACTATATAACGCTTTACGGACGTGGTGCCACCTATGAGCAATTGGGTAACATCGATCAGGCGCTGGCCGATTACACCCGTTCGATTGACGAGCGTTCCGATTATCCGTACAGTTATGCGAATCGCGGTCACCTGTATTTGAATCGTGGTGATTTCAATGCGGCGGTGCTTGATGAGACGCTAGCGATCCAGTTTGACACTCGCCATAACGTGCTGCGTACCTACTTCTTCCGGGCGCAGGCGTATCAGGGCTTGCACCGTTGGGACGAGGCCATTCGCGACTATAAAAAATATATTTCAGTTTCTCCACAAGGCCGCTACGTCACGGCTGCAAAAGCATACATCGCTGCTATCGGCGCGCTGGTGACGGCAACGCCTACGCCCACCGACCTTCCGACCGATACGCCGGTGCCCACTGACACATTGACACCAACTTTCACGCCGACACGGGTTCCGCCGACTGCCACATCCACGCGTAGGCCAACCAATACACCGCGCCCCACCAATACGCTGACCAATACGCCACGCCCGACCCAAACCGCTTTACCGTCGAGCACTTCAACGCGCGCTGTTACCGTAACCAAAGTGCCTACGCTCGTGCAAGCGACCAACACGGCTGCGGCCACTGCGACCAGAGTAAGCACGCAAGCTGCCACGCGATCCGCAACGGTTGCAGCGACTGGCGCTTTCTAAGCGCGCTGAAAGGTGACTCCGGCCTAAAGACCGAGACTTATACAGAAGAAAGGAGAAATGTGCTTTTTTTCTTCTGTATGAGCGCTGTGGCTTCAGACTGGCGTTTTAAGCAAGCAATCTTTTGTGGTGGATGATTAGTATGTTGCATTTTGAGGGTTGCGGACACGGCAGGCCGTGTCCCTACAGCGCGCCGGATTGCCTGTAGGGATGTGGCCTGCCACGCCCGCCATCCTATTTTTACTTTGCAAGCGCCTTACCCTCGTGACCTACCCATTTGCTCTACAATCAGCGATAATTTGGGCATGAAAAATATGTTGTTTCGTGACCCATTGCGTGCCAGTTTTTTGCGTATGCGTATGCGTCTAAGTATGTGCGTAATCGCGTGTCTGTCGCTTAGCCTGGCGGGCTGCGGCGTGCTGTCGTCTGAGCCAACGATCGTCAGCACTGCGCGCGTGCCAACCATAACCGCTGTGCCCACGGTCACTGCCACCGCGCCGCCCGATCTCGGCCATCCGGCGCTGCCCGTTAGTCTGGCAAATGGCGCTGCCCTGTACAATGGCTCGCAAGGCTGCCAGAACTGTCACGGCGCGAGCGGACAAGGGAATGGCGCAGTGGCGGCGAGCTTCACCTGCAAAATCCCGAACGTGACCGATCCGGCGATTGCCCGCGACGCCACCGTGATCGACTGGTTCAAAATTACGAGCAATGGCAACGGTGGCAGCACCGCGTGCCTGATGCCACCCTGGAAAGGTCGCCTGACTGAGCAGCAGCGTTGGGACGTGACGAGCTATCTGTACAGCTTACATTACACGCCTGCTATGCTGACGGCAGGCGCGCAAACGTGGGTGAGCAACTGCGCAGGCTGTCACGGTGATCGCGGCGCGGGTGATGGCCCCAAGGCTAAAAACTCTGCGCGGCCTGTGCCCAACTTCAGCGATCCATCGTACCTGATCACGCACACGGATACCGAGCTATACAACAGCGTGACGCATGGAGTCGGCGCGATCATGCCCGCTTTCGCCACTCAACTGGATGATAACGCGCGCTGGTCAGTCGTCGCTTATTTGCGATCGCTGTCATGGGCAGATGCGCCAATTGCCAGCGGCACTACCCCTGCAACCGCTGCCGCCACATCCGCTGCGCTGCCTGATACGCCGACGATTACCGTCACCGGCAAGATCACGAATGGCACGCCCGGTGGCACTGTTCCGTCTGTGCTGCCGCTGACACTGCGCATCATAGACATCAGCAGCGGCACGGCGCGCGATAGTGGCAGCTTTCAGACGACGGCCAGCGGTGACAGTTTTACTTTCAAAGATATTCCGCGTCAGGTCGGGCAAGCGTATGTGGTGACCGCGCAATACGCCAATATCGAACAAATCGGCACGCCGCTCAAACTGACAGCGGGGATCGGCCCCACGCTCGATTTGCCGGTGACCCTGTACGAGGTGAGCAATGCCGCTGCCGATGTACAAATTCCGCAGCTAGAAATGATCCTGGATTTTCCGAGCGCTTCCGAAGTGATCGTCAATCAGGGCATGAACTTTCAAAATACGGGCAAAACCATCTTTTTGAGCGATCAGAAAGCACCCAACGGCGATCGGTTATCGGTGCAAGCGCCGCTGCCCACTGGTGCGCTGCATGTTGCGTTGGATAGCAGAGTGCAAAACTTCGGGATCGACAGCGGCGCAGCACCCGTCGTACAAAGCACAGCGGCGCTGTTCCCTGGTGAAACGCGCCCCGTACAATTCTCGTTCTCGCTGCCTTTCGATAAGCAGCTCGACCTCTCACAGATGATGTTATACCCGGCGCAATCGATCACGATTTATGTGCCGGACACCAGCGGGCTGATCGTCAATGATCCGAATTACGCAGCAGCACAACCCATCACGCTACAAGACGCGAACAATCAGAACATCACCTATCGCGCTTATCAATTGGCAAAGCCACCGATCGCCGCTGGCACGCCGCTCAAATTCACAGTCACTTCACAGGCTGCGATGATCAACAACGACGCCGCTATACGCCGCAATGCGTTGGCGGTAGTGCTCACTTTAGCGCTGATCCTGTTTACGCTGGTCATTGGTGCGGTGTGGCGACTTAATCGCGCCGATCGAGCAGTGCAGCCCGTGGCCACCGATCCGACCGATGCGCTGACTCAGCAGATCGCAGACTTGGACGATCGGCATGAGGCGGGGCGCATCGCACAAGCCGAATATGAGGCGCAGCGATCGGCACTCAAAGCACGGCTAGCGACTTTACTCAGCAAAGGTTAGTGACGAAAGCTGCGCATCAATCCAGCCGATAGTGATCGGTGCTATCGGCTGATGGTGGCGTAGGATCATCAGGATTGATCGGCGGCACATCATCGGGCGGTACTTCAGCACCTCGGCTGCTCAGCCAGGTAATGACCAATACGCCGATGAACGCGCCGCCCACTACCGGGATGATCACTTCGTCATACTGCCCCAGAACGCCATGCGCGACAATCGGCGTTAGTATATGGATTGCCAATGCTGAAATTGCGGATGCTGATGCTGAAAACATTTGCGATAGCTCCTGTTCAATCTATTTTAGCGCTGTTGCCATCTATTTTGAGTAACAAACGTATGAGAATTACCAGATTTCCTATCTGGCGGCGCTGGCTCGGATCGGCGTTGTGCCTGATCTTATTGGCGCTGATCATTCGTGATGGCGTTCATGCACAGCGCCATGACGACGGCACTTTGCAGCGCATTAAGGCGTCAGGCGTCTTGACCGTCGGCCTTGATCCGAGCAATCCGCCGTTTGCCGATGGTCGCAACGGTGAGCCAATAGGGCTCGATGTGGACGTGATCAACGCAGTGGCGGCGCGTTTGGGAATGCGGGTGCAAACGCGCGTGCTCGGTTATGACGGATTGTACGACGCGCTCAAAATCGGTCAGGTAGATGTACTCATTTCAGCGTTACCAGTCGATAGCGCGCGCCTGAACGATGTGATCTACACGCATTTTTATTTTGACGGCGGCGTGACGATCGTGAGTCGTGGGCAGCCGACTCAGCACATGCGCGATCTGGAAGGGCAGACGGCAGCCGTTGAATATGGATCATCCGCCGATGAGACGGCGCGGCGCTGGCAGCGACGATTACACAAACTCGACACCAGTTTATATGCGACCACGAATGAAGCGCTTGACGCTTTATACGCGGGCAAAACTGATGCGGCACTGGCCGATGTGGTATCAGCGCGTTTGTATCAGCGCACGCACCCTGGCCTGACCCTCAGCGCACAACCGATCGCGCCCGAACCGTATGCCATTGTGACCCGTTTCGACAGCTTCAAATTGGCAGGCGCGATCGATGATGCTGTGGATCAGCTGCTCCGCGACGGCACGATCGAGTCGATCGCAGCTAAATGGATGTAACCGAGTGCATCCTGCTCCCTCAGATTTTCTCGCCGCTCAGCATCATCACGATTTGGCGACCAAGCACCGGATGCAGCGACGCGGGCAGAAACACCGCGTTCATCAGCCACGGATGGCCGACTACCAGCCGCTGTACCCATGTTGCGCGGCGCAATCCCCACCCCATCGAGCGCTTCCACTGTGCATCGAACGCGATCAGTCCGCTGCGTGAGGTATCGCCGCGCGTCAATGCGTCGTGCCCTGTTTGCGCAGCGAGTGTGCCCGTCCGCATCGCGTTATAAATGCCCGCACCGAGCAGCGGATCAATGAAACTGCCCGCGTCACCTACTAATATGCAGCCATCGAAAACGCGGCTTTGGCGGCTTGATCCAAACGGCAGCTGCCAGGTCTTGATCTCCGTGACGCTTTCGCGAATCACACGCCCGCCGAGCATATCCAAAAAGCGCGTCAGCAATGCGTCCAGCGTCACGCCGCTTTGCCGATATTTGTCCAGCCGCAAGCCGACACCGATATTAGCCGTCCGCTCGCCTGTCGGGAACAACCATGCATAGCCGGGCATGATGTTTTTGGGGAAATAAAACTCACAGCGACGCTGTAAATCGTCGCGCATATCGGCATAGCAGCGGATCGCGATCGACCAATGAATTTCAGCGCCGCGTGATCCGTTCAGCGCCCGCCCGATCGCAGAAGTCGCGCCATCAGCCGCGATCACCAACGGTGCGCGAAATTCCTGCGCCGTGTTTGATGCAGCCTGCGCCGCGCTGTTTTTCGCCTGATCTTTCGCCAGGACGCCCACCACCCGCCCGTTTTCGATGATCGGTGCGGTCACCTGTGCCTGACAAAATTGCGCGCCATTGTGCAGCGCCTGATCGAATACCAGTTGATCGAAGGCGATGCGCCGTGCGATGTACGGATCGTGGCCATGCGTATCCAGGTGTGCGGCGACCACGCGACGATTCGGCGCTTCAATGGTCCAATCGGTGACCGCGTGGAATTTGGTCGAGTCGAGCGGTTCGCGATAACCCAGCTCGCGCAGCAGTTCGATCGCGCCTGCCTGGATCGCGTCGCCGCATGTTTTATCGCGCGGAAAGCTCACCCGATCGAGCAGCAGCACGCGCCGTCCGAGTTGGCTCAATCTGGCAGCGGCGGTACTGCCTGCTGGCCCCGCACCGACAACTATTGCATCAAACATAGCCTGTGTATCCGTGATATGCTTTCATGCGTAGAGTGTAGCATTGATGATCGCTTAGCCCACAATTCATTCGTTAAGCAGCACGCGATGACGCAGCAAATACTTAAAATGTGCTCATCGTCGCTACGATTGGGATGTGGCGACGAGTACGATTTGCTACATTTCACTGCGTTTGTCAATATCTTTCGCTTTAGCTGATGTATCAGCGGGTGCTAATAATGCCGCCAACAGCACCATGCCGAGCGCACCGATCCACTCATGAACGTGATAATCGCGCCAAAAGAGGTAAGCCAACGCGATGCTGCCTGCCACGTATAATACAATGCGCCACCAGACAGCGCCGCGCAAAGTGAATGAAGCGCCGACATAGCTATATTCCAGCATGTACGGCGACCATACAGGCGCAAGCAGTAAGCCCATCGTTCGTAAATCGACGTGCCGTTTCCAACGCATTCCCACGATCGCGCTTGTCACAATCAACGCGCCCAATATGCCAAAATTAGGTAATACACTGGTTGACCATTGGAAAAGATGCGTCATCCGCTCGAAAAACTGTGGGTAGAGCACCAACGTTCCGATTGCGCCGATCGCCGCCAGCCCGATCGCTTTCCAATCGCGTTCGCGGACGGCGCGCATACCATCGACGATCAATACAAAAAACGTCGTCTGCGGCTTGCAAGTCAGCAGCAGCCAGGTAACGCCTCGCAGCCAGCCGCGCGGTTCGTGATAGAGCAGCCATAGCCCTGTGCCAACAAACAGCCATTCTGGATTTGCCGACGCGATTAAAGTGATAAACGCGGGATGTGCCATGAGTAGCAAACCCGCCGGACCGCCTAGATCGATCACGGCGGTGACAAATAAGGCGACGTCGAGCGCTAACCATGTCTCAACGGGTTGATTCACCAGCGGTGTCAGGAAAAAGAGTGACCACGGCGGCATATAATGGCCGACCACGCTGTATGGATTTTGTCCGGCTAAAAATGCGTGCAGTGCATCAGTTGTATTCACATAATCGGTATCATTGATCGGATGCACCACGACGCGCACGCTGAGGAAAATCACCGCGAACAGCGCAATCAAAAACAGGCGACGATTTCGTTTTTGATTGCGCTTTCTTTGTGAAGGTATAGGCAGCGCCGCTCTTTCACTCATAATCATTTGCCTTAACCTGAAGGTATCGCACTCAGCGATCGGGCGGGCCGTCAATGATGCGGCGTGTGACGGTTGCCGACAGCACGACTGAAGTCCGCACTTCCCCAAAATCTTTCAACGACATCAACAGATCTTCCAGATGCGGTACAGACGTAACGGCAACTTTGACAATATACGACTCGCTGCCTGTCACACAGTAACATTCTATGATTTCGGGGATGATGGGCGCTGCTTTGCGAAAGCGCATGGACTGTGTGCTGTCCGAGGCGAGATGAACAAAGGCCATGATCGGCAGTCCCACTTTTGCCAGATCGAGTTCAGCGTAAAAGCCTTTGATCACTCCGGCGTCTTGCAGCCGATGCACACGTTCGGTGACCGCTGGTGAGGTGAGGCCGATCACGTCGCCAAGCTGCCGAAAGGACAAACGAGCGTTCTCTTGCAGCAAGCGCAGCAGTCGCCAACCGACGCTGTCCAGATGTTTATCGTTATGCAAACCCATAACCACTTTTTACCTGAGATTTCATGTCCATTTTGCGCAGATACTTTCAATAACTGCTGTGAATGCTCAACAGACAATCATACAATGAGGCGCATAGATTTACCACATCGAAAGTACAGCAAATCATGACGAGCCAGGCAACTTCTTCCCACTCTACGCCTCAGTTCACCACAAGCGATGCGCAACCTATTGAAACTGCATCGCCCAACCGTCGGCTTCTGGTTATTTTTTCGCTGTTAGTCGTGTATATCGTGTGGGGCACAACCTATCTGGGCATTCGCTTCGCGCTGGAGAGTTTTCCGCCTTACTTCCTGATGGGCAGTCGCTTCTTAGCGGCAGGTGGTTTGCTGTTCGTGTTCCTGCGAGCACGCGGCGCACCCATGCCGACGCGCGTACAATGGCGCAGTGCGGCGATCGTTGCGGTGCTGCTGCTGGTGTTCGGGATGGGCAGCGTGGCACTCGCTGAGCAGTCCGTATCGTCCGGGCTGACGGCAACGCTGGTAGCAACATCGCCATTGTGGGCGTTGTTGTTCAGCATGTTATGGGGCGGACGTCCGCAGCGTATCGAATGGGCGGGTGTGGCATTAGGGATTGCAGGCGTCGCATTATTGAGTCGCGAAGGTGCTTTGCAGGCTAATCCGGCGGGAATTGCACTCGTCATGTTTGCGACGATTGCCTGGTCGCTCGGCTCGATCTGGAGTCGCCATCTGCCAATGCCTAAAGGCGCAATGGGCAACGCTGCCGAAATGCTGATCGGCGGCGTCATTTTGACGGTACTTTCGGTAGTGCGTGGCGAACACCTGATCGGTACGCCCACCGTCAGCGCAAGCGCAGCATTGATCTATCTGATCGTATTCGGTTCGCTGCTCACGCTGACTGCTTACATGTATCTGTTGGATACCGTACATCCAACGCTGGCGACTAGCTACGCTTTTGTCAATCCGCCGATTGCGCTCTTTCTGGGTGTGTTGTTAGGCGGTGAGCACCTCACAGGCAGCGCTTTGCTCGCACTGCCCGTGATTTTTGCCGCATTACTCCTGATCTCGCTCAGGAAAAACGACACAAAACGCGTGCATTAGTGGGTCAACTCACCTTACACAGTAACTGCGAAAGTGAATAGTTGTGCAAAACAAATGCTTCGGATCAAGCACGCGCGTAGCGTGTGAACACAACGCCTGATGGAAGCGGTTTGGATTCGATCAAGCGCAGATTAACGCGCTTCCCGTCAGGAAACAATTTCTTACCACCGCCGAGCACAACCGGGTAAACATGCAGTTGATATTCATCAATCAGATCGTGCTCGGCCAGCGTATGCACTAAAACGCTGCTGCCATCGATAGTGATGTTCTTGCCGGACTGTGCTTTCAAGGCGCGCACTTCCTCGACAACGTTGCTGCTGATCAAAGTTGAGTTGCGCCAGGCCGAGGTCGTTGTCAGGGTTGCGGAAACAACATATTTCGGCATCGTATTCATGAGATCGCCAAAAGGGTCACCGACTGGCATGGGTTCAAATGCGCCACCGTGGATTTGCCACGTTTTGCGTCCCAAAAGCAACGCGTCAGTTTCGCTCATTGCCTGAGCGAAGTGCGCACCAATGTCATCGTGCCAGAACGGCCATGTCCATCCGCCCTGAGTGAAGCCGCCCTCGGTGTCTTCTTGTGCGCCACCAGGTGCTTGTATAACATTGTCCAGCGATACAAATTCTGCTACAACGATGTTTCGCATGATTATCCCCGTCTTGAGCAGCAAATTCAAGCGTTCAACAGTATAACGGCTGTCTGCGCATAAGCCCTGCCAAATGGCAAACGCTATGCTTGCCAAATAAGGTGAGTCCTCAATCGGCGGCGGCAGCTTCGGAAACACCAGATGCCGCTACATTTTTCGGCTTCAAATCTGCCGGATGTGCCAATTCATCTTTGCGCAGCAGTGTAACGCTAATGGCGCTGATGATGCCCAAAATGCTCATGAACAACAGCAGTCCATCGATGCTGGCGCGATCGGCAAACGGGCCAGCAATGACGCTGCCGAGCAATTGGCCGAAGCCGAGCAAGAACGAATACAAGCCCATCACCATGCCGCGATTTTCGGCGTGCGCTTCGCTGATGTCGCTCAGATACACCAGCGCAGCAGGCGTGAAGCCGCTTTCGACCATCACCGCGATCAGCATGAGCGGGATCAACACATACAGCAGCGGATTCGATCCATCCAGCGCCGTATGATTGATCGCTGCGATCAGTAGTGACGATACCAGGACGCCGAACGCGCTGATCATCATGATCGTGCTCTTGCGCATTCGCGGAATAACCAGCGTCCATAACACGATACCCACGCCGAATGCAGCCGCATATAAGCCGAACACCAGCCCGATCTGACCGCCATTGAAGGCGTGCGAAAGCGTTTGGCCGGGGTATGGGAGCGTGATACCCCCTGCGAATTCACTACCGGCCCTTGAGGAGCCGTTCGAGAGCTGAAAAGTCGCATGGTTGAACAGCACACCGAGCAGGGCGCTGATCGCCAACCAGGCCGGGACGAGTTCACGCAAACGCGGGCTGCTGATCAGGCTGACATACTGTTTCAGATCAGGCGCTTCGGTGCGCTTGACCTTGCCTTTGCTTTCGATGTTGCGCACACCCACAAGGAAGATCAGCGCGCTGAGGCCATAAATGGCGGCGTCAACCAAAAATGCATTTTGGCCACCGTGGTGATTGTCGATGAACCACTTCCACAACTGACCACCAAACACAAAACCGAGTGCAGCGCCGATCAAGGTGGCGATCTCGAAATAGCCGGAAATGCGACTGCGCAGCTTTGCATCACCTGACGTGTAAGCCGCAATGTAGGACAGCGCCGCCGGGTTGGTGGTAGCACCGGCTGCGCCTTCCAGCAAGCGCGTAGCGAATAGAAGCGCCATGAACAAAATGAACTGCGAAGGGGGTGAGCTGCCTCTGAGATGCAGCAGTGCCGTAATAAAGACGGCCACTGCCCCAAACAATGGGCCAAAGATCATGTAGCGTTTCGGGCCATTGCGATCGATCAGATTGCCTGCGATGAACGAACCGCTTAATTCGGTGATGAAAAAGCTGGCTGTGATGATCCCGACCAGGGTAGCCGGAATGACATACGACAGATTGCCGCCCGGACCGTTCATCTCCGTATCTTTAGCGGCCAGATACAGGCCGATCAGGATGCCCATGATGCCGCCGCCCATGCGCAGAAAGAAGGTACCGACGAGCGCCGCATACAACGGTACGGGTGATTGATGATGAATGGGCACAGCGATTGTGCTAGTACTTGTCATGTTTTTTGCCTTACCCTTTCAGGAGTCAAACACTGCTGATCCTACCACGTTACACATTTTTTACAATTTTTAATGGTTCAACATACGTGTCTGGCGAAAACGCAAAAATCCGATTGAAGTTGATGAACAGTTAGCGTTCCGT
>Ga0209100_1001867_pt1 | contig 13719 bp, 8 predicted proteins | sample lystaG_FD_185480 | JGI IMG/M metagenome (GOLD analysis project Ga0209100, IMG submission 185480) | Glacier valley bacterial and archeal communities from Borup Fiord, Nunavut, Canada, to study Microbial Dark Matter (Phase II) -... | ecosystem: Environmental > Aquatic > Freshwater > Ice > Glacier ...
GCCTCGATCTCCATGTCTGGATCAATCCTTACCGTGCAGTTTCGGATGTGAATAATAATAGGACGGCTCCCAATCACATCTCGAATACGCATCCTGAATGGTTTCTCACTTATGGAAAAACGAAGTACTTCGATCCGGCTCTTCCAGAAACCCGCGATTTTGTGGCTAATGTTGTAAGTGATATTGTTCGTAGATATGATATCGATGCAGTTCATATGGACGATTATTTTTATCCATACCGGATTGCAGGAGCTGAATTTCCTGATGATAAATCATTTAAAGCTTATCCCAGAGGATACAAAGCAAGTCAGCGTGATGATTGGCGCCGTAGCAATGTTGATCTGATTGTTAAACAATTACACGACAGTATCAAAGCAATTAAACCTTGGGTTGAATTTGGAATTTCGCCGTTTGGGGTCTGGCGTAACAGCACAAAAGATCCTGCCGGCTCGAAAACAAAAGCTGGTCAAACCAATTATGACGATCTTTTTGCAGATGTACTAAAATGGCAGCAGGAACGATGGATTGATTACATTACGCCCCAGATCTATTGGGAAATAGGTAAAGAGGTTGCAGACTATAAAATTATTGCCGACTGGTGGAGCAGGAACAGCTTTGGCACACAGCTGTATATCGGACAGGCTCCTTATCGGATTGATCCGGAATCGAAAGATAAATCGTGGCAAAGTGCTGATGAAATTATTCGTCAGATCAAGCTCAACCGGAAATATCCCGAGATATCAGGAAGTATGTTTTTTAGCGCCAAATTCATGCGTAAAAATCCGTTGGAACTTCATGAGAAATTGCAAAAACGGTATTATCGTTACCCGGCCCTTGCTCCTTCAAATCAAAGAATAAATCCGGTTGTTCCTCAGGAGCCAACAAATGCGCTTTTAACTGTTGAAAACGAACAAATTCATTTTTCATGGAAGGGCGGGGAAAATACGAAATCGTTTGTGGTTTATCAATATAAGAAAATGCAAAGAAAAAATATTGAAAAGCCTGAACATATTTTCCTGACGACATCTGACAATTCGGTTACTTATGCGCTTGATAAACGGACTGATCCAAGGCGATATAAATATGTGGTAACCGCTGTCAGTAAATCGAACGTTGAAAGCAGTCCGGTAAGCTTTTCATATATAAAATAAACTACTATGACCATTAAACCAACACAACGTTACCTGGCACTTGATGTCCTTCGGGGAATCACAATTGCCACCATGATCACCGTGAACAACCCCGGAAGCTGGGCACATATTTTTCCGCCACTTGAACACTCAAAGTGGCACGGATGTACGCCTACCGATCTGGTTTTTCCGTTCTTTCTTTTTGTTGTGGGCGTATCGATGTTTTTCTCTTTTTCGAAATACAATAATACACTAAACAAAGAATCGTTAATCAAAATTGGGAAACGAACACTCCTGATCTTTGCCATTGGACTATTTCTGAACTCTTTTCCTCAATGGATGACCGATTATTCAAGATTGAGAATTATGGGTGTTCTTCAACGGATTGCAATTGCTTACGGAGTTGGATCGCTGATAGTTTTGGCCATTCAGCGGAAATATCTTCCATACGCAGGCGCGGCTATCCTTTTAGTTTACTGGGGAATACTTTATTTTTTCGGTGGTGCTGATCCCTATTCACTTACAGACAATGCGGCTGTCCCGTTCGATAAAGCCATACTCGGTGAAAACCATTTGTACAAAGGATTCGGAATCCCTTTCGATCCCGAAGGACTCTTAAGCACGATTCCTGCCATTGTAACTGTGATTTTGGGCTATCTGGCTGGCTCGGTCATCAAGCAGACAGAGAAGATCAAAGTGCCGCGTACACTGGCTATATACGGGATTGCCGGCGTTATTGCCGGATTTTTGTGGAGCTTCCTGTTTCCGCTCAATAAACCGCTTTGGACCAGTTCCTATGTTCTATGTGCTGCCGGCTGGGCATTATTGGTATTGGCACTTCTAATCTGGGTGATCGACCTTAAAGGCTATACAAAATGGACTTCCTTCTTCGTCGTTTTTGGAATGAATCCATTGTTTATCTTCGCATTATCGGGGCTTTACGCCAAATCAATTGCCCGATTTATTCATGTAACCGAAGCAGACGGAACTGTAGTAAATGGCTCTACCTGGCTTTACCAGCATATTTTTGTACCGCTTAGTACCGATCCAAAAGTATCATCACTGCTGTTTGCACTCGCACATATTGTGATGTTATGGCTGATTGGGTTGGTGCTTTATAAGAAGAAGATATTCATCAAGGTTTAGGACTACACCTTATATTATATTCAAATTTAGATACTTAATACATTTACTGTAGAAAGAATAGATTCAGGTAATAAATAGTAAATTTGTATTAAACGATTCTATTAAAAGTTCAATAATCATGACAGAATTTAAAATACAAGTTGATGATAAAGTAGTAAAAGACTTTGGAAAAGATTTATTAGAACGTTTTTTTCAGGATTTCTATTCCAAAGCCCTTTTAAAACTTGCAGCAAACGAAATACTCAAAGATTGGGACGACAACGAAACCCAAGACAATGATTGGAAAATAGCACGTGAACGCGCATGGAAAAAGCATGGCAAGTACTTTATAAATGTAATTGCCAATGTTTGAATATGTCATTGATACTAATGTTGTGATGTGTATGCTAATCAGTGGGAAAGCCCATTACCGCACGATTTTATCATATGCCAATGTTTATTTGCCAGAGTTTTCCTTATCAGAATTAGATGAATACAAGCATGTTATATTTGAAAAATCAAAATTTTCTGAAACAGAGCTAAAAGACTTCATTTACTTCACTTTTTCGTCTATTTCTGTAATACCAACATTCGCATTATCAAAAGAATCAATAAAAGCTGCAAATATCATTTGTGAAAATATTGATTTAAAAGATGTGTCATTTGTCGCTCTATCAATCGATATGAATTTACCGCTATTGACAAGAGATGAACCGTTATATTATGGCTTAAAACGAAAAGGATACAAGAATGTAATATTATTCAAAGACTTTCTTAATCAATTGTAAGTAGGCAATTAAATAGTTAATTGGTATTAAACAATTTATTGATACAGAAACCGGGGCAATTGCCTGGGACGAAAACATTGAGTTATGTCCAGATAATATGTATTTAAAAATTAAAGAATTAACATTTGAACAGTGGAATAAAAGCCAATTTCCTTCTTATGCCACAAGTAAGTAGATTCTTTGGAATTATCATATGAATAAATGAAGAAGACATTACTCTTTCTGATTCTTTTTACAATCCACCTTATTACGTTTTCACAGGATATTGATTATGCCAGGCAAATTGTCGAAAAATTAGCTTCGCCCGAATTTAAAGGGAGGGGATATATCGAAAACGGAGACAAGATCAGTGCTGAATATATTTCGAATGAATTTCGCAATTTGGGTTTACAGCTCATAAACAAGAAAAATTACTTCCAGAAATTCAATATTTCAGTTAATACATTACCAAACAGTCTATTCGTCAATATTGACAATACAGAATTGAGGGCAGGAGTTGACTATTTAGTTGAAGCTTCCAGTCCATCAGTTCATGGTAAATTTCAGATAATTAAGACGGACAGAAGCCAGATTGATACTGAAGTAAAGTTGGGTTCATTAATTAATAAAGCTGGCGATTCATTTATTTTAATTGACAACAGGGATCAGAAGAATGAAAAACCTGAGATCAGTAAAAGGATTGATGACTACCTGCAACTTTTAGAAACCAGTCCCGAAATAAACATTAAAGGTGTAATCATTTACACAAATGATAAACTGACCTGGGAAAGTTCAACGACTCAAAATATAAGACCCGTTGTTATTATCAATAAGGAATTAGATATCAGCAACCTAAATTCAATCGAGATAAACGTCGATGCCAAATTCATTCAGAAATACGAAACTCAAAACATAATTGGCTCAATAAAAGGGTCTTCCAATTCAGATTCGACGATCGTCGTTCTTGCTCACTATGATCATTTGGGCAAAATGGGAAAGGATACCTATTTTCCTGGAGCAAACGATAATGCGAGTGGCGTTGCAATGATCCTAAACCTGGCAAAATATTATTCCGCACATCCGCCAAAATACACGACCGTCTTTATCGCCCTTTCCGGTGAAGAATTGGGGATTCTGGGTGCTAAAGCATTTACTGATCATCCATTAATTGATTTGACCAAAATTAAATTTCTGGTAAACTTCGATCTGGCAGGAACCGGAGAAGAAGGAATCAGAATCGTGAACGGGAGCATTTTCAAAGAAAAATTCGACATGATTTCGAAGATAAATCAACAACAAAATTTAATACCAAAGATCGATATTCGGGGTGCTGCCTGTAACAGTGATCATTGTTTCTTTTATCAGAAAGGGGTGCCATGTTTCTATATTTATACCCAGGGAGGAATCAGGGCTTATCATGACATCTATGACAAATATGAGACGCTTCCACTTACAGAATTTGTTGATTACTGCAAATTAATGATCCTGTTTTTTGATTCTATTTGATTAAAATTGGAATATAACAACCTATAAATATGACTACTAAAATGTTTAATATCAAGCTTATTGGTTTGCTGCTTCTACTGACGGTGATGTTACCCATGACTTCAATGTCGCAGATCAATCTTGACAAGTACCTCAATCATCCCTGGGTCGACTCTATCTTTAACTCACTTACACCCGATGAACGGATTGCACAACTGATATGGATTGATGCAAGTGGCGATGAAAACATCCAAAAGCAATTTCAGGTTGCAGAATATATCCGAAAGAATAATTTCGGCGGATTGGTATTCTTCGAAGGAACGGCTGTGAAACAGTCCCAACTCATAAACTATTATCAGTCGCTCGCCAAAACGCCGCTTATGATCGCGATGGATGCAGAATGGGGTCCCGGAATGCGCCTCGACGAGGTAATGTCATTTCCTTACAATATGACGATGGGTGCTTCTTCGGATGACAAACTGATCCGCAAGTGTGCAATAGCCATGGCCGGACAATTGAAACGACTTGGTGTTCAGGTTAGTTTGGGGCCTGTTGCAGATATCAATACTGAACCTTTAAATCCAATTATTGGGATGCGGTCGTTTGGCGAATCACGCGACAGGGTTACGCAAAAGAGTTTAGCATATATGAAGGGTCTGCAGGAAAATGGAATCATAGCTGTAGCTAAACATTTCCCCGGTCACGGCGACACTAAAAGTGATTCACATTTATCGTTACCGCTACTCCCCTACCCTCGTCAACGACTTGACAGCATGGAACTTTTCCCATTCAAAAGATTGGCAGCCGAAGGAATCGGAGGAATAATGACGGCACATATGCGGGTACCCGCCCTCGATCCCAAAGGTGAAGGTCCTTCAAGTCTTTCAAATAGCGCCGTTGAAGGTGTGATCAGAAAGGAATGGAATTACAAGGGACTCATTATCACTGACGCAATGAATATGGGAGGTGCGTCTATCACAAAAAAGGCAGGCAGTATTGATGTTCAGGCAATAAAAGCCGGAAATGATGTAATCGAATTTCCGGTTGATGGAGAAGCTACAATTAAAGCTGTGAAAGAGGCCATTCAGAATAAGGAGCTTACCTGGGATGAAATCAATTTAAAATGCCGCAGGGTACTGGCAGCCAAGTATTATGCAGGATTAAATCATCTTCAACCGATAAAAATCGCAGGACTGGTCGCAGACCTGAATTCAGCCAATGCACAGTTTGCCAACAGACAACTTGTTGAATCGTCACTAACACTTCTTGAAAATAAAAACAACCTGATACCTTTTCAGGGATTAGATACACTTCGGATTGCAGCTCTATCCGTTGGGTCTTCCGCTATTACACCTTTCCAAAAGATACTGGGCAACTACACGAAAGTGGATTATTTCAACCTTGGCGATAATTTTACAGAGGAAGAGATCAATGAAACCCTCAGGAAAGTGGCTGGTTATAATTTAGTTATAACTGGTGTTCATTCTCTTTATGAAAGCAAAGTGCGTCGTACAGTAAAAGTAGGTAACATGGTTCATGTAGCGCCCGAACGTCCATATGGCGTAACCCAAAACCTTGAAAAACTGCTTAGCCAATTATCATCCTTAAAGAATTCAGTCGTTGTTTTCTTTTCGAATCCATACGCCATCAGTGAGTTAAAGGACTTTGGTCATCCCAGTGGGATGGTGATCGCCTATCAAAACACCACAATTGCACAGGAATTAGCGGCTCAATTGCTGTTTGGGGGAATCGGAGCAAGTGGAAAATTGCCGGTATCAATCGGTAATCGCTACCGGGCAGGCGACGGACTTACAATCAGCCAGCCAATCCGTTTAAAATATACACTTCCCGAAGAGGTCGGATTAAATTCTGCCAAGTTGAACGGACGCATCGATTCAATTGTAAATAATGCACTAACACTGAAAGCTTTTCCAGGTTGTAATGTCCTTATTGCCAAGGATGGAAAGGTGATTTTTCAAAAAGCGTATGGCTTTCATACTTACGAAAACCGGATTCCCGCGTCATTGGATGATATCTACGACCTGGCGTCGGTCACAAAAGTTTCCGGAGCGCTCCCCGCCATTATGAAATTGAATGAAGAAGGTAAATACCTGCTGGATGTTCCATTTTCAAACTATTGGACCGACTGGCGAAAAGGATTTCTCCGTCCTTCGAACAAAAGCGATATCACATTAAGGGAATTACTCGCACATCAGTCAGGACTGGTTCCTTTTATTTCGTTCTACCGACAGTCAATGATTGGTAAAGACTTATCTGACAAATGGTACAGCGCCGTGCCAGATGATCATTTTAATTTGGAAGTTGCGCCTGGACTTTATCTCAATTCTAAATTTAAAAACAAAGTCAATAAGTCGATCAGAAAATCACCGTTAAAAACACGGGGAAAATATGTGTACAGCGATCTGTCTGTTCTATTGACATCAGAGGTTGTTGCAAAGATAGCGGGAATGAAATTTACGGATTTCCTCGATCAGAATTTCTATGGCCCGCTTGGCGCCACAACAGTTACTTACCAGCCAACACGAAAGTTTTTGGAAGATCAGATTATCCCTACCGAATACGATGCAATCTATCGCAAAAGACAAATACATGGAAGTGTGCACGACGAATCAGCCGCTGTATTTGGAGGAATTGCCGGAAATGCAGGATTATTCGCTTCGGCTAATGATTTGGCAAAATTGGTTCAGATGTATGTGCAGTTTGGAACATATGGCGGCAAACAATACCTGAAAAGATCAACCATCGAAGAATTTAACAGGGTACAATATCCGCAGAACAATAACCGTCGCGGACTGGGATTTGACAAACCGGCAATTGATAATCAAAAACTTGATAAGGATAAAGCCTATCCTTGTCCCGGAGCATCACCTCAAAGTTTCGGGCATTTTGGTTACACGGGAACGTTTTTCTGGGCTGATCCTTCGAATGGATTGATTTATATCTTTCTTTCGAACAGGGTTTATCCTACCCGCGAAAACAATAAAATCAGCGACCTGAATGTCAGGACAGATATCTTGCAGGAGATGTATGATGAAATAGGGAATATAGATTTAAAACATTAATAATCAACACATATATTGAGATAATGGTCCGGAAATACGAACCCGATTTTGACCAGTTACTGAAGGTACTTCGTCGCGAAAAACCCGAACGACCCGTGCTGTTTGAGTATTTTACGAATGGGCCATTGAACGAATACCTGGCAGGGCGTGAAAATCCTAATCCGGATAACCTTGAAGAAACCATTAAAATAACGATTGAAGCCTTTACCAATGCAGGTTATGACTATGTGACAATTCCTACCCGATTTTATGGCGGATTAAAATTCATAACTGCTTTGCAGGATCAAAAGTCCACAGTTTCTCAGAATGATGGATCTCTGATTTCAGATCGGGCATCTTTCGAATCCTATCCATGGCCTGATCCTGAAAAGGGTGATTTTGATACATTCAACCGGATGGCACCTCTGCTTAATAAAAAGATGAAATTTATTGCGCCCGGACCCGGTGGTGTGCTCGAAAATGTGGTCGATTTGGTTGGGTTCGAACGATTGTGCTACCAGTTATTCGAAGATGAACAACTTGTTCAGGATATTTTTGATGCTGTTGGTTCAAGACTATTAAGGTTTTACGAGATCATTTCACAGGTAGAAAGTGTTGGTGCATTAATCGTAAACGACGACTGGGGATTTAAAACCCAAACGATGCTCGATCCCAATTCGATGCACCGGTATGTGTTCCCATGGCATAAAAAAATCGTCGAAGCCATTCATTTAAACGGGAAACCTGCCATTCTTCACTCCTGTGGAAATCTTGAAGCAGTGATGGATTTTCTGATTGATGACCTCAAATACGATGCAAAACATTCCTGGGAGGATATCATCTGTCCTGTTGAAGAAGGTTGGAAACGATGGGGTGACCGGATTGCAATACTCGGCGGTATCGATATGGATTTCCTTGTCCGTCGTACTCCCGAAGAAATTCACCAACGGGCTGTAGAAATACTAAAGTTAACCGGTTCAAAAGGATATGCATTGGGATCAGGAAACAGCATTCCAGCTTTTGTCCCGATTGAAAATTACATGGCCATGATAAAGGCAATCTAAAAAGCATAATAAGAAAACCTGTAAATACCTTAAAAAACAGGATCTAAAAACGTTGTGTGAGATTTAGATATATGCGCCCCAGATTATTATCCTTTTCGTAAGTAGCCTCATAATCGGCCGAAAGCATTAATTTCTTCGCAATTCGCCACGAAACACTTAGCTCTGCAATATCTTGCCGGAGTGTAAGATGCGTGTTTACATAGGTGTAATTTACCAACCTGTACTCTACTGAGGTGTAAAACTTTCCTGAAAAGAGATCACGCGATAATGAAATTCCATAAACCATACCATCAATATAGTTTGTTTTTAGAAGGGTAGCATTTAGCGTCACGGATGTAAGAATCAACGGTAAAAGGCTATAATTTAAGTAACTATTTGCATTAATACTTGCTACAGGATCCGATTTCTGAAACCGATAACCGGCAGAACCGCCCCAACTGAGGTATTTTACAGGGCGATAATTGAAGTTAAACCGCAATCCTTGTCTTGTTTCCCTGTCGATAATACTGTCGATCTGATTTTTAAACGTCTCATAATAGTATACGTTTTTGCGGGCATCATAAGATACAAGTAACGAAAGATTTTTCCATGGTTTGTATCGAAGCGAAACGTATGTACTTGTCAAATCAAATGTATTTGAAGGTTGCAAATTTTTAAGCGTATAGAAATCAAACTCGAAGGAGCAAAAGAGATCTATCTTATTTATCATGGAATTACTATGTTGAATATAAGCAAAGCGCCGGTCTGTTTTACAATTATTCATCTGTTCGAAAATAGCAACCGAAGTTTGCATAAAACCATTCTTGTTTTGAAGATTATGACCTGCAAAAACACCAAATTGCATTAAATTAGGGTTAAAGCTATAGTTATAATAATCAGGCCTTGAACCTGCTACAGCGCCATAGGTGAAATTACGATGAACTGTTTCAAATTGTAGTCCATCGACTGCTCCTATGTTCGCCATATTCATATTTATTTTACGCCCAAATGAAATATTGGTCGATTTGTTAAAATCATATTTCACAGCTAAACTGTATATTTTCAAATACTTATTAATGTCTTGTCCAACCTGGCTTAATTCATTCGATTTATGAGTGAAAGAGATATAGCTTTCGGCTGAAAATTTGGAATTATCAATATGCTGAGCATTTAACAACAAATTGTACCGATATCTTATATCAGTGGCAGAATTTGAGAAAGTCGCATAAGATGAAAGTGCTAATCGTCCGTCAAAATGAGATTTCATTTCGTTGTCTTTATTTATCTGACTAAGCGATTTTATCGCCTGGTCATTAGCATTTAATGTGACTGTATCTTTTGATTCCTTCGATATCACTTCATCTTGCTTTTTTTCTACTTTTATTTTTCCAAAAATAGGCGTCGTTATTGAAAGAGTAACCTGACCAACAGGAGTTCCTACGCACGAAATTGACGAAAGATTGTTTACCGTTAAGGCAGGAATAAGCACATTGTTTCGTGCAATAAACAGTGTATCACCGATATGAATACCTTCCGTATTTTCAAACTTTACATATACATTCTGAGAAGTAATATATGAAATAGAGCCTTTCAATATAACATCAGTAGTCTGGCCAAAGATATTGAGGCTTAGGCAAATAAAAAGGACAAAGAATGATAGTGCTTTCATCCGTGGATAATTTTTTTAAATTGGTTCCCGCACCTGCGGGAGAACCCGGTTCCATGAATCGGAGTTCGTCTTACATCTTTGAATATGTTGAACAAATAGCCCATATTTTATTAATTTGCATTTCCTCTAGGATGACAAGAATAGCAATTGGTACTGTTATAAACATACCCACTTCTGCCATTGTGTTGTGAATCGACTGAAGCTTTATTGCTGTGTTCGTGGCAAAGCAGACAATTAAAAACGGCATAATTTGTTGGGCTTGTATGACATTCACTGCATAAAGTCCATTTGCCTTTATGCTTTCCGCTGTTAATCGGGAAATACTGTGTATCGTGGTTGTAGGTAGATGGCGTCCAACCATTTTGCGTATGACACGACAGACATGTAGTTGGGAATTTAGCTCCGGCATGTGCCGGATTCGTTGTTGCATTGTACTTAGCTGCATGGCAACTAAAACAATCGGTAGAAGTTCCGACATATCCTTTTGAATGACAACTTATGCAAGACACGCCAATATGAGCGCCAACAATTGGAAATGTTGTATTTGTTGTGTGATTAAAGGTAGAAGGCACCCAGCCAGTAGAAGTATGACAAACTTTGCAATCAGTTGGAAATTTAGCCGTCGTGTGATTTGGATTGGTAGTTGCATTGTAATTTGTTATATGGCAACTTTCACATAACGTGGATGTTCCGGTATAACCTTTCGAATGACAGCTAATACATGCCACACCGATATGACCACCAGTTAGCGGGAAAGCTGTAGATGTATTGTGATTAAAAGTTGAAGGCACCCATCCGGCGGCAGTATGACAAACTTTGCAATCAGTTGGAAATTTCGCAGTTGTGTGATTAGGATTAGTGGTTGCGTTATAATTCGTCAAATGGCAACTTACGCAAGTTGTTGGAGTTCCAACGTAACCAGCTGAGTGACAACTAATGCAACTTACACCGATATGTAAGCCAGTCAATGGGAAGGCCGTGCTTGTATTGTGATTGAAGGTGGACGGTTGCCACGCTACTGTTGAATGGCATGTTTTACAATCGGTTGAGTATTTAGCAGTAGCATGTGCCGGATTTTTGGTTGCATTATAATTAGTCAAATGACAGCTCACACATTCAACTGAAGTTCCTACATAACCCTTCGAGTGACAATCAATACAATTAACAGCGATATGAGCGCCTGTTAAAGGAAAAGTGGTGCTGGTGCTGTGATTGAATGTCGAAGGCTGCCAGGCTATTGGTGTATGACATGTTTTGCAATCAGTCGGGAATTTAGCCGCAACATGATCCGGGTTTTTAGTTGCATTGTAATTGGTTAAATGGCAACTAACACATTCAGTAGAAGTTCCTGTGTATCCCTTGGAATGACAACTGATACATGCAACACCAATATGTCCACCTGTCAATGGGAAAGTTGTACCCGTATTGTGATTAAAGGTAGTACTCTGCCAGTTTGAAGTGGCGTGGCATGTTTTGCAGTCGGTTGAAAATTTTGCGGTTACGTGAGACGGATTTGTTGTAGCGTTGTAATTATTGAGGTGACAACTTACGCATTCTGTCGGTGTTCCTGCAAAACCTTTTGAATGGCAACTGTTACAATCAATACCTATATGCCCTCCCGTCAATGGGAAAGTGGTGTTCGTATTGTGATTGAATTTGGCCGGTTGCCACCCCTTTTCATTGTGGCATAAGAAGCAATCCTTTGGAAATTTAGATGCAACATGTGAAGGTTGAGTTGTGGCAGCGTAATTGCTCATATGACAATCGGAACATTCAGCACCCATGGGATCAAACCGAAGAAGTGATGCAGATTTATGGCATTGATAGCAATCAACCTGTGTGTGTTGTCCGTTCAATGGAAATCTGCTTTGCCTATGGATTTCTGTGATATTTGTCACAACCCATGATCTTGGTGTATGACAACGCTCACAATCTTGTCCGACTGTCTGCTGATGCAAATCTTTGTGGCATGAGACACATGTTGTTTTGGCATTTGAAAATACCAGATCAACGTGACATTTTCTGCATTCGACGGCTTTGTGCTGACCAGCTAACGGAAAGCTTGTCAGTGAATGATCAAAAGAATTATTTTCAGTCTTGAATGTCCAACCTTCCGGATTATGGCACACATCACACTTAATACCAAATTTAACACCATGCGGAGATTTAGTAGCGAATGCATTAAACGATAGCAATAAAGCTAATATTATTGATGGCAGTTTGAACATAGTATCTTGTTGTTTTTGTATTGAACAGACATTCCTTTTGCATTTGCCTCCTTAAGATGGCATTTTTCGCACGAAACCTTTAGGTGAGCTCCTTCAAGTTTAAACCTTGAAGAATTATGATCAAATATTGATTTTTCCCAATCGTCAAACCCATGACATTTTGTACAGTTTGTTTTTCCATTGATATCAAACTGACCTCCATGGGAATCCTGATGACAGCCAGCGCATTCATTTGAAAGTTCAGAAAACTTCTGAATTCTGAGTCCAGATTTGTCTTTTGCAAAGTGACAAACTGAACAAGTTTGCCGTGCATGTACACCCTCAAGATTAAATTTTGTCAGGGAGTGGTCAAATTTTACAGTCTTCCAATCATTAACGATGTGACATTCAGTACAGTTTTCGTTCCGATAATATTTCTCCTGTATGAATCCTTTATGCTCGTTTTTATGACAATCGACACATAAAATTCCGATTTTTTTAAATGACCATTTTTCTTGTTTTTTATGACAGGCGATGCACGGCGTTGCCAAATGGGCACCTTCAAGTTTGAATTTTGTCAAATTATGTTTTTCAATATTGAATGAGCTCTCTGCAAATCCACTATTGTCATGGCATTGGTTACAATCGGGGGATATTCCATTTTTGATAAATTCCTTTTTATGGTAATCTATATGACAATCTGTGCATTGGCCATATTTAATTGGAGTTGTCAGACTTGCCTTGTGACACGACTTACATGCTACCAATTTATGTTTCCCTTCGAGATGAAAATCTGTTTTGTCATGATCGAAATTGCTAATCCCTTTTATTGTATGAAAAGACTCTTCCGAATGGCACTGTTTGCAATCTTGTCCAAATTTGTTTTGATGTGCATCTTTGTGGCAACTGTTACAGTTATTAAATTCAAGACCTTCTAATTTGTGAACTGATTTCCCGGCTACTATTTCCGATTTGTGACATTTTTCACATGCAACATTTATGTGTTTTCCAACCAACGGAAATTTGGTGGTATTATGATCAAACCCATTAGCGTTTTTAAATGAATCAAATCCATGACAGGTATTACAATTTGGCGACATTTTCCCTTTGTGAAAATCGTCGTGACATGTAAGACATTCCTGGTTTAATCCAAGGTAGGTAGATGTGTTCTTTTTAAGTTCGGGATCTTTAATAAAAGAGGATTTATGGCATGCCTTGCAGTTGCAGGCTT
>Ga0209100_1001870_pt1 | contig 13691 bp, 18 predicted proteins | sample lystaG_FD_185480 | JGI IMG/M metagenome (GOLD analysis project Ga0209100, IMG submission 185480) | Glacier valley bacterial and archeal communities from Borup Fiord, Nunavut, Canada, to study Microbial Dark Matter (Phase II) -... | ecosystem: Environmental > Aquatic > Freshwater > Ice > Glacier ...
GGCATCGGGACGCAAGTGCACGTCAACCTGGCTGACGCTACCGCCGACATCATCTCGCCGAACTGAGATCTTCGCTCTAGTGAATGAGCCCCGAGACGATATTCACACCGAGCGCGATGATCGCCGTATTGAACACGAATGAAACGATGCTGTGGAGGAGCACGTGTCGACGGAACGCCGGATCCGTCACCATCACATCGGAGACTTGGAACGTCATACCGATAATGAACGAGAAGTACGCGAAGTCGTAGTCGTCGGGATACGGGGTCTTCGGAAACTCGAGACCGCCGATTCCTTCGCCGTCGTCGTCGTAGTAGAAGAGACGGGCATAGCGAAGCGACATTGCGGTGTGAATGAGCGTCCACGCGCAAGCAACCGCGATGATGCCGAGCACGAGCACGAACGTCGTTTCCCACGGGTGGACGAATTTTTGGGGCTTCGGAATGACGAGCAGCGCCGAACCCATCGCGATAACACAACTCACGAGGATCGAGAAGAAGACGACGTAGCGGCCGGGATCGTCGGTGCCGGCGCGCATGCGTGTGATATCCGGATTGGCCGACATCGTCAGTCCATAAATCGCAACCAGCAAAATCAGCGCGCCGAGATCGTAGGCGGCGATATCGCGAACGACCCCCGAAAAACTGTGGGGCGCAAAAACGAGCACGGCGATCGCCGCGATGATTGCCGCGCCAAATCCGATGATTCGGCCGCGGCGGATCATTCCACGACCGGTGAGTTGCGGAGAACTAATAGCCGCCCTCGACTACCGCGCAGGGAGCCATGATCGCATCGCTCATGCCGTGGATGAGCCGTTTATCGGCCGGCGCGATCGTCGCAAGGACGCCGCCGAGTTTAGCGGCTCCGTCGACCACGAAGAAGTAGGGTGTCAAGCGCACGCGACCGTTCATCGGTTTGAGATCGTCGCTCGTGCGGTCGAACCACGTCACTTCGACCCGGCGTCCTTTGTGAAAGCGCTGCAAGATGTGCGGGGTGCGATCGTACGCGGCAATCGCGTCGCCGATGGCTGCGACCCACGCGTCTTTGGTGAGGTCGTTTGCGACGCGCACGCCGCGCGAACCCCACGCGAGTTCGGAGAATCCCGACGGCTTGATCACATAGTCGCGTTCGCTCTTGCCCAAGGCCGCCAGTTGCATCCAATCGCGTACCGGCGTGCCGCTTGCGGTAAGGCCGCTGATCGCAGCCTGCGGCGGCAACGGCCGCGGATCGATCACCCACGTTTGCGGGAAGACGACTTTGAGCCGGTCGTAGACCTCGGCGCCCATCTCCGCTTTCCACAGTGCTTCGAGTTGCGGGTTGTGCAAGAGCGCGAACGTGAGTTTCTCTTCGAACTGGGCTTTCGGCGGCGGCGTCATCTTCACGCGATTGTGGCGCGCCGCATACAAGATCAGGTCTTGCTTGGGAATGTTGAGCAGATCGAACAGCTCGAAATTGCGATAGAGCACGTCGATTTTTTCTTCGCGACCGTCGCCGCCGCGAAAGAAAAGCGCCTCTTCGGTGAACATGATGTCGGTCGGCGCGCAGACGATGATGCGCGCCGTGCCGAGCGCATTGATGCGCGCGGCAATCCAGCTTAGTTCGCCGCGATAATCCGCCGACTCATCGGACACCACGATCGCAACCGTCGGATCGGGTTTGCCCGCGGTCGAGACGAGCATCTCGGCGAAACGCAGCGGCATCCCATCGACGCCGCCCAGCGTATCGTGTCCGATCGCGCAATACGTCGATGCCATCGCCGCAACGAAACCCATGCCGCCGGGAACGCTATCGAGTTCGCTTGCGATGAAGCCCCCCTCGGTGAGGATCAGATCGGGACGAATCACCTGCGGGATATCGGCCTTGAACCGATTCATGCGCGAGAGCTTGACGATGTTTTCGGGTTTGCCGCGATCCAGATAATCGGCGATGAAGTCAGGCGCCGTGCCGCGCGCGCTGCGCGTGTAGAGCGCGTTGAGTGCGCGATAGAACGTTACCAAGTCCGCACCGAGCGCTTCGATCGCGCCGGCCGTTGCGGGGGATAACGAAAACGGCTCCGGAGAGACTCGCCAGGCTACGGAACCATCCTCGATACCCTCAGCTCGGAAGAGCCCGGGGGGGATGTTTTCGTAGAGGTAGCGGCCACGTTCTGGAGCCGTCATATCGTTCTTCACCGCCGTACATGCCATCGGTGATGCTTACCCGTTGCCCGAGAGGCAACACTCGGTGATTTTGGGACAGGAGTGGGCGATGTAGCGTCGCTTCATTACCCCAGCGACAAAACATCGTCCGGCCCGCGGGTTGCGCCGGACGGCCGAGCGGGAAACCGATTTTTTACTTGACGGGAATCGCCCCGGGAAGCAAGAGCGCGTGTTCGAGCAAAACGACTCCGTCGCGGAAGGCGAGCGTCACGTGCAGGAGGCGCTTCGAGCCGAGCTTATCCAAGGGGATGTCATCGACCGTGCGCGAGACGCCGCCCGGTAGGAGGTCGAAGGTGGTCGAATGCAAGACCGTTCCGGCCGTCGAAACGAGCGTCTCGCCGACTTGAATGGTTCGCGTGACGGCGGAGCCCCCGGTGATGCAAATCGTCGAGCTCACGGATGCGCCCTCGATCGTGAGCACGTCCTTGCTGCACGGACCGGGTTGTGCACTCGCCGCGCTTGCAGCAGTGAGGACGAGAACGGCGGCGAAAACCGACCCGCGGATCGCTTGCATCATATGAATTTCAACGAGTATACCACGGCGTTCGTCTCAGGTGACGAGGTGCTGGTGCGCCCAATGTGCCGCGCCGACCTCGATGTCATGCGCTCTTGGGGACGCCATTCTGACCCGCTCTTCGTGAGCTATAACGTCCCGGCGCTGAGCGATACGGAGTGCGACGCGTATTGGAACGTGCTCAGCGCGCGGGCGAAGACGCGCCAATACGCTGGCTGCCTCAACGGCGTTTTCGTTGCCCACGTCATCGTTCGAAAGATCGATCTTGCCGCCGGAAGCGCGGATTTAGGGATTTCGAGCGACCCGCGGTTTCTCGGGCGGAGGATCGGGCGCCGCGTGATCCAGGCACTCGCAAGCGAACTTGCAGCTGACGGTTTTCGATTGCTTACGCTCGATGTAGCCGGCTTCAACCAGCGGGCGATCGCCGCGTATCGCGCGGCGGGCTTTCGCCAAACGGCAATCCGCCGCATCGCCGCGGACGATGGGATCGACTATGCCGGCTTGCTCGGCTCGGAGAGCCACGCGTGGCTGAGCGATCATCTCGAAATTCGCGCCGGAATTCCGCGCGTGGACATTCTCACGATGGAGATGCGCCTCGACGCCGAACGAGTCTGCCAGTAATGTCAATCGATTTGATCGCCCTCGACCTCGACGGGACACTGCTCGGCCCCGACGAGACCGTCTCTCCCCGCAATCGCGCCGCCATCACCGACTGTCTCGCCGATGGAGTTCGCGTCGTCCTCGTCACCGGTCGCGGCGTCGATACGCCGATCCGCATCTCGCGCGAACTCGGTTTGAATTTGCCCGTGATCTGCTGTCACGGCGCGCTCACCAAGGATTTTCAAGCGAACCGCACGCTGTTGCACATTCCGGTGCCGCTCGTGTACGCAAAATCGATGATCGAATTCGCCGAGGCGGCCAAACTCTCGATCGCGGTCTACGTCGAAGAGACGTTTTGGCGCATGACCGGCGATACGATCTACATGAACGACATGACCGGGCCGACTTGGAAAGACACGGTGTCGCTTGCCGAGGTGCTCACCGAAGCGCCGACGTTCATCCGCTTTCTCGGTGCCGAGTCCGTCGCGGTGATGAAGAAGCAGTTCGGCGATCTGCCGCTCAATTTTCGTTACGAACACTGGATGGATTTCCAAGAGTGCGCCGTGCTGAGTCGCGAAGCCGGAAAACAACAGGCGCTCGCGCGTCTGTGTGCGGATTTCGGGATCACGCGCGACCGGGTGCTCGCGATCGGCGATTCGCGCAACGACGTGCCGATGCTGCTGTGGGCCGGGATCGGCGTTGCGATGGCAAATGCGCTGCCCGAAGTGAAAGATCAAGTGCGTTACGTGACCGCCGGTCACGACCGCGACGGCGTCGCGCTCGCGCTCGAAAAATTCATCATCTCACGAAAGAACAAGAGCGCCTAACGTGAACCCGGTCTCCCCGAGTCCCGACTATGAGGCGCGCCTACGCGATATCCTCACGCGCCGCGACTGGCAAGCCTTACGCGAATTCTCGCGCACGGAAAACCAGATTCCGGATGACATCTACAATCAAGACGAGCACTTTTGGGACGTGCTCTTGCACAAACTCACCTGTAGCCGGATCGATCTGCTCGGCTTACACGACGAGAGCCGCACGTGGCTCACGGAGCGCGGCTACTCGACGGATCTCGGCGGGTTCTAACCCGTGAATTTGTCGATCAGCGTGCTTGCCTTTGCGCGACTCCGCGAACTCTTCGGATTCTCGGCGCGCGAACTCGACGTCCCGTCCGGATCGAATCTCGAAATGCTCTGGGAGCGACTCGTCGCCGATCGGCCGGATGCTGCACTCCTGCGTGCATCGACGCGCTTTGCGCGCAACGGCGTCCTCGTCGACGGATTGACGTCGCTTGCCGACGGCGATGAAATCGCCCTGATGCCTCCGGTGGGCGGCGGCTAGGCGTGATTGCGGTCGTCGATACGCCGATCGACCTCGAGGCGCTCGTCGAGGCCGTGCGGACCGATGCGTGCGGCGCCGTCGTGACCTTTCTTGGGGTCGTTCGCGCGACATCCGCGGGCGACGATCGGCCGGTCGACGGGCTCACGTATGAGGCCTATCCGGCGATGGCGCTGGCCGAAATGCAAGCGATCGCAAACGAAGCCAGCGGCGCATTCTCTGCGGTAATTGCGATCGTGCATCGCACCGGCGTGCTGCACTTGGGCGAGGCGAGCGTCGGGATCGCGGCGGCATCCGCGCACCGCGGCGTCGCGTTCGATGCGTGTGAATACGTGATCGATCAGCTCAAATTGCGCGTCCCGGTTTGGAAGAAAGAACACTATATCGACGGCGCTGCCGCGTGGCGCGCGAATACGATCGCGCCGTGAACGTCGACCTCGTGCGCGTCGAGGCGGGCGCGAATTCTGTCTCGGTCTTGGCGTACGAAGCGCGGCGTTCGCGCTCGGTAACGATCGTGGCCGCGCACGGGTACTCGAGTTCCAAGCAAAACCTCGACGTGCTCTGCGCGTTTCTAGCAAGTCACGGATATGCGATTTTCAGCTTGGATTTTCCGGGCCATAAGCTCGGTTCGAGCGGCGGCCGATTGCGTTCGGCGGACGATCTGGTCGATGCGATGACGGCGGTCGTGCGACACGCACGCGCGAACGGCGCGACGACGGTCTACACGCTCGGGCATAGCATGGGTGCGGTAACCGCGCTTTGCACCGCGGGTATCGATGAGACGATTGCCGGGGCGATTTCCATTGCGACCGGCTGGGGTCGCCCGAGCGCCCTCGATGCGTTAGGCGCGCGCGGCACGGTCGATCTGCGTTCGTCCTACGTCGACGGGCTCGCGCTACCGGAGATCTCGCGCGAATGGGCGCCGCTGCTCGAAGATGCACTGCCGCGTCTTGCGGGTCGGCCCGCCTTGTATTGCGCCGCCGAACGCGATGGAATGGTGGCGCGTTCGAGCGTCGAGGCGCTTTTCGAGCGAGCACCCGAACCGAAGACCTTTGCTACGGTGGCAAGCGATCACACGACCGCTGCCGAGCACGCGCGCGGAACGGTGCTGGCCTGGCTCAACGCGCGGCATCCGCGCGTCGATACCGCAGTGGTCGGCGAAATCGCCGAGTCGGGCGCGCCGCTATGAGCACGCTACCCTCGCGCGCGGAGCTGAGGCGATACAGTCGGCATCTGCTCATTCCCGAAGTCGGGCTAACGGGCGTCGAGAAACTGCGCGCCGCGCGCGTTCTCTGCATCGGCGCGGGGGGGTTGGGCTCGCCCGTGCTCGCCTATCTTGCCGCCGCCGGCATCGGCCGCATCGGAATCGTCGATGACGACACCGTCGACCTCACCAATCTGCAGCGCCAAATCTTGTACCGCACCGATGAAATCGGTGTCCCGAAGGTGCGCGCCGCCGCCGAGCATCTGCGCGCGCTCAACCCGCATGTTGCAATCGATCCCATCCCGCAACGCTTTGCTGCGAGCAACGCGCGCGAACTCGTTCGCCTCTACGACGTGGTCGTGGATGGGACGGACACCTTCGAGTCGCGTTACTTGATCAACGATGCGTGCGTGCTCGAAGGCAAACCCGATGTCTACGGTTCGATTTTCCGCTTCGACGGCCAAGTGTCGGTCTTCGGTATGCCCGGCGGTCCCTGTTATCGTTGTCTCTTTCCGGAATCGCCGCCCCAGCATTTGGTGCCGAGTTGCGCGGAGGGCGGAGTGCTCGGCGTGTTGGCCGGCATCATTGGGACGTGGCAAGCAAATGAGGCGCTCAAACTGATCTTGGGGATCGGGACGACCCTTGCGGGCCGATTGTTGCTCGTCGATGCGCTCGATGCGCGCGTGCGTGAGGTGCGAATCGCGCGCGATCCGGCGTGCCCGCTCTGCGGCGATTTTCCGAGCATCACCGAACTCGATTCGACCGCCGCACCGACTCCACTCTCCACGATCCCCGAGATCGATGCAACCCAACTCGATGCGTTCTTGCAGACGGGTGCGCGGGTACTTGACGTTCGCGATCCGCACGAACGCGTGCTCGGTGAAATTCCCGGTTCGATTGCCATTCCGGCCGGCGAACTGGAGCGACGATTGCATGAGCTCGATACGGCAACGATGTACGTCGTCGCGTGCCGCGTCGGCGTGAAATCACGCTGGGCCGCCGAACGTCTGCGCGACGCCGGATTTGGAAAGCTGTGGCATCTGCGCGACGGGCTGCTTGCCTACGCGGCGCTCGATGAGGCGTTTGAGTTTTTCTAGAGACGGGCAGGAGAACCGTGCTCGCGGCAACGAGACCAGCCGCGAACAGAAACCGATAGGGGAAACCGTCATTCAAGTACTCCCGACGATCTTTGCCGAGTCGAACGTCTTCATCCCCGAGGTGTATGAAGACGACCGCGGCTACTTCAAAGAAACCTACGCCAAGGATCGCTATAGTGAACACGGGTTACCCGATGTATGGTTCCAAGATTCGATGTCGTGGTCGACGCAGAACGTGCTGCGCGGCGTGCACTACGACTTTCGGATGGCCAAGCTCGTGCAGTGCGTTCGCGGTCGAATCTTCGATGCAATCGTCGACTTGCGCCGCGATTCACCGACATACTTGAAGTGGCAAGGTTTCTATTTGAGCGAGCACAATCACAAGCAGCTCTACGTGCCCGCCGGCTTCGGTCACGGGTTTCTCGCGCTCGCCCCGGAAGTCGCCGTCACGTATAAAAACAGCGTGCAGTACGATCCGACGAGCGAAGGCGGAATCAGCTGGCGTAATCCCAAGGTCGGAATCGTCTGGCCGCTCGTCGGCGAGGCGCGCATCTCGGTGAAGGACGCCGCCGTGCCGCTAGAGTTTCTTCCCTAACCATGCGCATGCGTGCGTTCGGACCCGCCGGCGTCGAGGTTGCAACGATCGGTCAGGGCACGTGGAACGTTCCCGAACGCGGCGCGGCACGCGATGAAGCAAAGCGTGCGCTGCGCGCGGGTGTGACGCTCGGCATGACGCACATCGATACGGCAGAAATGTATGGGTCGGGTGAAGCCGAGCGAATCGTGGGTGAGGCGATCGCCGACCTACGGCGCGAAGAACTTTTCGTCGTCTCCAAAGTCGTGCCGTCGAACGCAAGCGAACGCGGAACGATCCAAGCCTGCGAATCGAGTCTCGCGCGACTCGGGCTCGACTACCTCGATTGCTATCTCTTGCATTGGCCCGGTAGCTATCCGATCGGCGAGACGCTGCGGGCGTTTGCGCGTTTGCGCAGCGCTGGGAAGATCCGCTCGTTCGGCTTGAGCAATTTCGCGGTCGATGAGTGGAATGACGCGCGCGACGCCTTGCCGGCGGGTGAATCGCTTGCGTGCAATCAGGTGCTCTACCACCTGGAAGAACGGACGGTCGAGGTTCACGAAGAGCCGACGCTGCTCGATGACGATGCGGCACTGGTTGCCTACACGCCGTTCGGCCGAGGTGCTGCGGAGAAGAAGCGCGCGGGACTGGCCGTCCTCGCCGGAATCGCGCGCCAAATGAACGTCAGCACGAATGCGGTGATGCTCGCATTTCTCACGCGCGAACGCAATGCGTTTGCCATCCCCAAGGCGGCGACGATCGCGCACGTCGAGGAGAATGCCAAGGCCGGCGATCTCGTTCTCGATGCGGCGGCGATCGCGCTGATCGATGCCGCGTATCCGGTGCGCGCGCGACGCGGCGGTTTGCCTACGCTGTGAGAGCGCAAATCATCGAGCGCGCGCAAGCGCTCGGTGCCGGCGCCGTGCGCTTCACCACCGCAGAATTCTCGGGCGAGACGTACGATCGAATGCACGATTCGTTCGCGCGCGGAGATCTTGCTACGTGGAACTACGATGATACCTACGCCCGCAAGGCCGCGACACCAGTCGCGCTGCTACCGGGGGCGCGAAGCATCATTTGCATTGCGGTCGCTTACGCAACGAAGCCCATCCACCAGCCGCGCGGAGCGGGTCGCGTCTCGAACTACGCGTGGTCGAGCGACTATCACGCGCGCATGCAAACCCTCTTACGCGCGCTCGCCGCAGAAATCGATGCACTCGCCGGTGCGCCGGTGACGCGCGTTGCCTGCGATACGGCGCCGATCGCGGAGCGCGCGTTCGCCGCGCGCGCGGGCCTGGGTTGGATCGGCAAACATACCAATCTGATCGTACCGAAGCTCGGTTCGTTCGTCTTTCTCGGCGAAATCATGACGACGCTCGACCTTGCTGCCGATGAGCCGCTGCGCACGACGTGCGGTTCGTGTACGCGCTGCGTCGTCGCCTGCCCGACTGGTGCGTTGCGCGGTGACTATACGATCGACGCGCGCCGCTGCATCTCCGATCTCACACAACGGACCGACGCGATCCCGCGCGACATGCGCGCCCTCATCGGTAGCTGGATCTGGGGCTGCGATATTTGCCAAGACGTGTGCCCGCCGACGCGCAACGCCGGCCTCAGCGGAGAAGCAGCTTTTCTGCCGTTCTCGCCGCAATCGGCGACCCCAAAGCTTCTGGACGTGCTGGCGCTGCGCTCGGGTGCGTTCAAACGGACATTTGCAAAAACGGCGGTCGGTTGGCGTGGGAGTGCGATTCTCAGACGCAACGCCGCCGTCGCGCTGGGCAACGAAGGCGACCGTGCCTGCGTCCCGGCGCTCGTGCGGGCGCTGCAAGCGGACCCCCATCCGCTGGTGCGCGGACACAGCGCCTGGGCGCTCGGGCGCATCGGCTCCCCGCTGGCGGTCTCTGCCCTCGAGCGGTGTCGCGCGAGCGAGCGAGACGACACCGTGCTCGAAGAGATTGGCGCGGCCCTGGAACCGTGGCCGCCGATCGCGCGTTAAAGCCGTGAAGACGATGCGAACACGCAAAAAAATGGCGCTAGCCGCCTCACTGACCCTCCTCCTCGCCCCGATCGGCTCTGCTCGCGCAGCGCAGACGGAGCCTGCGCCTGCAGCGACAGCCGGGTCGAACGGCTCCGGAATTGGGTCCGTGTTCGAGCGCATGCAGAAAGTCAACGCCGGACTCAGGAGCTATACGGCTGCGCTCAAGCTCGACATCACCTCACATTCGTTTCCGTTTTTGAGCCCGAAGCTCACCGGTACCGCGTTTTACAAGAAGCCCGACAAAAACGCGATTCATTTCGATCAGGTGCCGGCGCTCGCGGACAAATTTCAGAGCGTCTATCCGCAGATCGAGCCGCCGGCAGAGTGGAATGCGATTTACGTGGTGACCCCGGAGACCGATGACGGTACGAACTCGAGTTTCAAACTCGTGCGTCGCAAGAACGGCCGCATCGACCATATCGACGTCAAGGTCGACGACAAGACGGCGACGATCGCAACGATGACCTGGTTCTACAAAGATGAGGCGGGCGGCGGCTCGATCAGTCTCAATCAGCAGTACATGCCGATCGGGTCGAACTACGTGGTGAAATCCGCGACCGGTCATGTGGACATTCCCAAATTCAATGCGGATATCGTCTCGGCGTTCTCCGATTACAAGATCAACGTGGCGATCGCCGACCGGGTGTTCAAGCCCTAGCGGCGAAACCGACCCGGTGGCAATTTCGCCTGCGCCCACGATCGATCTGATCGGCCGTGTTCGGCCGCTCTCCGATGCGTTCAACCGGCCGATCACCTATCTGCGAATCTCGGTGACGGATCGCTGTAACCTGCGCTGCGTCTACTGTATGCCCGAGGCCGGATTGCCGTGGATTGCCAAGAGCGACATCCTCACCTACGAGGAGATCGGGCACATCGTGGAGTCGGCCGCTCGCATCGGCGTGCGCAGCATTCGACTGACCGGCGGCGAGCCGCTGATCCGGCGCGATGTTGCAACACTCGTGCGCCGCATTGCCGCAATCGACGGCATCGAAGACATCGCGCTTTCGACGAACGCCCTGCTCCTTGCCGATCAAGCCGCAGAACTCAAAGCGGCCGGTCTCACGCGTGTGAACGTAAGTCTCGATACGCTGCAAGAAGATCGCTTTCTGGCAATCGCACGCCGCCCCGGACTCGATCGCGTACTCGCCGGCATCGATGCGGCGATCGCCGTTGGGCTTGCGCCGATCAAGCTCAATTGTGTCGTCATGCGCGGCCAGAACGACGATGAGATCGCCGCGTTTGCCGATCTCACGCGCGCGCGGCCGATTCACGTACGTTTTATCGAAGTCATGCCGGTTTCGGAGAACCTCGGTATGCAAGCCGACTCATATGTTGCAGCAAGCGAAATGCTCGCGCGCATCAATGCGCTCGGCGATTTGCACCCCGTCCCGGGTCCCGGTGGAAACGGTCCGGCGCGCTACCATGCCTTCGACGGCGCGGCGGGATCGGTTGGCGTGATCAGTCCGCTCTCGCACGACTATTGCGAGACGTGCAATCGCGTGCGCCTCAGTGCCGACGGGCGCTTGCGCCTGTGCCTTTTCGGCGACTACGAGATCGACTTGCGGACGCCCGTGCGCGACGGCGCAACGCACGAAGATCTGGGCGCGATCTTCCGCGGCGCGATGTACATCAAACCCGAACGTCACCATCTCGAACTCGGCCAAACCGCGAGCGCGATGCGCGCATTGAGCGAAATCGGCGGCTAGTGGACCATCGGCAGCGGCACGAACCGCGTGAACGCCGGTGGACTCGGATTGAATTCATCCCCGTAAAGTGAGGCGCGGTCATTCAGCGTTTCGACCGGTTCGTCGTCCCAATGTCCGGTGAGCACGCGACGTTCGATCGTGTGCATCGCGGCGATGGTTTCTGCCGCCGTGAACGTGCAGTGTCCCGCGCGTTTGACGTAGAGCTGACGTAAGAGCGCCGATTTCCCGGCAGCCGCAACGACACTTGCATATGCGGCTTCTTCGTTTACCGGAACGAGTCCATCGGCGATCGTGTGCACGGTAAGTACGGGCACGTTCAAACGACCGTTGAGATCGATGTTCCGTGCGGCGTACATCATGGCGGAGAAATCAGCGGTGATCGGTGGCGCGGCATCGAGCGCACGTAAATCCGTCGCAAGATCGAGGTCGGCGGTTTTGTAGAGACGCGCGATCATCTCGCGTTCGGCGAGCGACTCGAACGCGCGCGTATACGAAAATCCGATGGTCGATGAAGGGTTGCCGCCCGCACGCGCTTCGAGTTCGGCGCGGAAGCCAAAAGCAAACGGAATGAACGCATGCCGCACCCACGCGATGAGCGCATCCGTTTTCGCGACGGTATCGGTAGGCGGCTCGGGCGTGCCCGGATACCACGGTGGAATGCCGTCGAGTGCCGCGACGAGCGCGAGGCGGGCGCGTCCGGCCGGCGTGGTCGCCGCTTCACCGGCGCGCTGCAGCGCGACGGCGGCGTTTGCACTTGGACTCGCAATGCGAACCGATTTGAGCGAATCGTGCGGCGCGAGGAGCGTGATGAAGGCTTGCTCCGCAAGAGCTAGGCCATTCCACGCGCCGGTCGTTCCCGCGAGCACGCCGCACATCGGCATCGCGCCATCGAATCGATCGGGATGCTCTTGAACGAGCCCCGCCGTGATGATGCCGCCGAGCGAGTGGCCCCACGCGATCGTATGTCGGGGTTTTCCGACGGTCGCTCCGAAAACCCGCAGCACGTCCATCTGATCCGCAAGCGCATCGGCCACGGCGTAGCCGGTCTTTGCATACGACGAACCGGCGAGAGCAAAGCCATGCGCGAGAAAATACGCCGCGGCATTGACGTCGCCGGAATCTTGGGCGGGATTGTCACCGCCGGCAACATACCCGTGACTGTAGAGCAGCAGCGTCCCGTTCCAACGCTTCGGGACTTCGATCTTGTAGGTGGCGCCGTCGGAAAACGTACCGACCAGAGGCGCCGGCAACGGTGGCGCGGCAGCGGTCAGCAGCACGAGGCACAGCAGGCTCGCAGCGAGCGCGCGTGTGCTCAACCGGCTAGTCCTCGTGCTCGAGAACGATCATTTCGGTGCGCGGTCGCGAGCGTAAGATGACGATCGAGAGGACGAAGGCGATCACCACCCCGGTGAGCACGCCAAGCTCGACCTCCGATGCCAAGTTCAACCCGGCTTTTCCGGTCCCGGCACCGCCCACTTCACCGACCGTAATGACGAGAATCCGCCGGATCACGGCGATGAGGCCGACGAGCAAAAACGGTTCGGCCACGAGCACCGAGCCGCGCAGCGAAAGCACGACCGTATATGCAAGCTCGACCACCATGAGCACGAGCAGAATCAGATCGAGGAAGTCCGACCCGACCGAGATCGTCGAGGCGTTCGGCGCGGTGATCAGCGCGAGCAGCGTTGCAGCGGATCGCACGAGGAGCGCGAGTGCCGCGATGAACAAGAGCGCACCGATTAAGAAGAAGACGAGCCGCTCGGTCCACATGAGCGCGCGCACGGCCCGTCGTTCCAGCGGTTTTGCCGTGGGCTCTTTGATCAGACTCATTCGTCGATGGATTTACGAAAGAACGCGAGCATCTTGCCGGCTTCGGGCATGATGCGGAATTCTTGGAAGCCCCACGATTTCACTTGTTGGATGCCGCTATTGTTGTTCATCGGCACGATGAACGTAATCGTTTTGATGTTGCGCTTTTTCGCAAGCGCCTGGATATCGGAGATCAGCTGATTTGCGATCAACGGCGATGCATCGGCGCGCGTGCGGAGCGATTCGACCATGGCGATATCCATGCCGTTTGCCGCTTCCGGGTCGTTGTAGCCGGCCGGAAATTTAAAGATGAGCTGTACGGTGCCGAGCAGCCCGCTTGCATCCTCGGCGATGAGCATGACGCGGCGCCCAGCCTGCTGCTCGGCTAGCCACCGTGCAATCCGCGCTTCCCAGGTTTCGCTGGTAGGGGGCGGGGAATTGAACACACCGTCGGCGATCAGACGGGCGGCATCGCGCGGCAATGCAAATCGAATGAAAACGCGACTCACGCTCGGTCTGTTTGGTAGGAGTTCGCGAAGTCCCGCCTTTTGCTTCGAGCCGCCTGATCAAAGCGGCCCATCTGTACGTTGTTGGAGGACGATTTCAAGTGAAT
>Ga0209100_1001875_pt1 | contig 13655 bp, 15 predicted proteins | sample lystaG_FD_185480 | JGI IMG/M metagenome (GOLD analysis project Ga0209100, IMG submission 185480) | Glacier valley bacterial and archeal communities from Borup Fiord, Nunavut, Canada, to study Microbial Dark Matter (Phase II) -... | ecosystem: Environmental > Aquatic > Freshwater > Ice > Glacier ...
GTTTCCAGTTCTTCATCGTCTATTTCTTCCGCTATATCCAGGAGATTCGTGGCATCATCTACCAGGATTTTGTCAACAAGATCTGCATCTTCGACAGCAGATATGGCTTTCGTAATGTCCATGATATCAGGAAATGCATCAAGGGAAGCCTGATTGGCTGCCAGTTCCCTGGCAATCCGGCGTGCTTCTTCAATTTCAGGGCGAAGCGGTACAACGGGAGTATGAAGCCCATCAACACACACAACTTTATCCTGAGCAATTTCTTCACAGGCAAGCGTGACAAGGTTCGGTGAATCTGAATCTACCATGGGCTGTGCACCGTCCACGAGCTGGCGGGTGCGTTTAGCAACGAGCATTGCAAGTGTATAGCGGCTTTCAACTTTCGGTAAGAGTTGTTCGAGCGGTGGTTGTATGAGCATGTGATGCCTCCTTCATAGTGGGTCCTGCGTTCTTATTCTACAGCACTTTGCATGCGCTAAGTGCGAATCGGGTTAATTATCGGCCCAAAATTCTCTCTTCAATGCCGATCTGTCTTGAATACTTGTGTTTTTCGGCTTCTATAATAGCAATAATTCGCTCTGCTGCCAAATATAAATCATCATTTATGACAACGTAATTGAAAAGATCAACTTTCGGTATTTCAACGCTGGCTTCAAGAAGTCTTCTTTCTATGACCTCCGGAGCTTCCGTTGCGCGCTTTACGAGCCGGCTTCTCAGTTCAGACATGGAAGGCGGCAAGAGAAAAATAGTAACTGCCTCCGGATAATTCTCCATCAAAGCAAGACTTCCGGATACAGTCAGGTCAAAAAGAACATCTCTGCCCTCATTGATCAGCTTCAAAAGAGGCGTAAGCGGTGTACCGTAATAATTATTCAAATAGATATCGTGCTCCAGGATTTCTCCCTCGGCCATCATCTGTTTGAATTGTTTCTCCGTGCGGAAAAAATACGAAACACCTTCCTGTTCATTCTCCCGCATGGCACGCGTCGTCACGGAAACCGAATGTGCAATATCCGGCAGACGCTCCCTGACCTTGTCAATGACAGAACCTTTTCCTACCCCTGAGGGTCCCGAAACCGAAACCAACAAACCTTTTCTTGTCTGTTCTTCTGTCATAGATACTCTACTCAAATGCATGACCTCCGACTTCAGTATTCAGATTTACTGTTTTCTGCAGAAGAGAGTCAATCTCTTCGAGCGGAAGTGCTGATAATACGATATGGTCGCTGTCCATTACAAGAACGGATTTGCATTTTTTGCCGGAAGAGGCGTCAATCAGCGCGCCCCGGTCCCGGGCATCCTGGACTAAACGGCGAACAGGGGCTGAATCAGCGCCTACGACCGTAATCAGACGTTCAGAAGATACAAGATTGCCAAACCCAATTCGTATAAAACTCACACGCCATCCTCGCTTGCTTACGTATTTACGCCAGATTCTGGATTTGTTCACGAATCTTCTCGAGATCCGTCTTCATATCCAAAACAAGGTTAGTCGTTATTATGTCATTGGCTTTCGATCCGATCGTGTTAATCTCCCGGTTTATTTCCTGCAAAATGAAATCCAGCTTCTTACCGATGCTGCCGCGGGCGGCAAGTGTCGTCTTAAGCTGCACAAAGTGGCTTTCAAGTCTGACAAGCTCTTCATCTATGGAACACTTGTCTGCAAAAATAGCAACCTCTGCTTCTCTTCGGCCTTCATCAAAAACAATGCCGGACGAATCGCCGAGAAGCTCATCCATTCTGGCCTGAAGGCGGAGACGGTAATCAACCGGTACAAGCGGCGCGCGCAGGGCAAGCTGCTCCCGCATAGTTTCAAGCCCCTGCGTCTTCGAAAGGATATCTTTCAGAAGCTTATTCCCCTCGACCTGGCGCATCTCGGATATCTCCGTAATCGCAAGATCCAAAGCCGACATAAGACTGTCGCGGACGATGTCAGGGGTCCATTCAACAGGCTGAACCGTCATAACATCAGGAAGTCTGGAAATAAAATCCGCTCCGGCGGTATCCATTCGGCCCGTGGAAGCGGCTATGTCGGAAAGGGCCTGTGAATAAGCTCCGGCTAAAGCCAGATTAGCAGCAACATGTGTGTTTCCGACGCCCTGATCTTCAATCGATATAAATACATCAATCTTGCCGCGCATCAGCCCGGAAGTGACGAGCTCACGTATTTGCGGCTCTAATGAAAGCAGCGCGCGCGGCATGCGGACCTGAACATCACAGTAGCGATTGTTGATGGACTTAATCTCAATCAGATATCTGCGCGAATCAAAAATACAATCGGCCCGGCCATATCCGGTCATGCTCTCTGCCATATAAATACGGTGCCTCCGTGATTACGTAAAAACAATCCGGTGTTTCTTTAAATAGGTGTTCCTCATTATAGCGCAGGTCGCCAAATCGCGCAACAGCTAAAAATAGCGGTACAGCTTAGAGCCGCAATGGTTTAAAGGAAATATAATCCCCGGCTACAAGATGATAAGTCACCCCGTTTTTCTCGCCTTCGAAGGCCTTATAGTGTCCTCTGCCATGTAAATGTCCATAAATACATATTTTGACATTATATTTCTCCATCATGGAACAAAATGCAGATTTCACTTGGGGCAGAAGAATCGGCGGATAATGCAGAACGGCAATAATCTCTCCGTCCGGGTCATCCAAAAGAGATCTTCCAGCTATGAGGGATCTCTCGAGCCGGGCGAGTTCACGATCAAAAATGACCTGGTCTGCTGTCCGGAATTCAGGATCCGACGGTAAAAGCCAGCCGCGTGTTCCGCAGATAGCCCGCCCCTCCACAAGGAAAGCGTTATTTTTCATAAAGGAAAGGGACGATAAGCCCTTCGCCTGCGTCAGAGCCTCCACTTTTCCCACGGTACCCCACCAGTAATCGTGATTGCCTTTCGAGAGAATCTTCCTTCCGGGAAGATGATCCAGGTATTTCAGATCAGGAAGAGCTTCCTCAAGGGTCATCCCCCAGGATATATCTCCAGGGATTATGACCGTGTCATTGACGCCGACTGAGTCCAGCCATGCTTCTGTAATGCGGCTCTCGTGGTTTTCCCATTTCGGCCCGAAAATATTCATAGGCTTGTCAGTCCCCTGTGAAAGGTGAAGGTCGGCCAGTGCAAATATTGCCAATTTACTGCTCTCCGTTCTCTTTATGAAAGTGCCGGTAAATAGCCCGGGCATTGTCCCCCGAGATAAGCTGCACTTCGGCAAGCGCCTCTGTGGAAGCCGCGGCTATTTTCCCAATCGTTCCAAAATGTGCCAGAAGTGCTTTTCGCTTAGCAGGACCGATCCCATCGATTGATTCGAGCCTGAAAGAAAGATGTCTCTTTTTGGATAGCTTTCTCTGGTAGGAAATCGCAAAACGATGGACTTCATTCTGGATGGCCGTCAAAAGTCGAAGAAGAATCAGGCTGTCCTTTGAAGCGGACGCTTCCTCGGCCAATTCAATTATCCGCCCGTCAGGCAGCGCGAGTCCGCGGGTTCTGTGCTTATTATCCTTGACCATACCGGCAACCATTACTTTGTCCGAAAGATCCGTCTCGCGAAGAATCTCCCTGGCCAGGAGCACATGCTGCATACCGCCGTCCATAAGTATCAGATCAGGCATACGCGCAAAACCATCTTCTCCTGTATGGGAAAAGCGCCGTCTCAGAACTTCACGCATTGCGCCGTAATCATCCTGTCCTTCGGCGCGTCTGATTTTGAAAAGCCTGTACCCGGCCCGGTCAGGCCTGCCGTTATGAAAAACCACCATAGCGCCTCCCTGATCGTCTGCGCCCATGTTGGAAATATCATATGCTTCTATTCTCTCGACCGGTCTTTGCAGACCTGCATACGCCGACAGACTTTCAAGAGCCTGCGTGAGAGCCTTTTCCGAATCACCCACGCGAAGAATCCGCCTCATCAGAGCTTCAGATGCATTATCCGCTGCCATCCTGAGAAGTCCCACCCCGCTGCCGCGCTGCGGAACCCTCATCATCGTCTTATGTCCGCAAAGCTGATGCAGAAAATCAGACAGAGCCGCTGCTTCAGCGGGAAGTACGGAAACGAGTATTTCAGGAGGGATTATGCCTGCATCAGGATAGTGCTGTTCAAAAAAGGCAGTCAGAATCTCATCCTCGCCTTCCCTGTTGTCCGGAAGGAAAAAAGTAAGAGACCCGATGATTCGTCCTGCGCGGATCTCCAGTTTCCTGATGCAGATTTCACCGGCGTCCCGGCTTACGCCGATGACATCAAGATCCGTCTGTCTGGGAAGAGAGACTTTTTGAGCTTCCATGATTTTTTCAAGAGATTGAAGACGGTCCCGGTAAATCACAGCTTTCTCATAGTCCTGTTTTTCCGAGGCTTCCATCATCTGACCGGTAAGTTCCTTTTGGATTCCGTCATACCGGCCTTCGAAAAACCGGCAGATATCTTCCATGACCGCACGATATTCCGAAGCAGGGACATCCCCTTTACAGGGTGCGACGCATCGGCCTATGTAGTAGTTAAGGCAGGGACGCTCTTTTCCGATATCCTTTGGAAGAACACGCCTGCAGGTCTTTGTCGGGAAAATATCCCGGAGAGTAACAAGGGCCTGGTACAAATCCCCTGCCAGAAAAGGTCCGAAATACCGGGCTCCCTTTTCTTTATCAGATCCAATCCTGAAGACTTTAAGGATTCTCGGGTATTGATCCTGCATCGTGATACACACATAAGGATAGCCTTTGTCATCGCGAAGCAGGATGTTGTAGTGCGGCTGATATCTTTTGATCAGATTTGACTCAAGAAGCAGCGCTTCCAGTTCGTTTTCAACAACGATGAATTCAAAATCAGCAATATGGGATATCATTGCAATGACTTTATCATTCCCTGCCGGATTTTTGCAGAAATAACTGTTCAGACGATTCCGAAGATTCTTAGCTTTGCCTACATAAATAATAGAACCCGAGGTGTCCTTCATCAGGTACACCCCCGGGCTCGTTGGAACTACATCAATTCGGGCGTCAAAAACGGAATTATCTGAGCTCATAACACGCTTGGATTCTCCAAATATGTGATAAGGGTATCGAGAGCTGCCTGCTGGTCTTCACCATCAGCCGTAATCTCAATCTCAGCTTTATTCTCTATTCCCAGCGACATTACTCCCAAAAGACTCTTCGCATTAGCACGACGGCCACTGCGGCTCAGGTAGATGCTGCTTCTGAATGAAGAGGCTTTTTGGATTAAAACAGCAACAGCCTTCATTTGAAGCGCTTCATCGCACTGGAAAACAACGGTTCGAGAAACCATGTTACATCCTCCTTGAAATACACTTACCTAATTTACTTTTCTATCAAAACAAGTATATGGAATGGGTTTGCCTCTGTCAATAAAAACGAAGTCTTTCTCAAAATATTTGGACAACTGCAAGCAAAAAGAACCCAGGCAGATCTATTCTTCGTGTGATTATGACACATCTATCCAAGTAAATAGTAATGCATCTTCACCATTGTCCTGATAATAACCCGGCCTTTTACCTGTGCGAACGAATCCGTATTTCTTATAAAGTGATATAGCTGACATGTTGCTCGGCCGAACCTCCAGGTGAAGCGTATGAACGCCGATTTGCCGGCAGCAGGCCAGTGCCGCATCTAAAAGCGAGCGTCCTGCGCCTTGACCGCGGCTTTCTGGATGTACGGCGATATTACAGATTTCACCTTCATCAAGAACGTACATCACGCCGATATATCCTATTACAGGATTAGATTCGAGTCCCTCTGCACGAGCTGCAAGGCAAAATGTATGCGTTGAATCCTCAAGAAAAGAAGCGAGGGATGTTCTACTCCACGGCGTATGAAAACACGCGCATTCAATCTCGTAAAGACGGTCCACATCAGGAAGAACACAAGGAGCAATCACAAATTCAGGCATGTTTGCCAGATTCCTCACTTGGAAAAATATTCTCAGGTTCTTTCTCGTCCTTATTCTCTGATGCCTTCGGAAACATCCGCTCCGCAGCTGTTTTGGCACGGTAAACCGGCGAGAGATCTTTCGCAGGGAACGTTTCCAGCAGATTCTCCGTCCGGGAAATTGTCTCGAAGGCCAGTGCAGCAACAGACGCAGGCTGCACCTCGCGGCCAAAAAGCATCGGGACAGAAGCTCTTTTTTTAAAAAAATACTCTTCCTTTGCATACGTGGAGGCGATATCGCCGCACAGCAGAATACTTGTATCGGATGTCCCCTCTATTTCTTCCCAGGTACTGCAAAGTATGATTAGTTCATCAATCGTTCTTGCATTCTCAGAAATGACTTCCTGACCTTCATAATAGGCAGTCGAAAAAACGCGTCGGTTTCTTGCATCCGTCATTGCCACAACAAGCGTGTTTTTGAAGTCCAGAAATGGAAAGGCCAGTGCTTTAAGGCTTGATACCGGCACTGCTGGCTTTTCGATAACCATGGCCATCGATTTGACAGCGCTTACACCGATCCGGATTCCGGTAAATGAGCCGGGTCCAACTGCACAGGCAAACGCATCAAGGTCCTTGTATTCTCGTCCGCTTCTTATCATCAGGTCGTGCACCATCGGCATAAAAGTCAATGAATGTGTCTGCTTGCCGATCGATAAAAGGGACTGCGCAAGTACCCGGCCATCTTCATAAAGACAGACTGAACAGGCGGTATTTGATGTATCACAGGCAAGTATCAGCATAGCTTTTCTCCTTTGAAAAATGCGATTTGCTCTTCCCCCCGCAGATTTTCTGCAAGCAGGTCGAGTTCCTGCTGCCGGGCCTCGGGATACGAAAGCTCTATAGCGCGGACATCGCCCGTACCATGCATGGATATCCGCAGTATATCATCAGGAAGGATATCGGCTATGAGCTTGCCCCATTCCAGTACACTAACGCCTTCCTGATCGAAGTATTCATCAAGCCCTGAATCCAGGAAATCATCCCCGTTGACCAGCCTGTATACATCAAAATGAAAAAGTGAAATCTGCCCTTCTTTCTCAGCAGGATGCTCCATCACAATTGTAAATGTCGGGCTTGATACGTGGGATGTTAATCCAAGACCGCGCGCAATGCCACGGGTCAGCGCTGTCTTACCGGCACCTAAATCTCCGTCAAGAGTAAGAATATCACCGGAGCGAAGACTCCTGGCAATCTCACATCCAATATGCTCCGTTGCCTCGGTTGAATAAGATAAAAGAGTAAGGACCGCCGTCATTTCTCTGCCCTTTCAACTGCTGCCGCAAACAGATTCTCAGGATCAAAATATACGAGGCCTTTGCCGACAAACAGCAGAACTCTGCTGTCAAAGGCAAACGGGTCGCCTGAGAACAAAGTAAGATCGGCCGTCTTTCCGGCAGTGAGACTGCCGTATCGATCAGAAACGCCGCAGATTTCAGCAGCCTTTATGGTAATCGAACGGAGTGCATCCATGACGGGAAGTCCGCCTTTTACCGCAAGACCTGCCGACAGCAGCAGATACTGTTCAGGTACGCAGGGATGATCCGTCATTATCGCCGTAGGAAGGCCTGCCTTATGCAGAACTCCCGCTGTCTTAATTGTGAGAGAGGAAAGCTCGGGCTTGGATCGGTCACCGATGATGGGTCCGACAATAACTCCGATCAGTTTGCCGCCCTTTGCAGAACGGTTGCCGCTTCCCCTGCCGGGAGCCTGGCCTGCTGCATATTCTTCATAAAGAATATCCGCAATAAGGTGTCCTTCCGTACAGTGCTCGAGTGTATATTTCAGGCCAAATTCATTACATATTCTAACAGCGGTCAGAATATCATCCTGTCGATGAGCGTGGATCTTAAGCGGAATATTCCCTGAAAGAACGGGAAAGAGTGATTCAAGCTGGAAGTCAAAGTCCGGACGGTCCGGCGCATCGGGCGCGTCTTCATCATGGCGGGCTTCCGCCTCATCATATTCCGTCTTCATCTGATGATACTCATCCCATTTAATGCCGTATTCAACAGCTTGATAAAGGGTATCACGAAGAAGTCCTGCTGTCCCCATCCGGGTAGCAGGGGTCTTGTTGTCCTTGCCGTATACTCGCTTGGGATTCTCTCCGAATGCGATTTTCTGCGCGCAGGGCGCAGAAATCACGGCCTTATCAACCGTACGTTCAAATGTATGAAGAAGCGCAAACTGGCCTCCCATAACATTGCCGCTGCCGGGACCGGTCATAACCATAGATACGCCAGCCTCATATGCCTCGCGAAAACAGACGTCTGCATGATGAATACCGTCAATAGCCCTGAGCTGCGGCGTTATGGGATCCGTGTCCTCGTTGCCGTCGCTGCCTTCAAAATCCAGACTGTCATCAAAGAGGCCGATATGGGAGTGGGCATCAATAAATCCGGGAAGAATCCAGCCGCCCTTTGCATCTATGATGTGATTTGAAACATCTGACAGAAGGTTTTGCGGAAGGCTGTCCATGGGACCTGCCTGTGCAATCAGGTCACCGTCTACTGTAATATAACCGTCTTCAATAACACCTTGTGTCTCCATTGTCAGAAGATATGCATGTACAACAACAAGCACCCGGGGACCTCACTTTCCTCAAAACAAAAGTCGCGGCGCACCCTGCCATTTGATGACGGATGCGCCGCGTAAGCTGATACAAAATGTGTCTGTCTTTGTCCGCAGCTTTGACTTCAGCCAGTCTTTGTAGAAAAGCTGACCATAAGTACGGCGCGAGATTCGATTAACGCTTGGAGAACTGAGAAGCTTTTCTTGCCTTCTTGAGACCTGGCTTCTTTCTTTCTTTCATACGGGAATCACGAGTGAGGAAACCGGCTTTCTTGAGGATTGCACGATAAGCGCCCTCGTCTGCCATAAGCAGTGCACGGGAAATTCCGTGACGGATTGCTCCGGCCTGGCCGGCAATACCGCCGCCGATAGCCTTGCAGATAATATCGAACTTACCATCGGTTGCTGTAGCAACAAGCGGCTGATGAACGATAAGCTTCAAGGTCTCAAGACCGAAATAGTCATCGATCTCTCTATCGTTAATTGTAATAATACCTGTACCAGGAATCATACGTACGCATGCAACTGCATTCTTACGACGTCCTGTACCGTAGAAATAAACTTTGGTAGATTTCTTAACCATGTGACTTGGTCCTCCCTCTCTTATACGTTAATTGTCAGCAGCTCGGGCTTCTGTGCGGCCTGGTTGTGTTCAGGACCTGCATAGACGGTAAGCTTTCTGAACATCTGACGGCCCATAGCATTTTTCGGGAGCATTCCCTTGATGGCGAGCTCAAAAACCTTCTCAGGCTTGGTAGCCATCATCTTGCGTGCGCTGGTCTCTCTTAATCCGCCTGCATACAGAGTATGGTAACGGTAGAACTTCTGATCAAGCTTGTTGCCGGTAAGAACCAGCTTTGAAGCGTTGACAATAATAACATAGTCGCCTGTATCTTCAAAAGGGGTATACGTCGGCTTGTTCTTACCGCGAAGAATCTTCGCGACTTCACTGGCGAGACGGCCAAGCGTCATACCTGCGGCATCAACAACGTACCATTTTCTCTCGATTTCAGCTGGTTTAGCTACATACGTCTTCATATCGGATATTTGTCCTCCTATTTCTTTTGTAAAACCATGAACGAATAATCGTCCATGTGAAAGTGCTCCACCATCATAATAGGGAGCAGCAAATCTGTCAAGCACTGATTTTGATTTAGCTGAATGGATTTAAGAAATTCGCCGTTTTTCTTCAATTTTCTCGTTTTTTCAGTGAAAATAACTTACATTTCCGATGCATCTTTTGAAGTTCAGCCAAGGTCTGTTAAGATGGCGCATATATCGGCCAGATTATCAACAACTGTATCGGCCGGGGAAAGATCCTGACCCGGAGATGTCGGGTTCTTATATCCGACGGTAAACATACCGGCAGCTTTGCCAGCGCGTACGCCGGCGGAAGAATCTTCAATAACCAGACACTCAGACGGGGGAACGCCCAACTTTTGGGCTGCAAGCAGAAAAATATCCGGCGCCGGTTTGCAGTTCACAACTTCGTCACCGGTGGTTGCGCCCTCCATAACATCACGAAGATCAAGATAATCAATGACTGCTTCGACGAACGAACCCGCGGAGGCAGATGCAATGGTTGCACGAATACCGTTCACATTCATATAGGCAAGCAATGTGTCGAGGCCCGCCGAAGATCTAAGTTCCGAATCCTGAAGAGCTTTGATGAGCGCATTCCATTGTCTGTCGCTTAACTGCTCGACTGTATGCTCCAGACCGAATTTCGCCTTGATTCTCTTCCAGCGTTCGCTGCTGGTCCTTCCGACAAATTGGTTTATCAGGTCCTGGTCAATTGAAATCCCAAGATCTTTATAAATCTCGGAATTGATCACCACGTGAAGGGGTTCACTGTCAAGAAGTACCCCGTCCATATCAAACAACACTGCTCTAATCGGCATTTTGTCCTCCTATATAATGTCATCGCCTATGTTTTCAGACTATATTTGAAAATATTGATTTCTTATTTTTGGGGGTTTTCTGAAAAGAAGGGAGAAAATGCCAGCGGTTCCTTAACAAACGGATCTGCGCTGAACGTCATCTCATTTCCGGTCCTCGGGTGTTTGAAAAATAATTCTGATGAAAACAAGGCAAGCTTATGCCAGCCTTTGGCTTCCGTGAAAAGCTTATTGTATTTGCAGTCGCCAAAAATCGGACATCCGGCGTTGGAAAGCTGTACACGGATCTGATGATGTCTGCCCGTAAACAGCGTAATCTTCAGAAGTGAGAGATCCCCATATTCTTCTACAAAGGACGTCTGCACCACTTCGTACCCGAGAGCCGCGCGTTTGGCGCTTTTTCTGTCTTTGGGAACAACACGGGCACGATTGGTTTTCTCGCTTGTCACAACATAATCGATGAGTTCGCCTTTTGTTTCCGGCATATGTCCGCACACAATGGCCATATACGTTTTTTGAATCTTTCTGTCCGGTATCTCCGAAGCAAACCACCTGTCAGTGATCTCGGACCGGGAGAAAATCATTACTCCGCCGACCGGGCGATCGAGCCGGTGGATAAGTTTAATTGACATATCGGGAGCTGATTTCGACTGGCCAAATGAGGCCTGAAGGAATGTCAGCAGATCCATAAAACCTAATTTGTCAGGCTGTGACGGCATACCGGCAGGCTTAATGACTACCAGGATATCTTCGTCCTGAAAAAGGACCTCCGGAACCGGGGTATGAAAGGAAAATCTCATGGCTGTCTCCTATTTTGTGTATAAGGTTCTGTATTGTTCGTTTTTTGTTTCTAAATTTCCAAAGTGTCCGCTTTTCTAATTTATACAGATCAAATACAAGTCCTTACTGGCCTATACCTGCACAGGCGTTTGATAGTTCTATATCATCTTTTCCATTGCCGCCTGTATTTATACCAGTCACGGCGTTCGGATAATTACCGGTAAAGCAGGCATCGCAGAATCTGTGTCCAGGCTCAGATATCATATCTCCGAGACTGTCGGCCTGAAGATACCCAAGGGAATCAGCGCCGATGACACGGCAAATATCTTCAATAGAGTGCTGCCGGGCGATCAGTTTGTCTCCGGATGGAACATCAGTACCGTAGAAGCACGGGTGCATAAAGGGAGGCGCGCTGATACGCACATGGACTTCCAGAGCGCCGCACGCCTTGAGCATACCTACAATATGAGCGATCGTTGTGCCGCGGACAATGGAGTCGTCGATCATGACAACACGCTTTCCACATACAGATGATTTGACCGGATTCAGCTTGATAGAGACAGCTTCCTGCCGCTGCAACTGTTCCGGCTTGATAAAAGTACGGCCGATGTAGTTGTTTTTGACAAAACCCCGAACAAGAGGAATTCCTGATTCAAGACTGAATCCATTGGCGGCGTCAAGTCCCGATTCGGGAACCCCAATAACGACATCCGCATCAACGGGATACTGCCTTGCCAAAAGGCGGCCAGCCTCAAGACGAGCTTCAAAAACACTCACGCCGTCGATATAACTGTCCGGCCGTGCGAAATAAATATATTCAAAAATACATTTGCTGCACTTACCCGAACAATGCGTGCGTATAGAGTGGAGTCCATTCTCATCACATATTACGATCTCGCCGGGCTCAACATCACGGACAAACTCAGCGCCTGCCGCATCAAGGGCACAAGTCTCCGAAGCGAAGACATATGAGTCCTGGATTTTCCCGATACAAAGCGGCTTGAATCCGTAACGATCCCGGGCAGCTATCAATTTGCGCGGACTCATGACAAGAAGAGCAAAAGCACCTTCAATGACATTCATAGCCGCCTCAACTGCGCTCTCAATCGAATGGGTCTTCACACGTTCTTTGGCCAGCTGATAGGCAATTACCTCTGAATCAATGGTGGTCTGAAAAATAGCGCCTTCGTCTTCGAGTTCCTGACGAAGCCTGACTGTGTTGGTCAGATTGCCGTTATGCGCAATCGAGAGTGTTCCTTTAACATATTGGGTAACCAAAGGCTGTGCATTCTCATACACACTTCCGCCCGTAGTTGAGTACCGCACATGCCCGACAGCAATGGTTCCGGTAAGTTTCTGTAATACTTCAGGCTTAAAAACTTCGCCCACCAGGCCCATAGCTTTGTGGCACCGGATGTATCCATCATCATTTATAGCTATGCCGCAGCTCTCCTGCCCCCGATGCTGCAATGCGAAAAGTCCATAATAGACAAGGGGCGCAAGTGTCAGGTTATTTCTGTCGTAAATGCCGAATACTCCACATTCCTCATGTAGCTTTTCTGGCAAATGGATCCCCCGCTTTCTTCTGTCGAAAAAACTGCTCAAAATAGAATCGGCACCCATTTCTGTGGTGCCGCTTTTTGCTTTAACACGTTACTATTCTAAACACGGATGGGGTTGCTGTCAATTGTTCACGACCGTTAGAATCCCTTAAAAGCGAAAGTCATCATTACTTTATAAAATCAGTCCGGAGTATGATGAAGCCGCTGCGTGCTATAATCAAACATGACAAATACCGCTAAAGTACTCTCAACCGTTCAAAACGAAAAAACAGCTGATCATCTTTACACCGAAATGAATCAGACTAAAAACTAAGGCGGACATCTTGAATATTATAAAAAAGGCAATTTCAGACTTTGATATCAGCAGTTTGAAGAAGTGCAGACTGTGCGCTCATGAATGCGGAGTTAACCGCCTCGAAGGCGAGGTCGGCGTGTGCGGTATGGGCGCCGGAATTGTAGCTGCCCGTGCCGCTCTCCACTTCTGGGAGGAACCCTGTATTTCAGGAACAAAAGGTTCGGGAACCGTCTTTTTTTCCGGGTGCAGCCTCCACTGCAGCTTTTGTCAGAACCAGGCAATCAGCCGTGGAACCCAGGGCAAAGAAATATCAATCGAACGACTCACGGAAATCTTCTTCGAGCTCAAGGCGCAGGGTGCTCACAACATTAACCTTGTGACCCCCACCCACTTCATCCCCCTCATAACAGCTGCGCTTCGCCTGGCCAGGGATCAGGGGCTGAATCTTCCCATCGTCTGCAACTGCGGAGGCTATGAAAGCGTCGAAGCCCTGAAAATATGGGAAGGTCTGATCGACATCTATCTGCCGGATTTGAAATTCTGTTCAAGTACCCTTGCGAAGACCATGTGCGGGACTGCGGACTACTTTGAAAAAGCATTCGCAGCACTGTCAGAG
>Ga0209100_1001879_pt1 | contig 13642 bp, 12 predicted proteins | sample lystaG_FD_185480 | JGI IMG/M metagenome (GOLD analysis project Ga0209100, IMG submission 185480) | Glacier valley bacterial and archeal communities from Borup Fiord, Nunavut, Canada, to study Microbial Dark Matter (Phase II) -... | ecosystem: Environmental > Aquatic > Freshwater > Ice > Glacier ...
ATTGGTCTGAGGTCAGTGACGAGCGTGAAGTATTTCATGATGAGGGAATCCGGAAGGGTCATGATTTTTTCGAACATGATGAGGGGTGCGTCATGGACACCAACATAATTATTCAAACTCTTGCTCATTTTGTGGATCCCATCAAGGCCTTCGAGAAGTGGCATCATGATGACCGCCTGGGGGGATTTTCCTTTGGATTTTTGCAGAGTCCGTCCCATGAGAAGATTGAACCTTTGATCGTTTCCGCCAAGTTCGACGTCGGCGTCGATCATCAGGGAATCGTATGCCTGCATCAAAGGGTACAGAAATTCATGAATTCCAATGGGTGCATTGCTTTGAAAGCGCTTTTTAAAGTCCTCCCTTTCCAGCATTCTGGCGACAGTGGTTGTCTGGCTAAGTTCTATGATCTCCTTTAGATTCAGCTTACCAAGCCATGTGCTATTGAAATGGATGATGGTCTTATCCTGATCAAGAATTTCGAAAATCTGGTCCGTGTAGGTTTTAGAATTCTCAAGCACCTCATCTTCTGATAACTGCTTCCTCGACGAAGACTTCCCGGACGGATCGCCAATCATTCCCGTGAAATCGCCGATGATGATGTGGATCTCATGCCCCAGATCCTGGAACGCCTTTAGTTTCCTAAGCACAACGGTATGGCCAAGATGAATATCCGGTGCGCTGGGGTCGAGGCCCAGCTTAACCTTGAGTATCTTCTTAGCCTGTAGTTTTTCGATGAGCTCTTCTTCTCCGATGAGGTCATCGATTCCTTTCCTGATGAGTTCAAGAATCTCTTTATTCTCCATTTTTTATTATTCCTCCATATTTATGAATTAGATTCTTTCTAGATTTGGGGTAAATCGCAGTTTCGATCTGAAAAACTGTAAAAAAATAAAGCTCCCATCCAAAAGGATGAAAGCTTCTCTTTCATGTTACCACCTTAATTTATCCCTCTGTCGCCAGTAGGAACCTTATCGAGTACATTCATACTCTAGCGTTTTAACGGTCGCAGGTTCCGGAACAGCCTACTTTGCCTAGCATTTCGGTGTTCTGCTCAGAGATGTATTCGTCCAATTGCAACTATTTCCTTGCACCATACGGAAATTCTCTGAAAGTTACAGAATGGATTACTCGTTCTCGTCATTGCATTGATCATATTGGGTATATTTTAGCGAACTAGTGATGATAAGTCAACCACAACCAATTTAGAACATGCCCTCGTATTTTTCTACTGAATTGGATAGCATTAAGCCACAAGTGATCAAGTAAAGCGGTGAAAATACAGAGCTTTTGAGGAAAAACTCAAATACACCATTAGGCGCAAAGTTGTTTCCTGGTTCAAAGAGTGCAAGAACACCAATGGTAAGGTAGATGGTGAGACCTGCAAGTCCGAGGGATAGTTTCAGATAACTGATTTTAACTCTCATTCGGTTTGTAAGATATTGCATCAAATCCTTAGAACCCAGGATAAAACCGAACAGGACAAAAATGAGGACTGTAAAAATAAGCAGTGCCAAAGAGTAGAAGTTATCTGTACCAGACAAGGATACATTTCTGATGATGAGCTCTCCGAGGACTGCAAGGATTATCAATGCAAAAAATTTTAAAATAGCTTTGAAATTTTTATTCATTCAATAATGCGAATCTACTCCCTGATTTGGGAATAGGGTATCGCTCTCTCCCTCCTTGAAATAGATATTTCATAGATATATTTTTAGACCTTAACTTATTATAGCCTAATTCATATGATATTGTCAGCCATCGGAAGCGGAGAAAATGTGCAAATTTTTAGATAAAGATTATTAAAAGAAATCACTTTGAGTGAAAATCAGAAAAACAGTGAAACAATTACTACAATCGGTTATGAAGATAAAGCTTCAGCTGTTGAATGAGAGAGCCTGTTAGGAGTAATGCGAAGGTTTCATCCAAATCTTATATTTTGTTTGATCTTCTATTTCTATATAGCTGTTATTATCCTGAACCGCAATCAGAAAATATCGGTTTGAGTTAGTATCACCTGGAAACTTTTATTAATTCACTTAAGTTGGTATAATGAAAGGGAATATAAAGAAAAGGAGTTTTTAAAATGAATCCAATCGTTACAATAAAACTAAATACAGGCAAAGAAATCAAGGTAGAACTATATCCAGAAATCGCACCAAATACGGTGAAGAACTTTGTGTCACTGGTTCAGAAGGGTTTCTACAATGGGCTGAAGTTCCATCGTGTAATTCCAGGCTTCATGATCCAGGGCGGATGCCCACAGGGAATAGGAGTTGGCGGACCTGGGTATGGTATCAAGGGAGAGTTCAAAGCCAATGGATTCAAGAATGACCTTGACCATAAAGTCGGCGTAATTTCAATGGCAAGAAGCCAGCACAATGATTCCGCTGGAAGCCAGTTTTTCCTGATGGTTGCTGATTCACCACATCTAAACGGACAATATGCAGCCTTTGGAAAGATCATTGAAGGTTTGGAAAATGCACTTGAAATTGCAAAAGTTGCAAGAGATCGCAACGACATGCCAAGAGTTGACCAAATCATGGAAAGCGTCACTGTGGAACATGCAGAAGAAATCGGAAAACCAGAAACCTTATAGTAAATGTTTGTGTGTTAAATAGATACTAGGAGAGAAAAATGGAAAGTAATAGAATGTTATTGACCTATGGCTTAACTGAAGAAGAAATGAATAATTTAACCAAAGAAAACCTTAAGTTGAAGGTGATCCACAGCGGCAATGCAGGAACAATCCTGGGAGAGTTCCTTGAAGGCAAAGAAATTCCTCATGAGGGAGAACCCCTGAGCAATGAGAAATTCATCATTTTTACCGGATATGAGACAAATGAGGAATTAAAGGAAGTCATCAACACAATAAGGAAAGAACATATCTTTGGTTCCATCATGGCTGTTCTGACGGAGACAAATGTCAATTGGAAGATCAATTATTTTATGGAACATCTTTTGGAAGAACGAGAAGAAAACAGACAACTCGAAAAAGAAAGACGAGCCAAAGCTTAATAATTACGGGGTGATATCATGGCAAGAGTGGGAGAAGAACTTAAAAAATCAAGGATCGACTCCAATATGACAGTAAAGCAAGTCGCCAAAAAATTAGGCGTTTCGGAAAGCTTTGTCAATGAAGTCGAGCAAGGAAGAAAAGTCATCAATGAAGAGTTGCTGAATAGATTTTCCAAAGTGTTCAAGAAAGATGCTGCCAGTATGGGACTCGGCACACTGGAAGAGTCCGTTGTGGAAGAAAAAGCAGATAGAACAAGAGAGATTATTAAGAAGGAAATCTATTCTGCTCCGAAGACACCTGTGAATGAATTGTGGAACCAGGCCTTCGGCGACAACATCAAGAATGTTCCGGTCCTTGATTATTTTATGAAGAAACAGTTGGAACATCGAAGCTACGTGGTAGAGGACAAAAAGGTTCTCGGATACCATATGGACAAGGTGTTTATGCTTAAGGTTGAAAATGATGACCTCAAAGGATTCAGAATCAGGACAGGAGATTATGTGGTCGGTGTTGAAGCAAAGGATTTTCAGGGGACTTCCATCATGCTGCTAGAGTACAAAGGGAAAAACATCCTGAGAAAGACGAGAAACCTGAACAACGGGAATGTTGAATTACTGACATTTAACGAGAAGCAGCTGTCGGAAATCGTGACAATCAAGAACATCAAACCCATACTTAAAATTTTCAAGGTGGAATTTCAAATATAACATCATCGAGTTATCTACAGGAGTATGAAAATAGTGTGGATAAATCCACCGTTTTCTCGATAATCAAAAGGATTGAAATGCAGTATATTATGCAGTTTATCCATAGAAACGAAAGAAGTTATCCACACAATGTGGATAACTTCTTCGTTTCTATGGATAACTATTATTTCATGATAAAGTTATGCACAGGGTGAACAATCAAAAGCAGCAGATTTTTTAAAAAAGAGGCGAATTGAAAAAAGTGCTGCTCCTCTTGGATTTTACTGGATTGTTCATGTTTTTATGAGCAATAATGCAAACAAAAATATGAAAAGTGAGGTATGATTTGTGTATAGATCAGGTTCAGGTTTCAGATAATAACATCACTCATGAATAGACTTGAAATTACTTTAAAATATATTAAAAAGTGTTATTCGGGATCATTATTGCAGTGAATAATTCATTTGGCTTGGTTCAAGATACAACTTGGTTATACTTGATTCTGGGTATTGTTCATCCATTGTTCCCCAAATGTTAATAGAAATTTAGAATGCCAAATTTCACACAATATATAATGGTCTTAAGGAATATTTTTCGCGAAAAACATCAATAAATTTCACTTGATGAAGAAAGGATAAAGAGATGAAATATAGAAATAAAACCATAATTACCGGAATCGCCATTCTATCGTTGGTTCTCAGTGCATGTGGCAGTACAAAGGATAAATACAAGAATGCTGATGACCCGATTGTCCTAGGTTCCTTTGTCGATACAGAGGGGGGGATCCTTGGAAACATGATTCTACTTGTTCTCGAAGACAAAGGGTATTTGCTCGAAGACAAGGTTCAGTTTGGGACACCTGATGTTCAACGGAATGCGCTTTTGCAGGGTGAACTGGATATGGGTGTAGATTATACGGGTAATGGACAGTTCTACGCAAAAGGTCTCAGTGAAGAGATTTGGAGAAATTCAGAAGAAGGCTATAAGGCAATCAAGGAATATGACGAGAAAGAGAATGGACTGATCTGGCTTGCGCCGGCCAAAGCAAACAACACGGAAGCCCTTGCTGTAAAAAAGGATTTTGCCGAACTTAACGGATTGAAGACCATGGAGGATCTGGCAAGATACATCAATGAAGGGAAAGAGGTCAAGCTGATTACCTCCCAGCTGTTTGCAGAGAAAGAAGCCGGGCTTGTCGGAATGGAAAAGGCTTATGGATTCAAACTGAGAGAGGATCAAATGATCCTTCTTCCTCATGGCAATACGGCAGAAACGCTGAAAGCTTTAGCCAATGGAACTGACAAGGTGAATGTGGCTCTGGCTTACGCCACGGATGGCTCGCTTGTTGATTTAAGCCTTGTCATTTTAGAGGATCCGAAATCCATTCCTCCTGTATATGAACCTTCTGCTGTAGTTAGAAAGGAAGTTCTCGATAAATATCCTGAAATCAAGGGCATTGTCGAAAATGCTTTTTCGTATCTCACCAAGGAGAATTTGCAGGAAATGAACAAACGGGTCATTGTGGACGGAGTATCACCAAAGGTGGTCGCAGATGAGTTTCTTAGAGCGAACAAAATCATAGATAAGGCTACGCAGTACTAGTGGACAAAAAATATCGGATGAAGGTGACTGAACGTTGGGACGCATTAAGGATAAGCCGCTATTGCTATTTTCTCTGGTTGGGCTACTGAGTAATTTCCTATTACCCTTGGTAGAAGTCAAACAGAATAGAATTTCGAATGGTATACGGATGAGCGCATTTGAGTTTATCGGACTTTCAGAGCTGATCATCACCATTTTCTGGATCATTTTAATTTTCCTCTCCTTCTATCACCATGGAAAGAAAAGCCTCTTTGTATTTTACATAGGGGCTATTTCCATGGTTTTTCAAATTTTACTCATCGGGATTAGGGGTAATGAGGTGGTTTCGGGCAGCCTCTCCATGCGAGTAACATTCGCCGCTTCCTTCTATATTTCTATGCTCATGCTCTATCTCATCCTGGCAGAAAGTTTCGATGCCCTTAAGTCAAGAAAACCGATGGGAATCCTTGGTATAGCTCTAATTGCTTTAAGTTTGTTTTTTGGATTCCGGACTGGCCTGTTTTCGTCGTTTTCCATTTTTAAGGAATTTGAAGTCAAGAAAGACCAGTTTTTTATCAGCTTATGGACCCACTCATTTCTTTCATTTGGCTCGGTCCTTGCCGGGACACTCATTGCGATACCTTTAGGGTATCTTTCCTATATGAGAAAGAAACTGGAAAATGCGGTCATGGTTCCACTGAGCATCCTTGAAACCATACCATCACTTTCCCTTTTTGCCATTCTTCTGGTTCCCCTTGCAAACCTCGGCAAACTCAGCTTCTTTAAAAGTATTGGGGTCAGTGGAATCGGCTGGGCACCAGCTTTTGTCGCACTTACTCTCTATACGCTTCTTCCCATTGGAAGAAATACACTGGTAGGCTTTTCATCAGTGGACAAGAATATTATCGAGGCGGCAAAAGGTATGGGGATGAATAAGAAAGAGATATTATTTAAAATCGAGTTTCCACTGGCTTTCCCGCTGATTCTTACAGGAATAAGGATTGCACTGGTGCAGACTATCGGAGGCGCTGTTCTCGCAGGGCTTGTTGGTGGGGGAGGTCTTGGAAGCTTTGTATTTCTAGGACTAGCAGAAGCCTCGCCGGATCTGATTCTCCTTGGCGTAATCCCCATAGTCGCCATTACCCTTTTAATGGATGGCTTACTTAAGGCAGCCTACAAAATGCTAAGGAGGAACGTAGAATGATCAAATTAAGCAATGTATCAAAAAGCTATGATGGTCATGAAGCCGTCAAAAATATTTCCCTTCATGTCAAAAAAGGTGAGTTTATTATCCTTCTTGGCCCATCGGGTTGTGGAAAATCAACCACTTTAAGATTAATTAACAAGATGATCGAAAGGTCCAGTGGGGAAATCTTTGTGCAAGATGAAAATATCGATTCGATCAAGGAAGAGACTTTGAGAAAAAATATAGGTTATGTGATCCAAAGTATCGGTCTCTTTCCCCATATGACGGTTGCCATGAATATCGCCACTGTTCCGCTGTTAAAGAAGTGGGACAAGAAAAGGATTGAAGAAAGGACAAAGGAGATGCTTGGGCTCGTAGGTCTCTCGCCAGAGATGTACCTTAAGAAGTATCCACATGAACTTTCCGGCGGCGAAGCCCAAAGGATCGGTGTGGCAAGGGCGCTTGCTTCGGAGCCTGATATTTTACTTATGGATGAACCCTTTGGCGCAGTAGACCCCATAAACCGTGTCAGGTTACAAAAAGAATTTAAGGAAATCCAGAAGAAGTTGCATAAGACTGTGATTTTCGTCACGCACGATGTGGAGGAGGCGTTATTCCTAGGAGACAGGATCTGCATCATGAGAGAGGGAGAGATCATTCAAGTGGATACGCCATCAGAAATTGTCCTTAATCCGAAGGATGAGTTTATACGAGACTTTTTCCGGGGGGAAGGGGCATTGAGTTTGCTTGGTCGTTACAATGCCAAGGATTTTATTGAAGAAATTCCTGCAACAGGGGAATTATTAGCAGAAAATGCTACCTTGAAGGAAGCACTTTCAGAGATTATCCTCAGGCAGAGCGAAAGGATTCCAATGAAGGGCGGCAGTATTTCTCTTGAAGCCATTATGGAAGCGACTTGGAGGGGAGACCATGAAAAAGATTAACAAGACTCTTCTCAGCAGCATCATTCTATCTATAATTCTTATTCTCCTGCTCCTTTACTCGAAAGGCTTTGAGGGGGTTCTCAATCAGCTTTTCAGCACTAAATTTCCTTCTGGATCAAGGACTGCACTTCATGTCCTTTTTTTAGAACACTTGAGGATGGTCGTAATTTCGAGCATTATTGCGATTGTTACGGGTTTTGTCCTGGGTGTATTCGTTACGACAAAGTTTGGACTTGTCTTTAAGGATTCTCTCCTAAAATTGGTGAATCTTGGTCAGGCATTTCCTTCTGCTGCGCTTCTTGCGCTTGTGATTCCCATCGTCGGTTATGGAATAGAAGGGGCGCTGTTTGCACTTTCAATTTATTCACTCATGCCGATTGTCTATAATGTGGTTACGGGTATCGAGGAAGTCCCTAAGGACATCCTGGAAGCGGCAAAAGGGATGGGCATGACAGAACGGGAGACTTATATGAAGGTTAAGCTTCCGCTGGCGATGAATGCCATACTTGGAGGAATAAGAACATCGGTCGTCATCAATATTAGTGCGGCAACACTTGCCGCCGCTGCAGGAGCTGGAGGGCTTGGTGTTCTCGTCGTCAATGGAGTAAAGACATTTGACATGGTTCTGATCCTGGAAGGTTCAATTCCAGTTACACTCCTCGCGATTATCGCGGAGCTTGTCCTAAAGGATGCTCAGCGAAGAATCATTTTTGAATGATAGAAGTGACAATAATAAGCTGTAAAATTCAATTGAAAATTTTGTTTGAAGGGACCGATTTTAATAAATCGGTCTCCCGTGTTAAAATGAGACATCGAAAATATATATAAAGGTGGAACAATATCATGAGATGGAGCTTGAAAGAACTATATCCATCCTTTGAATCTAAAGAATTCAAGGATGATTCAGAAAAGATTTTAAAGATGATTGAGGAGATCAATCTCTTTGCAAAGGATAATCTTAATGATCACACGAATGGGAAGGAAAAGATTGAACAATATGTCAATTACAATATCAAGATTACCAAGCTGATCTCAAAGGTGTTGGGCTTTTCAAACCTCAACATGGCTGTGGATGCGAGAAATGAGGTAGCCAGGGAAAACTATTCGAGGATTGCCATGAAACTCACTGACCTGACAAGGCCTGAGGTTCTATTTCAAAAATTTATCCTCGATGAGGAACAGTTTGATCATTATATTGAAGAAAGCTTACTCCTCAAAGAGCATGAGTTTTATCTGCAAGAAGCAAAGAGAAATGCAAGCTACATGCTAAGCGAAGGCGAGGAAATCCTTATCTCAAAACTTTCGGCGACAGGTTCAAAAGCTTGGACAAATCTTCAGAACATCATCACCTCGACGCTGCTTGTGGAGATGGTCGTCGACGGAAAAGAGTTTAAACTGCCTTTGCCAGCAGTGAGAAACCTTGCTTATGACAAGGATGCCAAAGTGAGAAAGGCAGCTTATGACGCAGAACTTTCAGCTTATGCTAAAATCGAAGAGTCTTCAGCGGCAGCGCTCAATGGAATCAAAGGAGAGGTCATCACCATTAATGGGACAAGGGGATATTCCTCGCCACTTGAAGAGACTTTGATCTCCTCCAGAATGGATGAATCAATCTTAGAGGCCATGTTTCTTGCCATCAGAGAATCTCTTCCCTATTTTGAGGACTATTTGAAACGCAAGGCAAAACTTCTTGGACATGCAAAGGGACTTCCATTTTATGACCTTTTCGCGCCAATCGGAGAAGTGCAAAGGAATTTCACCTATGAGGAAGCAATCGCATTTGTAGTGAAGAATTTCAATACCTTCAGTGACAGGCTCGGAGGCTTTGCGCAAAATGCTTATAATAAAAATTGGCTCGACATTGAGCCAAGAGATGGCAAGCGTGGAGGAGCGTTTTGCTCCAATCTTCATGCCATCGGAGAGAGCAGGGTTATGTCGAATTTCGACGGAAGCTTTAGCAGTATGACGACGCTAGCGCATGAACTGGGACATGGCTATCACGGACTTAATCTCAAGGATGAATCCATTCTTAACAGCAGCTACCCAATGCCCATTGCAGAAACGGCATCGATCTTATGTGAAACCATCGTCGTGAATGCAGCGCTGAAGGAAGCGGATGAGAAAGAAGCACTTACCATTCTTGAACAGTCCATTTCCGATGCATGCCAGGTCATTGTCGATATCTATTCCAGATATTTATTTGAAACAGAGCTTTTTAAGGTGAGGGAAGATCATCCTTTATCCGTAAACGAGCTGAAGGCAATGATGGTAAAAGCGCAGAAGGAAGCCTATGGAGAAGGTTTGGATCCTGATATCCTGCATCCCTATATGTGGCTGAACAAGACACACTACTATTCGGCTGGGAGAAATTTCTACAACTTCCCATATGCTTTTGGACTGCTATTTTCAAAAGGACTCTATGCAGAATACCTGAAGCGAGGAGAGGACTTTGTGGCAGAGTACGATGAACTCCTGGCCAGCACAGGAAAATCATCAGTCAAAGATATTGCCCTCACGATGGGGATTGACGTGACGAAACCGGATTTCTTCAGAGCCTCTCTTCAGATTGTGGAAGAGGACATCAAAAAATTCCTATCTCTGACTGAAAGATTGGAATAAGTGGATAAGAATTAGATTGAGGATCGTTCGATCTGTTAGAGGCAGCTTGAAAGATTCCTACAAAAGAAAAATACATGTGGAAACTCGGTGTTTCCGCATGTATTTTTCTTTTGTATCCTGAATTTTTAGAGTTCTTAGTTCATTATACTGATCAAATTCGTCGTTTCCTTTGCCATGGTTTTTAAAATGAAGCCGAGAAGCAATGAATTCAATTCATTGGGCTTTTTAAAAATTGCCACATGGCCACATCCAGGGAGCAGTACATATTCGGAGTTCTGGATGTTTTCATGGAGGAGTTTCGAGAAACTTGGGCGCTTTAGAACATCTTCTTCTCCACAAATGACTAAAGTGGGGGATTTGATGGACTTAAGAATGTCAGTCATGTAGACGTCATTCTTAAACGTCTGGTACAGACTCACCTGACCCGTGAAGTATTCAGGGGAGATGTTTTTTGTCGCCTTAGCCCTCTCTTTTAGAAACTCACGGTTCTTTTCGATGAAATCTGTGCTGTAGAGGGATGGTACAAGGACATTGAAGAACTTTTCTCCATCGCCGGATTCTGCCGCAGAAATCCAGTTGTCAATGAGATATACCATGATGGAATCGGTCTCGCTGACCGAATCGATAATGGAAAGGCTCAGGGTGGATTCAGGGTAGAGAGCTGCAAATTTCATGCCGACTTCTCCACCGTAGGAGGTTCCGATAAGGTGAGCCTTCTCAATATTCAGATGCTCAAGAAGCCTCATTGTCTCCCTGGCATGGTCATGAAAGGTATACTCGCCCTCAGGCTTGTCTGATTTCAGCTGTCCCTTGAAATCATGGAGGACAACCTTGAATCCAAGGCCTTCAAAGATCTTAGAGAGCCCGTACCAGCTCTTGGTACTGGCCATTACACCGTTTAAAAAAAGAATGGTATTTTTCGAATTCACATTGCCTCTGACTTCATAGAATAGTTTGATTCCATCGAGATCACAATACGACACGGGATTCACTCCTTTTATACTAATATGGCGTTTTCCTATTTATAAAGCAGGCCCATATCGTCCATGAGCTTGTAGAGGAATTTTGCAGAACCGTCATTGTCGTTGCTTGGGGCAACATAATCGACAATGCTCAGAAGGTTTGGAACAGCGTTTTCCATGCCTCCTTTAATTCCGGCAATCTTAATCATGGAGAGGTCATTGTAGTTGTCGCCAATGGCGGCAACATCATCGAGGCTGATTCCCAAATGATTGCATAAATGCTGAAGAGCGATGCCCTTGGAAGTCTTGCTGCTCGTCATTTCAAAATTATATTTCCATGAGGTGAAAGTACGAATTCTCTTGTCCATACTGAAGTATTCCATAGCATCCTTGATTTTGTTGAGATAAGCACTTATTGAGGAGATGTTGTTTGCACTGTCTATGATATCAAGGAGTTCATTCGAGGTTGGAATCACCTTGAGGTTTCCTTGTGAAAGGACAAGTCCCAAAACATCATTTGTCAGTTCTTCACGTTTTTCTGAACTGATTTCACCTAGGTCTTCTAGCTCCTGGTGGAGGATGTCGAGTCCTTTTTGTGTGACATAGGTATATTCATCCGTAGATACTTCAAATTCAAGTCCCTGATTCTTGAGAAAATCAATGATTTCAGATACCTGTTCCTTCGGAATAGACATGGAATAGAGTTTTTTTCCGTTGGCATGATAGACACTGGCTCCGTTTGAAGAGATGATATAAGGCTTGACATCAAGCTCGGAAATGATGTCCAAGATATCGCTGTAACCTCGTCCGCTAGCGATGCAAACGTCAAGTCCCATGTTCATGGCCGTTCTAATGGCGTTCAGACTATAATCTGAAAGTTTGTGCTCGGAATTTAACAAGGTTCCATCTAAATCTGTAACAAAAAGTTTCATAAGATCCTCCTCTTGGTCTGCAAATTTATATTTCCTCTAAAGTATATCATATGTATCGTTTGCAGAATCAAGTCATTTTGAAATTAGATTACCTGGTTATAGTTTGAACTTTTTTATCGATTTACAAAAAAATGAATCATAATAAGCAATGATAATACCCCGGGAAACCCGGGGTATTACGGCTAATTTAAATGATTAGGTTGTATATCTGAAGATGGACATGACCCCGGTATCGGAAATCATTTTGTCCTCTGGGACCACAAAAACCTTAGCTTTTTGTTTTAAAGCAAGAAGAGCGAGGTCATTAAGCATATCACCATTTTCTTCTTCACTTAACAGTCTGTCGTTATCCAAGCTAATCTTTCCAGGTACGATTTTGTCCAGATTGATGAGAAGGACATCCACTCTGCTCTCTAAGGCTGCTCTGGCCACTTCACTAATATCCGCCGAAGCGTTTTCTTTGGATTTTGCCAGTTCGTATTTATTGGAGAGTTTTTCGATGTTATTGTAATAGATTGGTTCCATAATTTTCCATGCAGAATTTTTAAGGTCTTCAGGGCTCAGGGAACCAGGATCTTTTTTGATCCCTTCCTTCATGAGGTAACTGTTATGGCTAAGTTTTGCAAACTCCGCATGATATTCAGTAAGACTTGCAAGAATTAGAGGAAGTCCTGTTTTCTTAGAATAATTTTCTTCAACTAATCTGTCGATATATCTGAAGTATTTCTCCGCATCGATTGCTTCTTCGTCCCTTGTTGAACCCCCACCTCCACCAAACATTGTCTTACCGCTGGAACCCATGCTGATTTGAGTCTTATGCTCCTCTTCATAGAACGTTCCAACGATTTCCTTGAATGATTTCTTTTCTTCCGGTGGAATGACAATTTCTCTTATGGCATATCTATTTCCTTCATAAAGCTTGAAGTCGTTTCGATTAAGGGCTAAGATCTGATAGCTGTCGTCGGTTTGATAGGCATTTAAAAGTGGTTTTATGTAGAAGGTGTCGGATACTGTAGAGAATTCCTTGACCTCCCTTTGAAGCTTAAATACAACACATTGGTCTTTTGCGGCTAAAACGCCTAGACCGTCAAGCTGATAGTTCCAAAAATCTTTGTCGTTGCCTAAATCTTTCAGTGTTGTAAAGAGAGAATCAAAATCCTTTCTGTCATATTTTTTCTCCAACTCGATTTCTATATTTTTCAGCTGATTCTTATACCTGACAGAATTATCATGGGCTTCTGTATTCACTCGGCTTGTTGGGATATAGACAGAAATAAATGGACCTTCCTTAAGGTCAAGTATTGGATGGGGAAAATTTTCCGAAACGATGTAACTCATAAACGTACCTCCTAAAATAATATTGAATTTTCAAATAATTTAGATTATACACTATCGGTTTACCGGTTACTGTTATGGTAATTAGATTATACAATAAAGAATTGAATAAAGTTTAAATTATAAATTAACAAAATGAATGAAAAAGATTTATTGGAAGATTATAAAACCGACCATTTCTGGTCGGTTTTCATCAGAATATTGAAATTTAATTGTTATTTTTCTGTTTTAGTTTCTTCGGTCTCTTCACTGATTACTTCTACTTCAGCGATTTCAAGTTCAACTTCGGTCTCCATGACTCCTGGAGCCATGACGATTCCAACAAACTCATCCTTGACTTCATGGAGTACTACGCCTGATGGAAGTTTGATATCTTTCACT